>Ga0105358_10002208_pt1 | contig 10391 bp, 8 predicted proteins | sample GOMGulsemesocosm_5_FD_83509 | JGI IMG/M metagenome (GOLD analysis project Ga0105358, IMG submission 83509) | Methane-oxidizing microbial communities from mesocosms in the Gulf of Mexico - GOM15C Gulf of Mexico | ecosystem: Environmental > Aquatic > Marine > Cold seeps | place: Gulf of Mexico...
AACGGTGCAGGCAAAACCTCATTAATGCGTTTGCTGCCACTTTTTTACGGTATGCGACCGAGTGATATTGTCAGTAAGGTTGATCAAGCTAAAAACTTTGCTGATTTTTACTTACCGCGTGAATCCAGTATTTTAGTGTACGAATACGCAAGACCCTTCGGGCAAAAGTGCCAAGTATTAGCGACTAGTGATGGTAGAGGTGTGCACTTTAAATTTATTGATGGTGCTTACGACAATCGGCATTTTATTTCTAGCAGCCAAAGTAGCAAGGCTAAGCCTTTTACTATCAGTGAAATAGAAAAGAATTACCGTAATATTGGCAGTGAAAGCTCTAAATTTTTAGGTATAGATAAATACCGTCAAGTTATTCAAAATTTGCGTAGTGGTCGTAAACACAAAGAAATAAGAGTACTACAAACTCGTTTTTCTTTTAGTGATCAAGCATGTCCACATATTGATAAAGTAATTAATGGCACCATAGAAAAAAATCTCGATTTTGAAGCCGTTAAACGCATGTTAGTGGCCATTGCCAGTGATCATCTTGCCCGTGATACCAACGACGAAAAAGAACAACTCAGTTTAAATAAAGCCGATATTACTAACTGGCTTGCTGACATTCAGGCTAGTCGTGCTATTAAAAAAGTGGCGGACAAAATCTCTGTATGGCAAAGCGATTTTAGCGCCTTCGAAAGTTTAATAAACAAGTTGCAGCATCTTCACGCTGAAACAATATCGCATCAAAACCGTCTTGAAGTTAAACAACAACAACGAGACGAGCTTAAAAAAAGCAGTATAGCAAAGCGCAGTAAACTTGAGACTGAATTGGCCAATACCATTGAGCTATATCAAAAAGCTAAATCTGATCTTAATGCCAAAATTGAAGCAGATTTAAGTAAAATTGATTTACTTGATGAAGACAAGCTTAACTATGATGACGATGATGCCAGTAGTTACCAAATTAAGGCCGAGCAAGCGCCACAAATTCAAGCTGAACTTAATGAGGTTATTGCTGTTATTGATGCCTTTGAAGGAAATATTACAAAAATTGGGCAAAAATTTGATAAGTTTATTCAAAAAATTGAAGTTGAAAAGCTTAAAGGGATTAGTAGTAATAATGAAAAATCAGCTCTTATTACTAGCCAAGCAAATACTTCATTAACCCGTATTAATGAAGTATTTCATCAACAAGCACATATCCTTAATGCCCAATTACATAAAGAAGAGCTTAAGCTGCAAAAAGATCAGCAAAAAATACAACATCAATTAGACAGTGCTAAACAACAACTAGCACAGCCAATAATACCGACAGAATTGATTAAAGATATCGACGATAATGTGCACGCATTGTCTGATATTCAACAAAGTTATAATCAGCTTTTGCAACAAGAATCAGAGTTACAAAAGCATCAATATCAATTAGAAAAACAACAGAACCAACAATTAGCTCAGCGCAGTGAAGCTAATCGTTACCTAGAACAATTACGCCAAAATTATCAGCAGGTTGATTTACAACTACTGCCGCAAGCGGGCTCTTTACATCATTACCTTATTAACGAACCTCAGGCAACTAATTGGCAGAATACTATTGGTCGCTTGCTTACTACTGAGCAACTTTCGCGTTCTGATTTAAACCCACAATGGTTAGAAAGTAACAACGCTCCCCCAAGCCTTTATGGTTTATCAATAGACTTACAGCAACTCCCTTGTGATGATTCATTATTTTTAGACGAAGCTCAGCTTAGAGAAAAGCGTCAAGTTATTGAAACTAAGTTGCAAGCGCAGTCAGACAAGATTAGCCAGCTTGATGAGCATTTAAAGTCTATAGTCAAAGAACTTAATCAACATAAAGTAACGGTTACGCTGCATGCACAAAACCTAAACCAACAAAAGTTAACTTTAGGACAATTGCAAACGCAGCAAGAAAGCTTGGTAATCAAAAAACAATTAGCTATTAAAGCGCATCGTCAAACGATTGAGGCGAAATTACAAAGCTTTAATCAGCAACTCAAAGGGCTTGAAAAAAAGCAGCATAACTTTGAAGAAAATAAAGCAGAGCAATTACATGAACTAACTAACGATAAGTTAGAAAAATGCATGGTGGTTGAAAGTGATAGAGACAATCAGTTAACGCTATTAGCCGAGCAACTTATCGAACTAAAAGCGAATGCTAAACAACGTTCAAACGAACTTAAAAAACAGCAAGCCAGTGATATTGAAAAACTTGATCCTGAAGGTGAAGTAGACAAACGTATCGCCAATCGAATTATCTTAGAGCAAGGCTTACAACAATGTGCGCTGTTCGCCCAAAAAGCGCGAGATTACCACAGCTTTATGAACGAACGTTATTGTCACCGTGATGCTCTAGCTGAAGAAAACCAAAACAGAAAAATTGTTAAGCGTAATTTAGAGTCAACTCATGAAGATACGAGTATTGAGCTGACGACAAAAATTAACGACTTGAAACTGTTGATCAGAAAAAACAATCAAGAAAAACAAGCCACCGATGATTTATTAGTACAACTCAATGACAATAAGCGCTTATGTGAAATGTCAGCAATTGCTAGTGAACTTTGTCAGGAAGAGCCAGCAAACCAAGCCGATTTAACGTTAAGTTTTTGCCATGATTTTTACCAACAATTTAAAGCCATTGAAAAACGTTTGGCTAGTCAGTTAAATACCTTCAGTGAACGTTTTAGAAAAGATCACTCTGGCAGTGAACTTTATGAAAACTGGCAAAAGCTATTAGTTGAAAACGATAACTTTACCGGCGCCAAAGCACTGTTTAAATATCGTGAGCCCATTAGCGAGTTATTAAATAGCGCCGAGCAAAAGCAGCAAAGTACCTATCAACTGGTTACAGTTAATGCCACTATGATTAATGAGTTTTATCAGCACATAGAAAACTTTGGTCGCCGTATAAAACAAATTGGTAAACGTTTATCAACTAAAGTGACCGCGTTAGCACATTTTGAAGCGTTAGCCGATATCAGTGTAACAACAGTAATGAAGCAAGAAGAACTAGATTACTGGGGACCATTGCAAAAGTTTGCCGAGGTTTTTGAGTTATACAAAGATCAATTGCGTGATGGTTTGGGTGATGTACCGGACGATTTAGTATACGCGATGCAAAAATTAGCCAGTTACTTACCTAACGAAGGCTTTGTATTAGCGCACAATAATTTATTCGATTTAGAATTTACCATTGTTGAAAAGGGCCAAGTAAAACAAGCGCGTAATGCTAGGCAACTTAAAAAAGTTAGTTCTACGGGATTGTCTTATTTAGCAATGTTATCATTATTTGCCGGTCTTTTAGCCATGTTACGTGGTGACAGCAAACATGCCAGCCAAATAATTTTACCGGTAGATGAACTGGGTGAACTTGCCGCTGAAAATATAGATCTATTATTAAAAATGTTTAATGATAATCATATCAGTATGTTGTCAGCATCGCCGTCAACCGATCGCCATATCTTATCTTTGTATAATCGCCACTATAAATTAAAAGACAATAAAATTTATCACGCCGAAATCCCACAATCTCGATTAGATGAATTACTCGCTCAACGTAATAAAACAAAAGTTACTACAGAGATAAAAGTACACCAAGACAAAGTGCTTGAAGTTAAAGCAAAGGAGTTGAACAATGTTTAAAGAAAGTATTCAAAAACTACTTTGTGGTACTATTATTTGTCAAACGGCTTATGAAGCAGAATATTTGTATTTAAAAGCGGAAAGTCATAACGATAAGGTCAATGACTTTTTAGCTAATTTAGATAGAAAACTTACCTACCTTGAAAGTGCCGATGCCTTTTACTGTACCTTCAATCAAGTTGATGACAGCAATCAGCATGAGCTCAGTATTCTCTTTAGTGAAATGCGTAACACTTTTAGGCCGCTAGTCGAGTTTTTAGATTTACTGCTAACGGCAACTCAAGCAGATTTACCTATTCGCGCCAAATCTGTTTTGAATATCAATGAATTATTTGACCCCTTTGAACATGATCAAACGTTAAGCGAGCAATTACGTCGCTTAACGTCAATTAAGCCATTTAAAACCAATAAAACTGAAACCAGAGAACAACTAGTAATGGTTTTTCAAAAGCTTGAAGAAATGCATTACTTTGTTCGTAAAAATACCGGTAGCAGTAGATACTACGCCACAGCGCGTTTTGACCTAATTTATTTATTGATAGAGTTTTTAAATGATGCCGAGCTAGTAACGCTACCCGAGCAAGAGAAAAGCCAACAAGATGAGCTACTTTTCTAATGGCTGGTTTTGATTCAGCGCAAGTTGCCAGCTTACTCAGACAAATTGGTGCCTACAATGACTTGCTCGCCAGTGCCTATGTTTATGGCTCAATTGCGAGTGACGAACAAGATGCTAACACCATTAACTTATTGCATAAATCTGGCTTGATCAGACCTGACGACTCTCCAGGTGAATATCGCGTCACTACCGATCTTAAGCGCATGCTAAATCGATTAATGCGCAAACAATCTAGCTATCGACAACTTACCGATATGGGTAAGGTGCTTGATGCGATTGATGAAGTGGTAATTGATTATACCGCAGCAATTAATGCCAAAGAGCAAGAAGATGCCGAGTATTATTTAGATCAGCTTGATGATCTACTTTATGAAACTAAAGATAGTTTAAACAATAACTTAGATAATATGCATTTTGCTATTGTTAGTCAGTTTGGCTTCGTTAGTAGTTTGTCTAATAAAATACGTCAAAACGAACGCTATTTATCTCATGCGCAAAAGTTGCTTAATGAGTTGCAGCAAATTGATCCTCACGACTGTTATGAATGGTTAGATTGGGTTTGTCCTAATGAGTTTGCCCGAAAAATATCGAGTTTTGTTTACTGGTATAACCAAATACTACCTAAGCTACGGTTAATTATTGATAACATGCGTATTAGTTTATTTCGCTTACGTCGAGATGAAAAACAAGCCAGTCAATTACGTAATATGGCGCGTTTTTTACGTAAACACCCGGAATTTGATCTTGATGGCAAGCTATTTGAATTACCAAATTTACCCGAGCAGCTAAAATACTCTCCGCCAATGCCACTGCGTAGCTATGTCGATACCAAGCAAACAGACATTGAACACGCCTTATTTGTTTTGGTGCAATCATTACGTAAACAAGCGGTAATAACACCAATAAAAGCAAGAGCAACCAGTGAGGTTAGTTTTAAGCCCATTGAAAAAGTTGCCGCTGAAGAAGATTTTTTTGAACAACAAACCGAATTACTGTTTGAACGGGTAATCATTGATAACACCTCTGTTTCAGCGTTAAGTTTTTATCAAGAGTTCCAAAACACATGGCTTGAACAATCGCATACTATTCCGCCCAAAGCTTGGATAGAATTAGTCTTTAGTTGCTACTGTAAATTAACCAGCGCACAACAAAGCGCTTTGAATATTAAAATGAAAGGAGTTGCTGTTGCAGGTACTACCGATAACTATCGTTATAGTGATGTCGTTATCGAGTTAAATGCAGAATTGAAAACCGAGCTAAGCGCTTAACTGAAACATGAGCAGATAGTCTGAAAATATAATGGCAAAGGAAGGCAATATGAAAACAACAATGAACAAACAACTTTATAATTTTGTACAAGATAATTTTCAAAAAAATCGTAATGGCGGCCAGATAAAAAACTCATCTCTTGCAACAAGGCTAAATGAAGAATATCACTTTGGTCAGTTTGATCTGACTAAGCAATGGTTAATATTTAGCCTTGCTGATATTTTAGAACTGACCAAAGAAGTAATAATAAGCCACGGTGTTGACGTAAGAAATGATCCATATCCAAGTAAAGAAGACAGACTCACCACAGCAGAAATAAATCGGAATGAGAAACAGAATAGTTATGCTGTTAGCAAAAAATTCATTTTAATTAATAGCCTAACTGAGCTAAATGTTAATCAAACATGCCATAAAGTATCCCCATTAACTTCATTAGGTATTTATATAAAAGCAGATGATATTCAGTCAGTTGAACACTCGGCTATTGTTCTTGTTGAAAACCTTGCCGTAATGGCTAATCTCAGTGCTATTAATTTAACGTCCATCAATAACAAAAGTTCAGGTACAAATACACTAAATAAAAATATCGATTTAAGTAACGCTTTGTGGCTTTATCGAGGTGATGTTAAAGCACAACAAACAACCAATACTAGTTATCATTTTTTTCGTCGTTTTAAAGGAATTATTCCCTTAGTTTGCTTTAGTGATTTAGACCCTAAAGGTATTGAAATTGCGTTAACTAGCGATTCAGATTATTGGTTAACCATTAAAAATATCGACGATCTGTCTATACCCTTATCTGGCACTGAACAAGAATGGTATAAGCAGGGGGCTTCAATCTCTTTTTTACAGGAGCAGCTAAAGAAAACTCCTAGCCAAGAGGATGATTGCTGGCAAAATACTTTTATAAACATACGAACTCATAGAAAAACATTAAAACAAGAGCACATCCTTAAGCACAATGTCACCTTAACGTTACTCGAACTTACCAACCAGTCATAATTTACTTTTGTTGAGCCAAAGTGACAAACTCAAGTTGTTAAACCTAATAGGAGATTTCAGTGGTAAATGTTAGAGAAGCAATTATATCGGATATAGATACGGTGTATGATTTGATTGTTGCAATTGCAAAACACCATAAGCAGGAACAATATGTAGTAACGAATAAAGATGAATTGATTAAATCTGGATTTGATAATAATCCATCTTTTGGTGTGCTTTTAGCCGAAGTTGATGGCGAAGTTGCCGGATATTGCTCCTATACATGGAATTATTCTATCTGGCTTGGTGCGAGTTATATGAATATTGATGATGTCTTTGTTTGGGATAAGTTCCGTGGGCAGCAGGTTGGTGAAAAGTTAATGCTTAAAGCAAAAGAAGTGTGTTTAGCTAAAGGCGCTATTCGCATCAAATGGGAAGTAGAACAAAATAACCACGGTGCAATCAAATTTTATGAACGTTTAGGAGCCAACATAGATATTAAAGGTCTATTCCGATGGGATGTTTCATCGTAGTCTTAATAACCGATTAGGTGAACTACCCACCGACGCCGCTTCGCGTCGATCAATGGGTTTTCTTGGAAAGTTTTGATAAAAATCAAATACAGTTGAAATTTTGTTCTCTCAGTTAGCTTTTGTTACATATTGAAGTCGTTAAAGCTTATTGTTTCATGCTAACTTAACTTTTCGTTAATGAGGACTTGAATGGTGAATAGTTTACAAAAAATAGGCCTCTTAGAAGCACAAGGAAATACCGTGAACTGTTTAGTTGTATTAGCACACCCATTAGAAAATAGTCTTTGTAAACATTTAGCAGATAAAACAATAAGACATTTAAAAAAGAAAGGTTATAAAGTTATTGTCAAAGATCTTTATAAAGAAAGCTTTAATCCTGTATTGAGTCAACAAGAAAGAGAAAGCTACTACGAAAAAGTATTTGATCAAAGTGAATTGGCATCAGATATAGAGCAGTTAAAAAAAGCAGAATCGTTGGTGCTAATTTTTCCAACGTGGTGGTTTGGTTTTCCTGCTATTTTAAAGGGGTGGTTTGATCGAGTGTGGGCGCCTGGCCACGCATATGAACATGCCTCTAATTATGGACCTATTAAGCAATGCTTGAACAATCTAAAAGAAATGAAAGTAATAACAACGCTTGGCTCACCTTGGTGGGTAGATACTTTTATTTTGAGAAAACCTGTAAATAAAATTCTCAAAATTGCATTACTGGGAGCTTGTGCGAGTAACTGTAAATTCAAAATGTTATCTTTGTATAATAGTGAAAAGCTAACTACAAATAAAATTGACAAATTTATTAATACAATCGAATCAAAAATTTAGAGTAACATGCTTCTAACATGAAATTAAACAATGCTAAAAAGTGCAAGGACCAGTTTTTTCGCCTCTAAACTCTGCTGTAGTTATTGAGCGCTAGGTTTATATTGTCTACAATAGCGGACTTCTTATTTACTTCAGGTCATGAACATGAACGACACTAAATCGCTACCCGCTTTACCGGATCGCCTTTCGAGTAATCCCCGTAGCCCACATCATGTAGCAGAAATTTTCGAGCACAACATTGGTATTCTGCTTAACGGCAAAGAACGTTTTGATGTTGACGAATATTGTATCAGCGAAGGTTGGGTAAAAATCCCTTCGCCAAAAGCGTTGGACCGTCGAGGACAACCACTGTTGATAACGCTGAAAGGCACTGTTGAAGCCTTTTATAGTTAAGTAGTTTTGCAAAAGCACAGATCCTCCAGAAAACGGACACCAAAATCTAACTAAAGATGAGGTGTCTCATGCCTAAATACAACAACCAATACAAATTTGAAAATATTAAAATCACACATCAACTGAGTTTTGTTGTCGAAGACACATTCGAATTTGTTGATATTTCTCTTATAGGTTCCTATTTCCATTATCAATAGGAATAAATGCTTTCTTTGAGTGAGTTGACATAAAACAATATTTTATAACTTATTGATGTTATGTTATTAAAAAGATTAACCATAAAATTAATTAGGACACGTAATAGTTAGCTACGTTTCGCTATACAATTTTAGCCAACCATTATTTAGCCTGTAATTTACGTGATATCTTATCTAAGGAATTATCGATGCCTACCAACAAACATAAACGAAAAGCTTCAGCTCACTCTAAACCTAAAATAGCGAAAAGCACGAAGCCCGGTCTGGTAACTTCTCACCCCAAACTTTTTGTTTTAATTGGTTTGTTCTTTGTTGCAGTAGGGATGTATCTTTTAACTTTTGAATCTCAAGATGATGCAATGTTTGGCCTTGCTATGCTTTCTCTCATTGCAGGTGTAGTTACAGCCATTTATGCAAAAATTGCTATAACTAAGAAAATTTAAAGATGAGTTTTATAAAGCAACTAGGCACTTTTCAACAAATGGCTGATTAGATCACAGCAACACCGGAAAGAATAGAACGACTTATTGCATCCAAGCAAGCAGGTAGAGTCTGTGTTGGCAACATCACCGTCAAAATATATGAATAAATTTACCTTACGTTTTTGATTGTTAAAAGAAATTAATACGGTTAGAGTATTTTCATTATAAAAATTTAATATAAACGAGTTACTTTACAAGCTCGTTATGTGAATCTTTCAAATACTGGAGTATTAATTAAATGATGGATAAGAAAATAAGTGGTAGTTGTTTATGTGGTAAAGTCTCTAGCATTATCAAAGGTCCCTTTGAAAAGTTTTATCAATGTTATTGTGATCGGTGCCAAAAAAAATCTGGTTCTGCTTTTGCCTCTCTACTATTTACTACACCCGATAAAATTGAATGGCTTTCTGGAGAAATTTTAATTAAGAGATTTGACTTACCAGAAGCTATACGATTCAGTAATTGCTTTTGTACTGACTGTGGCTCTCAAGTTCCCTATATTAGTAGAGATGGGGCTTTTTTAGTTGTTCCTGCAGGCTACATTTCTGGTGATCCTGAGATAAGACCAACGGCAAATATCTTCTGGGATGAGAGGCCTTGCTGGTTTGATGAAGGAAAATCAGCAGAGACCTTTGAAACTTACCCAGAGTAAATTCAAATAATAAGTAAATTAATTGGGGCAGGAAATCGTTGACTGTGCTCGCTCCGATCCATTTTAGTCGACTAAATTTAGCTTCTCATTGAGGTGCTATTCTACTAGAGAGTGTCGTAATTTGAGCTCACATGAAATCAATCAAAGTTTGGACCATTGGTTATCATCATTTTCTGAGGATACCTCCAAAAATATTTGTTCTTTATATGATGAACAAGCATCTTTATGGGGAACTTTATCTCCCGTAAAGCGAGACAGCGCAGTTCTAATAAAAGATTATTTTGATCAAATTTTTAAGTATCCCAATCGTTGTGTAAAGGTTGTGGACTCAAGCATTCGCGTTTTTGGAAATATGGCTATTTGTAATGGGGTATATAGTTTTAACTGGTTTAATGACGCTTTAAAAGTAACGACAGTCGCTAGGTTTAGCTTTGTATATATAAATAAAATGGGACGTTGGTTTATAATTGAACATCACTCATCATCTATACCCGTTCCACTTGAAGATGCATGATTCAACTGGCATCATCTATTTTTAATCAAGATATCGAATATTGTAAGCACAGAAACTTAGCGAGTAAAAATACAAATCATCAATAAGTGGTTGTAGGTATGGCAAAAGGCTGGTCTAGCGGGTTACCTATCAGCGCCTAAAATAAATAAGGCAAAAATTAGTAAGTTTTTCTTTTGTGTAATAATTATAATCAGTTAGTTACTTAAAACAGGTAAAGACAAGGAACAGTTCATTCCGTTACAAACCTTGGGCAACTATTTATTTACGCCACATAATAAGGC
>Ga0105358_10002209_pt1 | contig 10390 bp, 10 predicted proteins | sample GOMGulsemesocosm_5_FD_83509 | JGI IMG/M metagenome (GOLD analysis project Ga0105358, IMG submission 83509) | Methane-oxidizing microbial communities from mesocosms in the Gulf of Mexico - GOM15C Gulf of Mexico | ecosystem: Environmental > Aquatic > Marine > Cold seeps | place: Gulf of Mexico...
GGCTCATCAAATGTTGATGCAATAACTTCACCTTTTACTAGGCGCTGCATCTCTGTAACTTCTTCTGGGCGCTCATCAATTAATAACACCATTAATTCTGCATCAGGGTGATTATGGGCAATACTCTGTGCTATGTTTTGCAATAATAGGGTTTTACCCGCTTTAGGTGGTGCAACGATTAAACCACGTTGACCTTTACCAATAGGAGAAGCTAAATCTAAAACACGTGCTGTAATATCTTCCGTCGAACCGTTACCACGTTCCATGGTCATTCGTACGGTTGGATGAATTGGCGTTAGATTTTTAAATAAAATTTTATTACGTGTGTTTTCAGGGCGATCGAAATTAACTTCCGTTACTTTTAATAAGGCAAAATAACGTTCACCTTTTTTTGGTGAACGAATCTTACCTTGAATGGTATCGCCCGTTCTCATGCTGAAACGACGAATTTGGCTTGGTGATACATAGATATCATCTGGGCCGGCTAAATAGGAAGAGTCAGCGGAGCGTAAAAAACCAAAACCATCTTGTAAAATTTCTAAAACACCTTCTCCAAAAATATCATTATCGTTTTCGGCATGTTTCTTTAAAATAGCAAATATTATGTCTTGTTTACGTGATCTAGCAAGGTTTTCTAGCTTCATAGTTTCAGCTAGTGCAACCAATTCATTGATGGATTTTTCTTTCAGTTCGGTAAGATTCATAGGGGGTTTCTTAAACTATTTTAAGTGGTTATGTCCTGGCGATTGCCGATGACAGTTTATTTTGTATATGTGTGTAATTTTTTATCTAAAAAAGTCTCTTATCTAAAAAAGCTAACAAACTAAAAAAGCCAATATAGTAACGAAAAGATAAGCGAATAGGGATATTGAAAAGTTATTTAATACTCAGGAGCTAAATTTAGCATTAAAAGTTAACTAGGTAAAGTCACTAGTTAAAATGTAAGCAATTATTTTTAAAACAGGCATAAAAAAACCTGAAGTGATTTCAGGCTTTTAAAGTATTGAATGACAAAACGCATTAAAGATTTTTATCTAAAAACTCTTTTAATTGAGTTTTTGATAAGGCGCCAACTTTAGTGTCAGCAATTTCGCCGTCTTTAAACAATAACAATGTTGGAATTCCTCGTACACCATACTTAGGTGGAGTATCTGAGTTTTGATCAATATTTAATTTACCAATAGTAACCTTACCATCATATTCTACCGCTATATCGTCAAGAATTGGTGCTATCATTTTACAGGGACCACACCATTCTGCCCAAAAATCAACTAACACTAAACCTGATGCTTTTAAAACATCGACTTCAAAACTATCATCAGTTAGTTGAACAATTTTATCGTTCATATTATTCTCCGTTATTATATGGTTGAGCCACATTATTTAATTTCAATATTATACATTTATGAGGCTAGCTTGCCTAATTTTCAAGTTTGTTTTCTTTTATATTCACTTAACGCCGCTAAAATTAGTTATTAACTAACTATGGTGTTAAGCTACTGCCATGAAAAAAACACACTTAACAGAAACGAAATTCGCTGACATAAATCTTGCTCCACAAGTAGTAACCGGATTAGAAGCCATGGGCTTCCAACATTGTACCTCCATTCAGGAAGAGTCTTTACCTATATTACTCAAGGGTACTGACATTGCAGGCCAAGCTCAAACAGGCGAAGGTAAAACCATCGCATTTTTAGCCGGAACATTTCACCGGCTATTACAAGTAAAAGCGCCAACGCATAATCAACCTCGTGCTTTAATTATGGCACCAACACGTGAACTTGCTATTCAAATTCATCGTGATGCTATTGAAATGTCTAAAAGTACCGGACTACGTCTTGGTATTGTCTATGGCGGTGAAGGTTATGAAAGTCAACGCTTAGAGTTAGAACAAGGAGTTGATATTTTAATTGGCACCTGTGGTCGTTTATTAGACTATTTAAAACAAGGCATTTATAACTTAAGCAATATAGAAGTTATTGTACTTGATGAAGCCGATAGAATGTTCGATTTAGGTTTTATTAAAGATATACGTTATATGTTTAATAAAATGCCTCCTGCGACACAGCGATTAAGCATGCTGTTCTCAGCAACCTTATCCTTTAGAGTGAAAGAACTTGCTTTCGAGCATATGAATGATCCTATCAGTGTAGAAATTGCACCAGAACAAAAAACAAATACGCGCATTAGCGAAGAGTTATTTTATCCTTCTAATGAAGATAAAATGGCTTTATTACAAACATTAATAGAAGAAGATTGGCCAGAAAAAGCCATTGTTTTTGCTAATACTAAGCATGTATGTGAAAAACTTTTCGATCATCTGATCGCTGATAAATTAAGAGCTGGGTTATTAACAGGTGATGTTCCCCAAAAGAAACGCCTGAAAATATTAGAACAGTTTACCGACGGTACTTTAGATATATTAGTGGCCACGGATGTTGCCGCTCGTGGCTTACATATCCCATTGGTTACGCATGTATTTAACTACGATTTACCCGATGACTGTGAAGATTATGTCCATCGTGTCGGTCGTACAGGTCGTGCCGGCGAAACTGGACATGCTATTAGCTTAGCTTGTGAACAATACGTATTTAACTTACCTGCAATTGAAGAGTACATTGAACACCCATTACCAGTCACAAAGTACTTACATGAAGCGTTACTTGATGACTTACCTAAGCCACCTCCACGCCAACGCCGCTATAAACCGGGTGGTCGACAAGGAAGCCGCGGTAACTATAAACAAAACGGTAATAGTAACTCTCGTCCTCGTCGTTAGTTCTCATAAATGACCATACAAAAGAAAACACCACAGCTTAAAGAGAAATACACAAATTCACATTATGCTGTGGTTGACTTAGGATCAAATAGTTTTCATTTATTGATTATTCAGTTAGTTAACCACCAAGTTAAGATAGTCGCTAAAATAAAGCAAAAGGTACGTTTGGCTGCCGGTCTAAATAGTAACAATGAACTAAGCCATGATGTGATTAACCGTGGTATTGATTGTTTAACCTTATTTTCTCAACATCTCGTCAATATCCCTGTCAGCAATATTCGTATTGTTGCGACCGCTGCGTTAAGAATAGCGATAAATCGTGATGAATTTTTAACGATGGCTAATAAAATTTTACCGTTAAAAGTTAAGCTTCTTAGTGGTGAGCAAGAAGCTCAAAAAATATACAGCGGTGTTGCTCATACCTGCCAAAATAATTTTGAAAAAAAACGGTTGGTTATTGATATTGGTGGTGCAAGTACTGAATTAATTATTGGCCAAGGCTTTAATGCAAAACACGCCATCAGCTTGAATATAGGCTGTGTTAGCTTTAAAGAAAAGTTTTTTACAGATAATTTACTAACAAATAAAAACTTTACCTTTGCCATTACTGCAGCAAGTAAAATTATTACTCCAATATCCGTAAACTTTCTTGATTTAGGTTGGCAATCTGTTGTAGGTAGATCTGGTTGTATGCAAGCATTAGCCGAAATTCTTCACGATAGGCAACAACTTATTATACCTACATCACCTACTATAATTACATCAGACTTCTTACAAGAAATAAAACAAGCACTTATTCACTGTAAAACCATTGATAATATTACGCTATCAGGGTTAAGAGCCGATAGAGCACCAGTGCTTGCTAGTGGTTTGAGTATTTTAATTGCTGTATTTAACGTTTTTAACATTACTGAGTTAACACTTTCTACTGGAGCACTTCGTGAAGGATTACTCTATGAAATGCTCCCCACTCAGGGCTATTAATTTACCATTACTTATCTTCTTTTAACCACCTAGCAACTTGCTTGGCAAAGTACGTTAGTATGCCATCAGCACCTGCGCGCTTGAACGCTAACAATCCCTCCATTACACAAGGTTTTTCAGCTAACCAACCATTTTGAATAGCAGCCATATGCATGGCATATTCTCCACTTACTTGATAGGCAAATGTTGGCACTTGAAAAGTATCTTTAACGCGGCGTACAATATCTAGATAAGGCATTCCTGGTTTAATCATCACCATATCAGCACCTTCACTAATATCCTGTGCAACTTCATGTAAAGCTTCGTTACTATTAGCGGGGTCCATTTGATAGGTATGCTTATCGCCACCTTTTAAGTTACCCGCCGATCCGACAGCATCACGAAATGGACCATAGTAATGAGATGCATACTTGGCTGAATAGGCTAATATTTTAGTATTAACAAAACCCTGTGCCTCTAACCCTTGGCGAATAGCACCAACTCGACCATCCATCATATCTGATGGCGCTATAATATCAGCACCCGCTTGCGCATGTGATATTGCTTGTTTAACTAATATTTCTGTTGTTATATCATTTAATACATAACCTGTTGCACCGGCTTTATTGTTATCATCTTCACTTAAAATACCATCTTGTCCATGGATGGTAAACGGATCAAGCGCTACATCTGTGATAACCGCTAACTTTGGAAATTTTGCTTTTAATGCCCGAACCGTGCGTTGAGCTAAACCTTCTGCATTGTAGGCTTCTTCGGCCATTAATGATTTTTTATTATTGGGTGTAACCGGAAAAATAGCGATGGCAGGAATACCTAAATCAACTAGTTCTTGTGCTTCTTCTAACAATAAATCAATACTTTTTCGCTCTACTCCTGGCATGGAAGTGATTTTTTCACATTGACTTTCTCCCTCTAAAACAAATACCGGATAGATTAAATCGTTTACCGTTAATTGGTTTTCTGCCATTAGTCGGCGCGTAAAATTATCTTTGCGCATACGGCGCATACGACGTGCAGGGTGTTGACCAAAGGTTGATTGGTTGGTGTTGTTCATAGTTTTTCCTGAAAATTGAGACTGATTATTATTACTGTCTTCTATACCCAAAACATACCCAAGCCAATTCCTAGATGCAAATTTAGCTGAAATTAGAAGCTTGTTAAGGTGTCATAGGGATACATAAGTCTGATTACGTCCGTTATTCTTTGCCTCATATAGCGCTTTGTCAGCTCTCGTAAATATCTGTTCTGGCTGTATTTTATCTTGCTGTATAAAAGTAAATATACCACTACTAATTGTCAATGGTATTTCAATATCTTTATGAGTAAATACTTGGTGTTCAATACTCTTTCTTAAGGATTCAGCCAAAGCATATGCTCCTTTTTCATCAGTATCGGGTAATATTACACAGAATTCTTCTCCGCCATAGCGAAAAGCCATATCACTACTGCGTTTTAAGCTTTGTTTGATATTCTTGCTAAGCCAAATTAAACAGTGATCACCGGCTAAATGTCCATAACTGTCATTGACTACTTTAAAAAAGTCAATATCAATAATAATCAAGCTTAATGGGGTTAAATTACGTTTACTACGACGATACTCAGCAATTATTTTTTGATCGTAAAACCGACGATTAAATAATCCTGTTAATTCATCTAGGGTGTTTTTTTTCTCTAGTTCTTGATTTGTTTCTTCTAGCTCTTGCAAAGCAATATGTAGCTCCAGAGTACGCTCTTGAACTCTCTCTTCTAGTAAGTCTTGGCTTTGTTGTTGTTGGTCTAACAGTAAATGATACGAATTTTTTTCCGATGAAATAGCTTTATTTGCTTTAGCTAATTCACTCGTTAAATATTTTTTTTCGATTAAATATTTTCGATAAAATGTATTAGCAATAATTAACATTACCGCTAAGTAAACGATAAACCCTATGGTTAATCCTTGAAAAAGTAGTTCGTTACATTGAATGGTTAAGTCAGTCACAGTTAGCTTCTTTATAAGTTGAAAACTTTACGTGCATTGATACTAGTTTGACAAGCTACTTCATCGACGTCAATAGCGGTTATATCTGCAATTTGTTGAACAATATAGGGTAAGTAACTAGGTTCATTTCGACTACTTTTAGGTCGAGGTCTAATCGTTCTAGGAGTTAAATAAGGTGCATCTGTTTCAATTAACAAGCGGTTTAATGGGATTAATTTAATGATGTCTTGTAGTTGCTTTCCTCTACGCTCATCACAGAGCCAACCAGTAATTCCTATATACATATTGGCTGCTAAACACTGTTCTAACTCCTCTTTATTACCAGTAAAGCAATGAGCAACCATAGCGGGAATTCGATGAACAAAAGGCTTGAGTTCCGCAAACCAAAGAGAAAAGGCATCACGCTGATGCAAAAATAATGGCATATCAAGTTCTGCTGCCAAGCTAATTTGTTCTTTAAAAACTTTTAACTGTTGTTCTGGTGCGGAGAAGTTACGATTAAAATCTAAACCACACTCCCCTATGGCTTTAACTTCTGGTTGTTCGGCTAATTGAATTAATTGTGCTAAATAATCACCATTAACACCATCGGCATCGTGAGGATGTACACCGGCTGTACTGAATAGTGTATGAGGAAATGTCTGCTGATAATGTTGGCATAAAGCTAAAGCCTGTTGGCTTTCATATATGCTTGTACCGGTAATCAAAAGTTGGTTAACCCCTTGATTTTTTGCGCGTAGAATTAGTTCGCCTCGATCTTTATCAAAACGTTTATTGGTTAAGTTAACACCGATATCAATCACAAAAGTTATTTAAACCGTTTAACTTTAATACGTTGATACTTGTTGGATCTGTTTACTGCCATTTTTTAAATAAATTATCCATTAGTCTCTTAACCATTGTTTGAACCTACTCACTGTTATCTACTTCATCTTCTTCTTTATGGTATAAAGAGGCGATAATAATACCTAGTTCAAACAACAGTAACATAGGAATAGCTAACATAGATTGCGAAATAATATCAGGAGGCGTCAGTAGCATACCTATGACAAAAGCGCCAACGGCCATATAAGGACGTTTTTTTCTTAAGTCGTTTGGGCTAGTCACACCCGTCCAGCATAAGAGGATGATTGCAACAGGAATCTCAAATGCAGCACCAAAAGCAAAGAATAATTTCAAAACAAAATCTAAATAACTACTAATATCGGTGGCAATCACTACACCTTCGGGTGCAACTGAGGAAAAAAAAGCAAATACTACAGGAAAAACGATAAAGTAAGCAAAGGCGATACCGCTATAAAACAACAACGTAGAGCCTAGCATTAGCGGAGCGACTAATCGTTTTTCATTACGATATAAGCCGGGTGCAACAAATGACCAGATTTGATATAAAATGTAAGGCATAGCGATAAAAAAAGATAAGACGATTGTGAGTTTAAAGGGAGCAAAAAAAGGAGATGCAACATCCGTTGCAATCATTTGTGAACCAGCGGGCATAGATTGCAATAAAGGTTGTGCTAAGTATTGATAAATATCTTGAGCAAAATAGGCTAAACAACAAAAAACCAACAAAACACCTGACACTGCGTGTAATAAACGCGATCTAAGTTCAATTAAATGGTCAAAGATTGTTACGTTTCTCTCTGGCGCCAGTGGCTCTGCTGTCATTGGTTCTGAGGATTTTGAATGTTCTACCGTCGAATTCATTTGTCCTGCTTAGCTACGTGCTCAATAATTAGTTCACTTTTTTTAGACATCTCTGATGAATTATTATCTTGAGTGTCATCTGCTTGAATATTGTTTTTCGGTTCAGTGCTAGAGTCCTGGTTCGCTAATGAATTTGAAATGAATGAGTCCATCGCGTTTTTATCAACTTTCTTAAATGGTTCGTTAACCATCGCAGCAGCTTCTTTTAATGCCTTAACCGATTCAGCAACTTCAGGGCTTAAGTTAGTCATGTCTGCCTGCTCTGCTTTTTTAAGGTTTGCATGTAGTTCATGAGTTCTTAGCTCTTCTGAAAGCTCTGATTTCACCGAGTCACCAAACTTACGTACACCTGTAACCCAACTTTTAAGGGTTCTAATCGCTACAGGTAGGCGTTCAGGGCCAAGTACTACTAAACCCATAATACCAATAAGCGTTAATTCCCAAAAACCAATATCAAACATAAATTACGCCTAACTATTTTCTTTTTGGTTTTCTTTAGATTTGTTAGCTTTGTGTGCAGTAGTACTACTGTTATCACCTAACGTATCCGAATCATTTTCAAGTTTTTCAGCTGAATTTTTTTCATCACCTATTGCATTTTTAAAGCCTTTTACAGCCGAGCCTAAATCGCCACCTAAATTACGTAATTTTTTAGTACCGAACAATAAAACGACAATAACGGCAACAATTAATAATTGCCAAATACTGATACCACCCATAACAAACTCCTATAATCAAATTACTGCTACATTACTAATGTCTATTAAAGTTATTTCTGCCGCAGAACTAACTTAATAGATTTGATATTATATACTCAAATGTAGCCAGTAAACGAGTAAAAACATCCACTCATTAGTTAAACAATGTGCCAAAACAAAGTTTGAAATAGAAGACTTCACTCGCAAAGGGGTTGATCACAGCTTTTAATTTGTTTTTTAGGCATTTTTTACTAGGTTTACAGGGTTACCTGAAAAGCAGCCTACCAAATGAAGCGGTACTATTTTGATTAAAGTGACGAGTACTACCAACTGAACTCAGACTTCGAGCAGAAAAAAACCGACTTAAGTCGGTTTTATATGATGAAACTAAATTAAGACTAAAATCAACGCTATAGCACCATTGTATTTTTCAGTTTGTTTAAAGCATTTTTTTCTAATTGTCGAACACGCTCAGCTGAAATTTGGTATTTATTGGCTAACTCTTGTAGCGTTGTTTTATCTTCGCTCAACCAACGTGTTTTAATAATATCCTGGCTGCGGTCATCTAATGCAACTAATGCTGTAGATAAACGGCTATTAGCATGACTTTTCCAGTTAGCATTTTCTACTTCAATCGCTAAGTCTGATTGTTTGTCTTCTAAATACTGTGCCGGTGAAAAGTTACCTGCACTTGCATTATCGTCATCACCAGAAGAAAGCTCAAAAGCTTGGTCATGACTACTCATGCGAGTTTCCATTTCCAAAACATCTTTAGTACTCACACCTAACGTTTCAGCAACTGTATTGACTTCATCATTACTAAACCAACCCAAACGTTTCTTATTCTTACGTAGATTAAAAAACAATTTACGTTGTGCTTTAGTGGTAGCTACTTTGACAATACGCCAGTTTTTCAATACATACTCATGTATTTCTGCTTTGATCCAATGCACAGCAAATGAGACTAAACGTACACCCACTTCAGGGTTAAAACGCTTAACGGCTTTCATTAAACCTACATTACCCTCTTGCACTAAGTCAGCTTGCGCTAACCCATAACCGGAATAGCCTTTGGCAATATGAATAACAAAACGTAAATGTGACATAATCAGCTGTTGTGCCGCTTCTAAGTCATTCTCATTATAAAGGCTAGTAGCAAGGCTTTGCTCTTCCTCGGCAGTTAGCATAGGAATTCTATACGCTGATTGCTTGTACGCTTCAATACTACCACTTTGTGGTAAAATAAGTTGCATTGTATTACTCATATATAAAATACCTCTTTTCTTAAACTTTTTACTTGTTTTTCGCCCACTATTTTAACATAAAATAGCTGTTTTAACTACTTACACCGTAGAGAGCGCGCCAAGTGCCGGCAAACATTAGCTTAATAGAAAGGGCAAAACAAGATGATCTTTCATTTATTTAATGAATTATTTGTTAAAATTTGTTTACTCAGTATTTTCTAACGTAAAAATAATACCGTGAAATAACAACAGACCCTAGTCTGCATTAGGCTCAATCGCTCTAATGTGTTTACGTACTGAAATGTAGCTGCCCACTAAACCAAGCAGTACAGCAAAAGCTATAAGTATTAACACCTCACTAAATGCTAACCCTTGTAATTGAAAGTCACTTTGATATAAATCAGTTAGTCTATGAAGTGCGCTGGTTAGGTACTGTGCCAACAAACTCACTACTAACCAAGAGAGTAAGCCGCCAAAAATACCGTACCAAACACCACTATAAAGAAAAGGCCGTTGAATAAAACTATCGGTTGCGCCAACTAATTTCATAATAGCAATAGCATCTTGCTGGCTTAAAATAGCAAGTCGTATGGTATTACCAACAATAAGTACTACCGATAAAGATAATAACAAAGCCACACCACTCGCAATATCTTTGATTAACTGCGCCATTGCTTCTAGACGTGTAAGCCATTCCAAATCTAATTTTCCTTGATCTACTTCTCGTTCTTGCTTTAACTTTATTAACAGTTCATTAGCGGCATCGGCCTGACTAGCACGCTTAGTTGGTGTAACCAATATGGTTGCTGGTAACGGATTTTTTTCTAAGTATTCAAGTGATTGGCCAAAACCAGAGAGTATTTTAAATTCTTTTAGTGCTTGTTTTGCTGAAATATAATGCACAATACTAATTTCAGGATACAATTTTAATCGTTTTACTAAGTTTTTTGCACTTTTATCATTGACTGATAATTTCAAGAATAAAGTAATTTGTGAGGCA
>Ga0105358_10002210_pt1 | contig 10387 bp, 7 predicted proteins | sample GOMGulsemesocosm_5_FD_83509 | JGI IMG/M metagenome (GOLD analysis project Ga0105358, IMG submission 83509) | Methane-oxidizing microbial communities from mesocosms in the Gulf of Mexico - GOM15C Gulf of Mexico | ecosystem: Environmental > Aquatic > Marine > Cold seeps | place: Gulf of Mexico...
AACACCTACTTTTTTATTTGCCACGATATTCCTGCTTACTAAAAAAACCAGTCCAAATATCAAGCCACATTGTAGAATGAAAAGCTTTCGGCTTTCTAGTCAAAGTTTCTCTCAACGATGAGATACATCTACCAGCACTCCACAAAATATTTGCTATCAACAACCCTAAGCGACCATAGTATTTCAAGAAGTATCGCGCTCGAGATTTGAAGTAATACTTGGGCAAGCGTGTTACGCCCATCTGATTAGAGCTCCCTTTATTTAAATGAACAACTCTAGCTTTTGGTTCATATTTCAATTCCCATCCGGCTTCAAGCGCTCTTCGACAATAATCATTGTCTTCACGATACATAAAGTAGCCCTCATCCATAAGACCTATTTCCTGCACCATATCCCCTCTTAGTAGCACACATGCAAAGCTCAGCCAATCTGGCTTAGCTATCTTATGCTGTTCTATGGGTATAGCGACTTCCTTAACCCCAAATAGCCGAAATAGTTTTGTAATAACACCTATTTTTACAGTATGTAAAAAAGTATTTACCGGTGATAAATTATAAAAACAACTAACTTGTTGTGAGCTATCTGGCCATTCTAATCTAGGGCCTATAACACCAAGAGATGGATCTTCAGCAGCGTTGAGTAATGCTTTAATTGCATTATCTCGAACATAGGCGTCGCTATTTAAAAGAAGATAATAACTCGCTTCAGCAAAATTTACGCCTATATTGTTTCCATATGAGAAACCACCATTTCGCTCTGCATCAACAACACTTACCCAATCAGTAAAACCCTGCTCTATAATGTAGTCGTTAATAACATCTAATGAAGCATCTTGTGAATGATTATCTACAATGACAACCGCATCATATTTAAAATTTAATTGTCCATTTAATGACTCTAGAGCCTCACATACAAGCTGAGCTGTTTTATAATTAATGATTACAATCAAAAGCCTCATTTACCAATTCCAAATTTTTTTCTTTCTAGGAATACCTTCCCCTTGGTTAATAAGAAATAATTCATAAAAAATTATTTTTCAAGGTAAGAACGTACAAGACGCGCCAACTCAACTACGTTAGGTTGTTCTACGATACCTAAATGATCACCTGCCACCTCATGCACGTCAATCCCTCCTTTAACAAACTGATGCCAACCATAATCATGTGCAAAAGACACCCCCTTACCCCATTCACTACGGTCTTTTGCTTTTATTAACACAATTTTCCCATCATAAGCCATACCCAACGACTCATATCTTTTCACGCTAGCACTAAAAGCTTGGTCTCGAAAATAATCCATCTTTACTACATTTCCAATTGCTGATCGATTCAATTTTTTATTGCAAAAAAGTTCCAGTGCTTTAATTGTTTTTTTTATTTCTTGTTTACATTTACTTAAAAACCTTAGTCGTCGCCCTGTTGGTAACATTGTATCCAACAATATTACTGATATGACTTCCTTACCGTTTTCCTTTAACATTCTCGCTATTTCCACAGCTAAAAGGCCGCCAAACGAAAGTCCTAAAAGCTGATATGGCCCCTTTGGTTGGTGCCGACAAATTGCTTTATAATATGCTTTAGCAAGTATCTCCACCGAAACATCTACTTTTTTCCCAGCCATTAAATCTTCAAGGAAGTCTTGTTCTGCAGAGACGTATATGCCATAAATAGGTTGATTACCACCAAGACTATTTGCTAACTCTTGATACCTATTTATTCCACAAATGCAAAATAGGGGAACACCGCTCCCTTCTCTTTGTAACGGAACAATACTTGAGGCCTGTCTTTCTATATCACCTTCTTGCACAGCAACAAGTTGTTTGATTGAGGGATAACTAAATATATCTCCTACGTCAAATTTAATTCCCGTAGCAATTTCCATTTCATGAATTAACACTATCGTCATTAATGAGTCGCCACCCAAATCAAAAAAGTTATCTGTAACCCCAACTGATTCTATTTTTAAAATTGATTCCCATACTGCAGCAAGACTCTGCTCAAAATCATTCCCCGGTGCGACAAAGGCACTCCCATTTAACAAATTTATTGCTGGACCAACCTCGGGTAATACTGCCCTATCTACCTTTCCATTTGGAAGTAAAGGAATTTCATCCAACCATACATATCGACTAGGAACCATATAGCTAGGTATTAATGTCGCCAACCTGTTGTTGATATCATTTATATTTATCAAACTATTTTTAGTTTTCACTAAATATGCAACAATCAACTTTTCGCTACCGTAGCTATCAGTTGCTAAACAAATAGCATTATTTATTCCTTCGATCAACTCCAAATGACAAATGATTTCATTTAACTCAACTCTAAAACCTCTAATTTTGACTTGATCATCTAGCCTGCCTTTTAAAACTATATTGCCATCTGAAGTATAATGCCCATAGTCTCCCGTTAGATATACTGGTGTATTATCACTCTTTAATAATTCACTTAGTATCACACTATTTGATAGATTTTTTTCTGAATTACCTTTCACATAGCCATTAGATAAATATTTTGTTCTAATCGCTATTTGCCCAACTTCATCACCTTCTACCTCAGTACCTTTATCTGAAACAATCAGTAATTCAACATCTGATATACCAGACCCAATAGGAATCGCAGCATCCCCTTCAACTGATGTTGCTCGATAGAACCCCATCGCTTGCGGTGTTTCTGTCGCCCCATAAAAATTAACAACCTCAGCATTAGGTGCAATCAATTTAATATTTTGAATATGATTACTTTGTAAGACATCCCCCCCTAAAAATAGATAGCGAACCCAATCAAGAGAATGATTTTTTTTATTTTGATAGCCTACAAGGAGTATTTTACTCATTTGCGGTGTAATATGAAAAACAGTCGGTTTTGAATCTAAACACCACTGATAAACTAATGTTAAATTAGAAGCAACATCAGTATCTGGAATCAAGACACAGCCTCCCACTGATAATGGGGTGAAAATATCTCTCAAAATAGGATCATGCCCCAAGCCTGAAAGCATCGTAAATCTATCTTTATCAGTAAGAGAAAATATTGAGATTTGCCATTTCACAAAATGAATTAAAGGAGCATGACTGACCCCAACACATTTTGGCTTTCCTGTAGTACCTGACGTAAATAAGTAATATGCTGTTGATTCAATAAATATGTTGTTATGTTTACTGGGTATATTCGAATGCCTTAAAACATCGCTTTCTATTCTAATATTATGAGGAAGCACGATCCTCTCAATAAATAACTCATCGTCTTGTTGCCGATTGAAGTGAGAGCCATCTTCTGTACACACAATCAACTGATCCGGAAGTAATAAGTCCAAGAATTCCTCCAGTCTCGCTTGAGGATATGAACTATCCAACACAACAAAAGAACCACCCGCTCTGAGCACTCCTAAAATCGCAACAACAAATGCAGGGGATCTTTCAGCATAAATAGCCACTGTGCCAACGGAAGCACTTGCTTTAATTCGCAATATAATAGCGAGCTTATTACTGAGGCACTCTAACTCTCCATAACTCCAATACTTTCCCTCATAGTACAATGCATTCTTTTGAGGATTATTCTTTGCATTATTTATAAAATCAGTGAATATCATGCTTTGTTTACCCGCATTCTTCTCATCCTGCTTAACCTTAATTTAAGAAAACTTAACCTTCTCTTAAAAAACCAAGTTTCCAAAAGGTACCTTTCCTTAGCTATCTACTTTCCAACCCCCTTATTTAGTAACAGAAATTAAAAATTATTGTACACAACAACCCTCATCTTAGGGGGGGGGGCTAACTATATTTATAAGATTTCATTATAAAAATATCGGAGCATTATTTTTGTATTTTCTAATGTATATGTTGTCGCTTTATCAAAACCTTTGCTACGAATAGTTTCTTTTAAATTAGTGTCCTTTTCTATCATTTTAAGTTTTCTTATCACCCCTTCACAATCACCATCTTCTGCAACTAATGCAGTAATATTATCTATCATATATTCCCCACCACCACCGCCGGTAAAACCAACGACCACACAGCCACAGTTCATTGCTTCTAATGGTGGCAATCCCAATCCCTCTGGATACCCTGTTACAAGGAATATATCAGCTTTCTGATATTCGTCAATAAGCTCGCTTTCAGTTAAGCCATCAACCACACGAAAATCAAACCCAAGGCTTTCTGTAGCCTGCATGATCTCTTTGATATGTTCTGGGTTTTTTCTGGATAAAGCAAGAATCCTACCTTCTACCCTTTTTTCAGGCACAGGAAAAAACCTACTCTGGTCAATTCCATTTGTAATTGCAATTGAATCTATATTCATTTCAGTTTTTAACATTCGGCACAAAAGTTCGCTGCAATTAATCACATGATCATAACCGAGTTCAAGATAGTTTTTTCCTAAGTCATTGCTCTTTAGGCGACTTTGGTAATATCTCCAACTTTGACTTTGGTTGAATAATACTCGGGTGCATTCTTTAAATTTTAGCCCTAAGTAAGGGAAAAGCTCCGGCGTGACGATTACATCTTCTTTTGTAAGGTTATACCCTATATCTTTAATATATTTAACCTCCAAATCGTAACCAAAGAAGTTTCCTATATATTTCCCCATCACTAGAGGGTATGCATCATACCCCATTTCCTTCAGCATCATACAATGCTGATACATGACCTTTATACCGCCAACAGGCTTATGTTGCCTAAAAGTTCTAGACTTTAAATACTTGATCGCTGTCATCTTAATCAAAGACTTAATAAAGTATTTTATATTAAACTCTTTCTTATGAAGATCTGGTATTACGTAGTATATTTTACCCATCAAAAAATCCATATCTTATGTTAACACTTCCATTTTCTTATCTAACATTGCCTTCACAACCTAAAAAGAAAATAGCGCATCAACCAACCATAAAGTGAATACCCCTAGCCCATAACCCACTATTAGCATAGGAACATACCTAATTTCCTTATACCAAGAGACAATCCTGTATTTTGTAAAAAACCAAAGAATTACTGGAATTTCAAATAAAGGATTTACAGCTATTGCCCACACAGCTCCCTCTAAACCATAATGCTCATACGCAAAAGGAATTATTACAATGAGTGCTATAGCTCTAATTGCAACGGCAAGGGTACCAACCTTGGGGTTACCCATCGACAATAATAGAGTAGTCCCCAACTGAAAACTGCTGCCGATAAGAGTAATCGCAAGTATTTGTAACATCCAGCCCGCGGCTTGGTACCGTTCATCATACAGCACCTCGATAATTAAAGGCCCGACGACATATATTAACCCCACACACAAGTACACCGATATGTCTATTTTTTGGCGTAGCCCGTAATAAACCTCAACTATCCTTTCTTTTTCTTCTCTATGAATTTGACTCAGCAATGGATACCAAACATTAGAACTGAGCTTCCCTATCAACTCTCTTAATGCCATGGCTATAAAATATGCAATGGCATAAAAACCTAATTGTTCTGCCGTTATCAAGCCACCTAGAATCACCCTATCACCACTGAGTGCAAAAAAAGTTATCACCGCTGATAAAAACAACCATTTCCCAAAATGTAGAAACTCAATAACTATTTTTTTATTCCAAAAAAAATAGTTATTTTTTCCCTCTAGTACATAATGAGATAATAATGTTTTTAAAAATGCACCGACAAGGCTACCCACAACCAAAGCCCATACGCTTTGGTAAGCCCAAGCACATAATACCATCACAATTAGCCCAGTAAATTGCACCGTTAATTCTAATATGGTTAACCGAGCTAACATCATATTTCTTTGAGCCAGCCAAACTCTTGTAGACTCAAACCCCGTAATAAATGCTGTTGCGCCAGTTACCAGAAGTAGGCTCGGTAACCGGGGGTCATTATAGACAGAATTTAAGGGTAATAGACTGGTTCCATTGAAGTACCATAAAAACCATGCAATACCGGCAATTAAAAACCACAATAGTGCCCCACGTATGACTTGCATTGTCCAAGCAGTATTTAATATTTCAGGGTCTTCACCATTTGGATGACGTATTATATTAACTTTAAGGCCAATTTCACTACACATATAAACGCCAACACGAACGACTGTGACAATAGCCATTAAACCAAACATTTCTGGTAAAAGTAATCGTGTTAGAATTAGGTTTGAGGATAGTCTTAAAATTTGCGTTGCACCAAAGGCAAAAACAGTCCATAAAGAGGCCTGTGCGGATTTATTTCTCATAGGTTTGTATTATTTTTACCTTAAAATACTTTAGAATTCACTATCACAACGACTCTACTAGAATCTGTAATTTTACACAGTTTTATCAAAAAAGTTACAAGCGCATAATATTTTATGAAATTTAACTAATCATGCCTGAAACAATTAAAGCATTAATTATAATTCTTACTCTTGGCTGCGTCATTCTTCATTTTCATAGAAGTAACCTTCCCAATATAATTTCTAATCGTGAATTAAAACAATGGCAGTTTTTGTGGCTGGCATCTTCCTGTGCTGCTTTTTTGAGTAATAATTATTGGTTATTTGTACTCGTTATTATCTTTATAATAAAACTGAATATTAATCGTAACAAAGCAGCACAATTTATTTCATATATATGGCTACTACCATTACTTCCTACATTAGAAAAAGATATTCCTGGTTTCAGCAGTATTCGATTTTTATTTGAATTAAGCTATCCGCGATTATTATCATTGATGATTCTTCTACCTCTGTTTATAACCCAGTCAAATAAAAGACTAGCCTTTCTTCGCCTTCCTGGCGACCAGGTTCTTGCCGCATACTTATTGGTCAATATTATACTAACCAGTAGAAACGGTGAATTCACTAATATTTTACGATCAAATTTCTACTTATTTATTGATATTTTCTTACCCTACTACGTTGCAAGTAGAGCTTTAGTCAAATTTCATGATTTTAAACGATTTGCATTCGCTTTTTTTACTGTTGTCTCCATTTTAGCTATTATTGCCTTATTTGAAATGTTTTGGAGCTGGCATTTATATTCAAGCCTTACACATAGCTTAGATATTCACCGCATATTTAGTGCATATTTATTTAGAGATGGTTTATTAAGAGCTACTGGACCATTTTCCAGTTCAATTGTTCTTGGTTATGTATTAACGATTGGGCTAGGTATGGGCTTAGCAATTAGCTCGTCTTTTCAAAATAAAAGGTGGCTATTATTGATGTTTATTCTTTATGGCTTAGCATTATTAGCTACTGCATCCCGCGGCCCTTGGGTTGGTGCGTTTCTTTTGTATATTACTTTTGTTCTACTGAGCCATAACAAAGCAAAGTTAATGTACCGAGGCGCTGTAGCCTCGCTATTTTTATCACCTTTATTATTTTTCACCTCATACGGGAACAAAGTAGTCCAACTTTTACCTTTCATAGGTCAATCTCATGATGGGTCAATTGGTTATCGACAAGAGTTGTTTGAAAAATCCTTGATTGTTATTCAACGTTATCCTTTTTTTGGCTCAAATACCTACCTTAAAACCCCCGAGATGCAATCAATGATACAAGGACAAGGCATTATTGATATTGTCAATAGTTATTTGCGCATTGCACTTAATAGTGGCTTTATTGGAGTTGGCTTATTTATACTGTTCTTTTTTGGTTTATTATTTAAACTTTACCATGCCCAGAGAAAAATACCTCGAAACGAGCCGGAGTTACATTTATTTGCAATAGCATTAATAGCAACCATGGTAAGTATTTTAACTATCATTGCTACTGTCAGCTCGATTGATATCGTCAGTCAATTATATTGGTGTATGGCTGGCATAATATCCGCCTACTTACATTTTCTAAAACAAAACAATTACCGGTCAGAAATACTATGAAATGGATTCTTGCAGCTCCGTACCGTCAAACCTTAGAAAGCGGCTTATGGCAGGCTGTTATAGAAAAAGAAAACACTCTAAAATTCATTATCGAAACAGGACACTACACTCATAATCGTTCGCGACATAAATCCAGCATGCAGGATTGGAAAGATTATTGGCAACATTCTACTAAGACTTGGGTAACCGCACAAAATAACGATGCAGGTATTATCACAACATTTCCTCAATTACCTGTTTGCGCAGGCATTCAAAAACGTTTCTTTCGAAAACCAACCCCTATAATTGCCTCAACTTTTAACTTGGGTGCGCTACATGGAAACCTTAAGAAACTTCTAGCACGATCCGCACTGAAATCTGTTAATAAATTCATTGTTCATTCATCAGCAGAAATCATTAACTACAGCCAATATTTAAATTTACCTACGAACCGATTCGAGTTCATCCCTTTGCATAAGCCCATTATGGAAACCACTGAAGTTGAAGATACTGAAAAGCCCTTTATCTTATCTATGGGTTCTGCCAATAGAGATTATAAAACTTTATTCGATGCTATAAAAAAAACAGGGTACCCCCTTACCGTTGTTGCTCCAAAGCATGCATTGTTGGGTTTAGATATCCCGCCTTCTGTTACTATTAAATCAAATCTCTCATTATCTGAGTGTAGAGCCCTTGTTCAACAATCCCGAATTAATGTGATCCCTATTGACAATGAAAGCACTGGATCCGGTCAGGTTACGGTTATAGAAGCGATGATGTATCAAAAACCAGTTATTGCTACCGATACAATTGGAACCAGAGACTATATTTCACATGAAGAGACAGGCTTTCTAACCACGTCAAGATCTGCACCCGAACTGGCCATAGCTCTTGATGCTTTATGGCATAATAAAAAGTTAAGAGGCGCTATTGCAAAACAGGCTAGAAATCACGTGAAAACTGAACTTAACTACGAAAAAACAGCTCAGCGTTGGATAAAAATTCTACACAATATTTAGGCTTAAACTAATGCTTTATAAATTAAAAAAAACCATTCTCTGGGCTCTTGGACGGCACAAACCAATGAACCAACTAAAACGATACTCTCAGTATGATATCGGTAAGGCTAGCTATGGTTCTCCTAAAATTCATGACTGGGGTGGAACTAGGCTAACAATAGGTGCCTATTGTTCAATCGCAGGGAAGGTACAAATATTTTTATCTGGAAATCACAGAACTGATTGGGTAACAACATTCCCCTTGAATAGAAGATTCCCTAAGTGGCGCAGGGCAACTTCCATTAAACATGAAACTATAAGCAAAGGTGATGTTGTTATAGGTAATGATGTTTGGCTTGGCTATAAAAGCCTAATTTTATCTGGAATTAGCATAGGGGATGGTGCCGTTATTGCTGCCGGTTCCATTATCACTAAAGACGTACCTCCCTACGCAATTGTTGGCGGTAACCCTGCGAAAATCATCAGATACCGGTTTAGCGATGATATTATAGCTCGGCTACTTAAAACAAAATGGTGGGAATGGGAGAAGAAGAAGGTTGAAGAGTATTTACCATACTTGTTAAGTGATGATATTGATTTTTTTTTAGAAAAGGTTGAAAAATAGCGATATTTTTTGAGACTGTAAATTAAATTGTGTAAACGCCTATCATTAACCTCCAACCTAGGAGATAGGCAAGATGAAAACAAAGGCTCAGCTGATCGAATTTAAAGACCCGTTATCGGGCTTCATTTAACAGGCGCTTATACAAAACCATTTACAGTCTCTATTTTTTCTGTACCTAATTCTAAAGAAAGGGTCAGTCGAAACACTGTTCCTTTGTAATTCTCTGCTGATTGTCGAGGCAGAACGATTAAGGGTTCGAGCAATTTTACGAATGGACGAATTATTATTTCGCTCAATCATAATAACGGCTCGTTCTTCTGGGCTAAGGTGGTAATAATAAGTAGTCATCAACATATTCTCCATGAAAATGTTGCACTTGCAATGTGAGTCTAAGCTGTTACATTCCCCAAATTGCGGTTATTCCCTAAAAGCACGTACTACTACATAAAATCACTTCAGCAGACAACGCCCATCACTTGACTGAGCTCTGCATTTATTTGGCTTATTAATAACAACATTCCCTTTCCCTACCCACGAACATTGCTCACTACCCTCACTTAACATGATACATTTAAAGTCATCTAGGGTAACGGCTTGGACACCTCCTCTTGACTTAACACCACCAATCTTGCTTGCGCTTCCTTCCCTCGAGCCTAATTGAAATACACTATCATCAGCATTGCCTGATGAAGTAGCACTTCCACCACCTGCTGAAGAACCACTTCCACCACCACCTGCTGAAGAACCACTTCCACCACCACCTGCTGAAGAACCACTTCCCCCACCACCTGATTGAGGTGCAGAACGTCCTGCTTTGACTGATTCTTTGACTGATTCTTCGACTGATTCTTCGACTGATTCTTCGACTGATTCTTCGACTGATTCTTCGACTGATTCTTCGACTGATTCTTCGACTGATTCTTCGACTGATTCTTCGACTGATTCTTCGAC
>Ga0105358_10002211_pt1 | contig 10387 bp, 10 predicted proteins | sample GOMGulsemesocosm_5_FD_83509 | JGI IMG/M metagenome (GOLD analysis project Ga0105358, IMG submission 83509) | Methane-oxidizing microbial communities from mesocosms in the Gulf of Mexico - GOM15C Gulf of Mexico | ecosystem: Environmental > Aquatic > Marine > Cold seeps | place: Gulf of Mexico...
ATGAGTCAATTCAGAGCTATGTCAGGGAAGTTAGAACAAGCAAAATTTGTGCGTATATAGTCACTCTATATCAAATAAATTTGTGACGTTATCACCTTCCTGACAAGCTCCCACGGGCGAGTTTAAAAGGCTTATATGCAGCGTTATTGATTTTGACAAGGGAGTAACCATTCTCTTCAATCAATGCCTTGCCTCTATACCTTTTAATTCTCGCTGAATGATCAATTCATTGCTTCAATTGGTATAACTATGGTGTTAAGCTAGCGCCATGAAAAAAACACACTTAACAGAAACAAAATTCGCTGACTTAAATCTTGCTCCACAAGTAGTGACCGGATTAGAAGCCATGGGCTTCCAACATTGTACGTCCATTCAGGAAAAATCTTTACCTATATTGCTTCAAGGCACTGATATTGCTGGCCAAGCACAAACAGGTGAAGGTAAAACCATTGCCTTTTTAGCCGCAACTTTTCATCGTTTGCTGCAAGTAGAAGCGCCGACGCATAACCAACCCCGAGCATTGATTATGGCTCCAACACGTGAACTTGCTATTCAAATTCATCGTGATGCTATTGAGATGTCAAAAAGTACTGGACTACGTCTTGGTATTGTATATGGTGGCGAAGGTTATGAAAGTCAACGTTTAGAATTAGAGCAAGGAGTCGATATTTTAATTGGCACCTGTGGACGCTTATTAGACTATTTAAAACAAGGCATTTATAACTTAGGAAATATAGAAGTTATTGTACTTGATGAAGCCGATCGAATGTTCGATTTAGGCTTTATTAAAGATATTCGTTATATGTTCAATAAAATGCCTCCTGCTACTCAGCGTTTAAGTATGCTGTTTTCAGCCACATTATCATTTAGAGTTAAAGAACTTGCTTTCGAGCATATGAATGATCCAACCAGTGTAGAAATTGCACCCGAACAAAAAACAAACACTCGCATTAGTGAAGAATTATTTTATCCTTCTAATGAAGATAAAATGGCGTTATTGCAAACATTAATTGAAGAAGACTGGCCTGAAAAGGCAATCATTTTTGCCAACACTAAGCACGTTTGTGAAAAGCTTTTTGATCACCTTGTTGCTGATAAATTAAGAGCGGGTTTATTAACAGGTGATGTTCCACAGAAAAAACGTTTAAAAATACTAGAGCAATTTACCGACGGTACTTTAGATATATTAGTGGCTACTGATGTTGCTGCACGTGGCTTACATATTCCATCGGTTACTCATGTTTTTAACTATGATTTGCCAGATGATTGTGAAGATTATGTTCACCGTATTGGTCGTACCGGTCGTGCTGGTGCAACTGGACATGCTATTAGCTTAGCTTGTGAACAATATGTATTTAACTTACCTGCTATTGAAGAATACATTGAACACGCATTGCCAGTAACAAAGTATTTACATGAAGCCTTGCTTGATGACTTGCCTAGACCCAAACCACGTCAACGTCGCCATAAGCCTGGCGGTAATCGTGGTGGTAACCGACAAGGTAATCGCGGTAACTTTAAGCCAGGTGGTGGTAATAGCACTCGTCCTCGCCGTTAGTTATCATTGTTTTAAATGATCATTCAAAAGAAAACATCACAGCTTAATGCACAATATACAAATTCGCATTTTGCTGTGGTTGATTTAGGCTCCAACAGCTTTCACTTACTAATTACCCAACGAGTTAACAACCAAAATAAGGTTGTAGCCAAAGTGAAACAAAAGGTGCGCTTGGCTGCCGGTTTAAATAATAACAATGAATTAAGTCATGATGCTATAAATCGCGGGCTTGATTGTTTAACCCTATTTTCTCAACACCTCATTAGTATTCCAGTAAGTAATATTCGCATTGTCGCTACCGCAGCCTTAAGAATAGCGATTAATCGTGATGATTTTTTAACACCGGCAAATAAAATTCTACCAAAAAAAATCATCCTACTTAGTGGTGAACAAGAAGCTAAAACAATCTACAGTGGCGTTGCCCACACCTGCCAAGATGATTTAGATAAAAAACGTTTCGTTATTGATATTGGTGGTGCGAGTACTGAATTAATTATTGGTCAAGGCTTTGATTCGAAGCACATTATCAGTTTAAATTTAGGCTGTGTGAGTTTTAAAGAAAGGTTTTTTACCGATAATTTATTAACAGAGGAAAATTTTTCTACCGCGATATCCGCAGCTAGTAAGATCGTTACACCAATCTCTGAAAATTTTATCAATTTAGGCTGGCAATCTGTATTAGGTAGCTCTGGCTCTATGCAAGCGTTAGCCGAAATCCTTCACGACAGGCAACAACCTATTGTGATTACTCCAGTTTTTTTACAAGAGATAAAACAAGCGCTTATTCGCTGTAAAACCATTGATAACATTGCATTATCAGGGCTAAGAGCTGATAGAGCACCAGTGCTAGCGAGTGGCTTAAGTATTTTAATTGCGTTATTTAATGTTTTTAAAATTGCCGAGCTAACATTGTCTACTGGCGCACTTCGCGAAGGCTTGCTATACGAGATGCTTCCTCCCCATAGCGCGTAACCCCACTCTTTACTATTCATGCCTATGCAGGTTATTTAGGATTGATTTATTACCGTCATCTTCGAGGTGTGTTAATCGGAGATCTCGTCACTTTAGACTAAGATTACCGCTTCAGCTTTGTAGTTCCAGACCAAAGCTAAGTACCTACATACATGTGCAAAGTAACTACGGAAATGACGTTCCTGAGCTATATACATAGGCATGTTACTATTTATCTTCTTTCAACCACCTAGCAACTTGTTTAGCAAAATACGTTAATATACCATCCGCACCCGCACGCTTAAATGCCAATAAACCTTCCATCACACAAGGCTTTTCAGCTAACCAACCATTTTGAATTGCTGCCATATGCATGGCATATTCGCCACTCACTTGATAAGCATAGGTGGGCACTTGAAAGGTATCTTTAGCACGGCGTACTATATCTAGGTATGGCATTCCTGGCTTAACCATTATCATATCAGCACCTTCACTAATATCTTGTGCTATTTCATGTAGAGCTTCATTACTATTAGCTGGATCCATTTGATAAGTACGCTTATCTCCGCCTTTCAAGTTACCGGCTGAGCCTACAGCATCACGAAATGGACCATAGTAATGAGAAGCATATTTAGCGGAATACGCTAAGATTTTAGTATTAACAAAACCCTGTACTTCTAATCCTTGACGAATAGCACCAACGCGACCATCCATCATATCCGATGGCGCAACAATATCAGCCCCAGCTTGCGCATGTGATATTGCTTGCTTAACTAATATTTCTGTAGTGATATCATTTAACACATAGCCTGTCGCTCCGGCTTTATTATCATCACTTTCACTTAAAATACCATCTTGACCATGTGTGGTGAACGGATCAAGCGCTACATCTGTGATAACAGCTAACTGAGGAAACTTTGCTTTTAATGCCCGTACAGTACGCTGAGCTAAACCTTCGGCGTTATATGCCTCTTCAGCCATTAAAGATTTTTTATCACTAGGGGTTACTGGGAATATAGCAATTGCAGGAATACCTAAATCAACTAACTCTTGGGCTTCCTCCAAAAGTAAATCAATACTTTTTCGCTCTACTCCTGGCATTGAAGAAATTTCTTCACATTGATTTTCACCCTCTAAAACAAATACCGGATAGATAAGGTCATTTACCGTTAATTGGTTTTCTGCCATCAGTCGACGGGTAAAATCATCTTTGCGCATACGACGCATTCGGCGTGCTGGATATTGACCAAAAGTTGATTGGTTTATATTATTATTCATATTTTTTCCCTGAAAATTTGTGCGGGTTGCTCGATGCTACCTTATATACCCAAACCACTTGAAGGTGCAGGATTCAGCTGAAACCTGCATTTTCAGGTAGCTTGGGTATATACTTGAGTCTGATTACGTCCTTTATGTTTTGCTTCATACAACGCTTCATCAGCTCTGGTGAATATATGTTCGGGTTGCACATCATTTTGCTGCATATAAGTACAAATACCACTACTGATTGTCAGTGGTATTTGGGTATCGTTATGAGCGCATGCTTGTTGTTCAATATTCTTTCTTAAGGCTTCAGCCAAAGCCATTGCCCCTTTTGTATCGGTATCAGGTAGTATTAAGCAAAACTCTTCTCCACCATAGCGGAAAGCCATGTCACTACTGCGCTTTAAGCTTTTCTTGAGATGATTACTAAGCCAAACTAAACATTGATCACCCGCTAAATGCCCATAGTTATCATTGACCTCTTTAAAGTGATCAATATCAATAATTATCAAACTTAATGGCGTTCTGTTACGTTTACTACGCCGATATTCGGCAAGGATTTTCTGATCGTAAAATCGACGGTTAAATAATCCCGTTAATTCATCTGAGGTATTTTTTTTCTCTAGTTCACTATTCGCTTCTTCTAACTCTTGCAAGGTAATATGCAATTCTAAGGTACGCTCTTGTACTCTATCTTCCAATAAGTCCTGACTTTCTTGTTGTTGCTCTAACAGTGCCTGATAAGACTTTTTTGCTGCTAAAATCGCTTGTTTAGCTTTTATTAACTCCTCATTTAGAGAAAATTTCTCAAGTGAGTATTTTCGATAAAAAATAAAAGTTACAACGGCCATTACCATCAGGCCAATAGCAAAGCTTATCGCTAATCCTTGAAAAAAAAGTTCATTACATTGAGAGGTTAAGTCAGTCACAGCTGGTTTCTTTATAAGTTAAAAACTTTACGGGCATTGATACTAGTTTGACAAGCTATTTCATCAGGGTCAATAGCTGTTATATCAGCTATTTGTTGAACTATGTAAGGTAAATAGCTTGGCTCATTACGGCTACTTTTAGGGCGAGGCCTAATCGTTCGAGGAGTCAAATAGGGTGCATCAGTTTCAATTAATAAGCGATTTAACGGGATTAGCTTAACAATTTCTTGTAGTTCTTTCCCTCTGCGTTCATCACAGAGCCAACCCGTAATGCCAATGTACATGTTAGCCGCTATGCACTGCTCTAATTCTTTTTCATTACCAGTAAAACAATGCGCAACCATAGCAGGTATTCGATTAATAAAAGGCTTTAATTCCGCGAACCAAGGAGAGAATGCATCACGTTGATGTAGGAATAACGGCATATTAAGATCTGCCGCTAAGTTAATTTGTTCTTTAAATACTATTAACTGTTGTTCTGGTGCAGAAAAATTACGATTAAAGTCTAAGCCACACTCACCTATCGCTTTAACTTGAGGTTGTTTTGCCAACTGCATTAATTGTGCTAAATAATCATCACTAACGCCATCAGCATCGTGAGGGTGAACACCTGCAGTAGTGAATAGGGTATTGGGAAATTGTTGCTGATAATGTTGGCATAAGGCTAAAGCTTGCTGACTTTCGTATACGCTAGTACCCGTAATCAAGAGTTGCTCAACACCTTGATTTTTTGCACGATGAATAAGGTCCTCTCGATCTTTATCAAAACGCTTATTAGTTAAGTTAACACCTATATCAATCAGCATTATAAATATAGCAATTATTTAAGCCGCTTAACTTTAATACTACGATGGCTATTTTCTCTATACAAATAGACAGCCCCCAAAGCACCTTTTTCTAGGCGAACTTTATTGCCTATTTTCAATTTGATTCTAGCTGTATTCGTTTGCTGCCACTTTTGGCCATTTTCAAAATAAATAATCCATTGACCTTTTAGTGATTTCTTAACCTTAGTTACTGTGGCAAAAATACTGCTAGGGCCTTGCTCTTCTTTAGTTTTTTTCAAATCCTCTTTAGCAAAGTCATCAACTTTTTTTTGTTCCACAGTTTTGCTATCGTCTATAGACGGCACGACAGCAGTGACAGCTACAATGGATTGCTTAGCACTGGGTTGTACTAATTTATCAAAACAGACCAAACGTCCATTATCACTTTCAATTGAAGAGCAATGGTTTAACTTCAATCGCAGTTCAGAATCTTTTTTGGCGTAACTAACTGACGATGTTATATAAACTAGTACAATCGATAATAGTAAAATAGCATTTTTCACGACACAGTTTCCTCTTCTTCATCTTCTTTATGATATATCGAGGCGATTATAATGCCAATTTCAAACAACAATAGCATAGGAATTGCTAACATAGATTGCGAAATAATATCAGGTGGTGTTAATAACATACCAATGACAAAGGCACCTACAGCCATATAAGGACGTTTTTTTCTTAAGTCATTCGGACTAGTCACACCTGTCCAACACAACAAGATAATTGCAACAGGAATTTCAAACGCGGCACCAAAAGCAAAGAACAATTTCAAAACAAAATCTAAATAACTACTAATATCGGTAGCAATAACTACCCCTTCTGGTGCAACCGAAGTAAAAAAAGCAAAAACGACTGGAAAAACAATAAAGTAAGCAAAAGCAATTCCGCTATAAAACAAAAAAGTAGATCCTAACATTAATGGTGCAACTAATCGTTTTTCATTACGATATAAACCCGGCGCAACAAATGACCAGATTTGATATAAAATATAAGGCATAGCAATAAATATAGATAATACAATGGTGAGTTTAAAAGGAGCAAAAAATGGAGATGCGACATCCGTTGCGATCATTTGTGAACCCGCGGGCATAGTTTGCAACAAAGGTTGTGCTAAGTATTGATAAATATCTTGTGCAAAATAGGCTAAGCAACAAAATACTAACAGAACACCTAACACTGCGTGCAATAAACGCGTTCTAAGCTCAAGTAAATGATCAAAAAGCGTCACACCCTTCTCTGACACTAAGGGTTCTGGTGCTAATGTCTCAGAAGGTTTTGAATTTTCTACCGGTGAATTCATTTGTCTTGTTTAACTTCGCTCACAGTATTCTGCGTGCTTTCTTGAGGTGTCTCTGGTAACCCATCAACACCTTGAATGTTACTTGCTTGTATATTATTTTCTGGTTCACTATTAGAGGTATCCCTTATAGTCGATTGACTCTCTAACGAGGTTGAAATAAATGAGTCCATTGCGTTTTTATCCACTTTTTTAAATGGTTCATTGACCATGGCAGCAGCTTCTTTCAATGACTTAACCGATTCAGCGATTTCAGGGCTTAAGTTAGTCATATCTGCCTGCTCTGCTTTTTTAAGGTTGGCATGTAGTTCATGAATTCTTAGCTCTTCTGTCAGTTCAGATTTTACCGAATCACTAAACTTACGCACACCCGTGACCCAACCTTTAATAGTTCGAATCGCAACAGGTAGACGTTCAGGGCCAAGTACCACTAAACCCATAATACCAATCAACGTTAATTCCCAAAAACCAATATCAAACATTAATTATGCCTGACTGTTTTCTTTTTGACTTTCTTTGGATTTATTAGCTTCTTGTGTTTTAGTACTATTATCCGCTAACGTATCTGAGTCTTTTTCTACTTTATTAGCTGAATCTTTGTCAGCTGAATCTTTGTCATCACCTATCGCATTTTTAAAACCTTTTACCGCAGAGCCTAAATCACCGCCTAAATTGCGTAACTTCTTAGTGCCAAACAATAAAACCACAATAACGGCAATAATTAACAATTGCCAAATACTGATACCACCCATAACAAACTCCTATCATCTAATTACCCCTATTATATACTCAAATGAAGTCAGTAAACGAGTAAAAGCATGCACTCATTAGTAAAATAATGCGCTAAGACAAAGTTTAAAATTCAAGGTTTACTAAAAGAAAAATTTAAGCGTAGCTCTTACCCTGCTTATTTGCAGGCTTTTCCAATAGCTTTTCCGGTCTACTTATATGATAACCTTGCCCAAAATCACACCCTACCGAATGAAGTTTTTTCATAACATCTTCACTTTCAATACCTTCGGCCACTAAACGATACCCAAACTGTTCACCGAGATAGCGTAAAGCTTTAACCAGTGAAAGGTTTTTATCATTGTGTTTCAAAGTGCTAATAAAAGCCCGATCTAATTTGATAAACTCAAACGGGTAACTATGCAAAAAATTAAAAGAAGACACACCTGAAGCGTAGTCATCTAGCGCTAATTTCACACCTAGCTGCTTTAATTTACCTAAACCTTTTAATGCAATTTCAGCATGCTGAGAAAATGCTGATTCATTAAACTCTAAAATTAACCTTTGCAGCTCAAATGTTTGTTTGTTAATTAAGGTTATTAGTTTATTTAATTGATTAGTTTGAGTTAAATGTCTACCAGAAAGGTTTATGGCAATAAAAGCATGCTGATACTCAATATCATTACTCCATAACAATAACTGTCGAGAAACCTCTTCAATAACCCAGTTCTCAATAACTAAGATAATGCCTGTTTCTTCAGCAAGATGTAAAAATTCACTCGGTGTTAACAAACCTTTACTTGGATGATTCCAACGTAATAAAGCTTCAAAACCAATTGTTACCGAACTATTTAAATCAGATATTTTCTGATAATAAAGAGTAAACTGTTGTTTTTCGATCGCAATTCGTAATTCTTGTTCAAGTGTCATTGTTGCGATGAGTTGTTCACGCATGCTTTCATCAAAGAACACATAACGACCTCGCCCTAAACTCTTTGCTTGATACATAGCTGCGTCTGCATCACGTAGAATTTCATCAGCATTTTTATAATGATTACTACACTGTGTAATTCCTATACTTGCGTTTGAATACAAAGTGTTGTTTTCAATAACATAGGGCATTTCTATTGCACTAATAATCCGACTAGCAACTTCTTCAGTACCATCTGACTTCAGCGCATCTAATAAAACAACAAACTCATCACCGCCCAAGCGGGCTAAAACATCATTGTCTCTTACACATGCACGTAAACGCTTGGCAATCTCAACAAGAAATAAATCCCCCACATGATGCCCTAAGGTATCATTGATAATTTTAAATCGATCAAGATCGATAAAAAGAACAGAAAATCGTTGGTCAGGGTGACGTTTAAGATGTCGTATAGCGTAGCTAAGCCGGTCTGAAAACATAGCACGATTAGGTAATTTGGTTAGCGCATCATGATGCGCTTCGAAATAAAGCTGTTGCTCAGCTTTACGTCTTTCAGCCATCTGCATACGCAAGTTTAAATTTGCAGCTTGTAACTCTTGCGTCCGTTCAACTACCAAAACGTCTAGCTCCACACGGTGCTTTTGCTTTAATACTTCACGTTTAGCTATTTCTTGATCAAGTTGCGCATTTGCTAATTGCAACTTTTGCTGCAATGACTTTAATTTAGGTTGCTCTTGCGACGCATATATCTGCTTCTTTTCCCTTGTTTCCATTCAAGGTCCCCATATATCCTAGTTATACTTTAAAAGGCCGAACATAATTCTTTAAGTATAATTTCTTATTAGTATTTTTTTTGAGCGGTTAGTGTAACAAAAATTTGCACTTAGGGTAGTAAAAACATATAAAAACAAAATTTACAACAAAAACAATACCTTACATAGCTACATATAAAGAAGCGACCACTTAGAACGACATGGTCGACATTAGAACAAACAAATAACAGGCACAAAAAAACCGACCTAAGTCGGTTTTTAAAATACTGTGTTACATTAGCGCTATAACACCATAGTATTTTTCAGCTTGTTTAAAGCATTTTTTTCTAATTGTCGAACACGTTCAGCTGAAATTTGGTATTTATTAGCTAACTCTTGCAGCGTCGTTTTATCTTCGTTCAACCAACGTGTTTTAATAATATCCTGACTGCGATCATCTAGCGCAACTAATGCCGTAGATAAACGATTATTAGCATGACTTTCCCAGTTAGAGTTTTCGACTTCAATCGCTAGGTCTGATTGTTTATCTTCTAAGTACTGCGCAGGTGAAAAGTTACCTGCACTCGCATTATCGTCATCATCAGAAGAAAGCTCAAAAGCTTGATCGTGACTGCTCATGCGATTTTCCATTTCCAAAACGTCTTTAGTGCTAACACCTAACGTTTCCGCAACAGTATTCACTTCATCATTACTAAACCAACCCAAACGTTTTTTATTCTTACGTAGATTAAAAAACAATTTACGTTGTGCTTTAGTAGTAGCAACTTTTACAATACGCCAGTTTTTCAATACATATTCATGTATTTCTGCTTTGATCCAATGCACTGCAAATGAAACCAAACGTACACCCACTTCAGGGTTAAAACGTTTAACGGCTTTCATTAAACCGACATTACCTTCTTGCACTAAGTCAGCTTGTGCTAACCCATAACCGGAATAGCCTTTGGCAATATGAATAACAAAACGTAAATGCGACATGATCAGCTGCTGTGCAGCTTGTAAGTCATTCTCATTGTAGAGGCGAGTGGCAAGATCCTGCTCTTCCTCAGCCGTTAGCATCGGAATGCTATACGATGATTGCATGTACGCTTCAATACTACCACTTTGTGGTAAAGTAAGTTGCATTCTATTA
>Ga0105358_10002212_pt1 | contig 10387 bp, 7 predicted proteins | sample GOMGulsemesocosm_5_FD_83509 | JGI IMG/M metagenome (GOLD analysis project Ga0105358, IMG submission 83509) | Methane-oxidizing microbial communities from mesocosms in the Gulf of Mexico - GOM15C Gulf of Mexico | ecosystem: Environmental > Aquatic > Marine > Cold seeps | place: Gulf of Mexico...
GTAACAACTGGATGCGGCCAAGGGACTGTGTTTGGTCGCTTAATGGATAAGTTAAAAGATATTACCGTTGCAAAATTAGTGATTAAACAATCTGTTATTTACGGTTTGTTAGATTCTTTAAGGCATCATAATGAGGTTTATAAAAAAGCTGGGGCGGTGCATGGTTGTGCTTTATGTACTGGAAGCAAAATTGATTTTTTTGTAGAAGATGTAGGCAGACATAATGCCGTTGATTCTATTGCCGGTTATATGTGGCTAAATAATATCTCTGGTGATAACAAGATTTTTTATACCACGGGGCGGTTAACATCTGAAATGGTAATCAAGGTCGCTCAAATGGATATTCCAATTTTATTATCTCGATCTGGCGCTACTCAAATGGGGTTAGATATGGCTAAGCAATCAGGGGTTACTTTAATTTCTAGAGCTAAAGGAAAGCATTTTATGGTGCTTAATGGTGTGGAAAATATTGAGTTTGATAGTTAACCCACGCTGGAGTGTTGGAACAATGGGGTTATTTATTGCGAACTACCTAAGCTGTATTCATTCATAATATATCTAAGTTTAATGCAAATTTCTAAATATCTCACTAAAATTAAATCTGGAGACCCTCTAAATTTTGATAGCTTTAAGAAGCAAATTCTTAAACAGGGCTTTAATGACGAAACGCTATTTGAAATTTTTGAAACTGAGAAAAAATCATCCTCAAGTTGCTGGGTTAAAATATTGGATCAACAGCAGTTTGCTCAACTGCTAATTGATTTTCCTGAACATAATATTCAAGATAGAGTCTCTGCAGCTAAAGCTGGAAACAGTCATCAGCATGCGGTTAGCCAGGCAATGATTATTCTTTGGTCTGCGCAGAGCCATCACCCGATTGTTGTATTGAATAATAGGGATAACATTAACTCACCTGTTACTTTATCGAAACGGCTGCTTATTATTGAAAATCAGGAAAACTTTGTTCAAAAGCAACGTACACTCCACTTTCTTCAACAACAATTTACTGATTTTAACGACGAAAATTTTGATATTGCACATGGAGCAGGAAATGCGATTAGTAACCGTTTGAATAAAGCTTTCTTTAAACAATATCAGCAAATTGACTGTTTGTTAGACCTGGATATAGGAGGGTTAGAGATTTTTAAAAATTTAAGCAATTTAACCCAGCATTCAAACCTTAATTTTCTACTCCCTCCTTGTGCAGATAAATTATTAGCGCAATCTAAAATAAAGTTACAAGAAAAACATTTGCGGGTATTACGACAATATCATCAGCAATATCCTTTGTTACGCCCGGTTATTGAGTTGATGATTAAGCAGCAAAAAATGCTAGAACAAGAGTTATATTTATAAAGGACAAACAATGGAAAATTTGGCACTATTTGAGGAAAAAATATCATATTCAGTTAAAAAACTGATTGCCGTCAATTCAATTAGTTACTGCTATGTTGAGTTAGCGATTGATCAACACTGCGCCTTGTTTGGCCGCAATAATATCGGTAAAACATCACTACTGAATGCATTGAAATTACATTTTTTTCCTGAGATTAGTTTTAATGACAGTAAACAAAAATTTGCTTTTAAATCCTCTAAAGGTGAGCTCTATTCCAGTGAAGACAGCTATCGTTATTATTTTCCTAGTGAAAGTAGTTTTTTGATTTTAGAAGCAGAAAATATTCATGGAAGTTTTTGTCTGATTTTATTTAAGTCTAATCATAGCTTTGGCTATCAACGTTTGGCTTTACCTTGTGAATATAATAAAATTAGGCAACATTTTTGGGATGTTAATCAGCTTGAAATTAATAAAGGGTTAGGCTGCCCCGTCTCTGATTTAGGTCTTGCAAAAATACAATTACTGTTTCAGCAGTATAAGAAGCAAGGTGCTGTTATTTTAAAAAGCACTAAAGAAATTAAGGAACGCTTATTTAATCACAGCCCCATGAATAGGGAGAAGGGGCGATACTGTTTAGTGCCATTGAAAAATGGGGGTAGGGAACGTGAGTTAAGCGCATTCCGTCAGTTGATGAACTTTACTTTTGAAATAGCTAAGACCGAGACTAAGGGCTTAACATCCACCTTTGCCACTATTATTGAAAGCGGTAAAATTAAAGTACGGGATGAATTACATCAGGATTTACAGGAAATTCTAGATGAATATGAAGAATTGCGAGAAACCCAAAATAAATTGAAAGCAGTTGCAAATTATAGTGACAAGTTTAATGACTTAACTGAAATGCAACGGAATTTTAACCATCAACTGAATAGTTTTTCTAATCAGTTTTCAGCTTATTTATTATTTCTGGGAGAACTTAACAAAAGCTTAAAACAGCAGTTTTCTCCTGTTGAATCTGATGTTAAAACCCTGATTACTGAAAAAAAGGAATTGGTTAAGTTAACGGGTAAGCAAAGTGAATTAAGGAGTGGGTTTGATGGTCAGTTGGTGGTATTAAAAAAAGGACTTAAACAACTGGATGAGCAAGCTCATCGTTATCAGTTGATACAAAATGATAACCCCCATATTAGCATCAATGAAATTGAAGCTATTTTAAAACAACAACGACAAGAATTAGAGACAGACATTGAACAGCTTGAGAGTCGGGAAGCTGCCATTAATGAACTATCGAAGAATGTCAGTAAGCAACAAAGTAAAATCAAATTAAGAGAGGGTAAGCAAAAAGCGATTGATCAACATGAAAAATTATTGATAAGCCAATTAAATGATCATAGTGCGCAAGTGCTGGGTAATATTAATCAACAGTTTTCTGAGATATCCATCAAAGTTGAGGAGGATCAATTATCGGTTATTGAGCAATTTTCAGCGTTATTTTCTATTAATGAGCAACAGTTTGATTTTCTGGGTGAAGCCTTTAGTCATGGAGAATTGAAATCCCCCCAAGATTTTAAGGAGCATACTAAAAGGGATATAGAAAATCTAGATGCTGAAATAAAACAGCTGGATCAAAAGATTACAAAATCAAAGGATATTTCTAAATTATCGGTAGCAGATCAACAAGCTCAACAGCTGACTGTTTATAAAACATTGCAGAACGTTAAAAATGATTTAGTGATTGTTCAATCCATTGAAAAGACCCAAACGGATTGGCAAGCCACCACGAATGAAATTCAACAGATCAATGACCAACAGGGACTGTTGGAAAAACAGCAGGAACAAACAAAAAATGAGCTAACACATAATGAAAGTGTTTATGCACAAGCGAAAGAACAACTAGACTTGTTAGGTAAGCAGATAAAGGAAACCGACGGCCTTTTTCAAAAGCTACAAAATTTAAAAACTGATAAGGTAAAGGTCACTGAAACTTTAGCAATTGAGCGTGTTACCGAGGGTGATATTTCAGAGTTGGCGGAAGACTTAAGTAAGTTAAGCCGTTTAAAGCAAGATGTTGATAATAAAATTAATGAATTTATACAGTGTGGGCATTTCCAACTGCCTGTAGAGCTAGCACATAATAGTTATACGGAGGAGGAACAAGGAAAAATCACAGTTGCTTTAAAGTACACTTTTGCTGCATTACCCGAACAGCAGGACACCTTGGATAGTCGTATTATTGGTCATAATAAAACCACGGGCACTAAAATTTCTGAGTTAACAGGCAATAGAACGCACATCCGCAATTTTGTTAATAAAATTAACAGTCAATTTAAGGGTTACAGAATATCCAATCTACAAGATATTCAAGTCGAAGTTGAACTGGATCATCGTTTTGAAGCGCTTATTAAAGAACTGGATCAGACTAATTTAAATATCACTGATATTCATGACGATGGTTTGTATCAACGCTTAAATGAATTTTGTAATGATTTTTTTAACGGACAGGGTAATCGAGTTCTAGAAATCAGTAAAATCATTAAAATCATTAAAAGTGTCAAATACAGTTATAAAAAAGTAAACCAAGATAAACGTGAAGATAAAGACCAAAGTACTGGGACTAATGCGCTGATCAATTGCACCTTGCTGACTATATTACTCAGTGATTTATTGGCTCAGGAAAGTAATTTAAAGATCCCTATTATTTTTGATGAATTTACTTCACTGGATGAGTTTAATCAGGTAACGGCTATTGAAGCGGCAACGAAACATGGTTTTTCCTTATTTTGTGCTTCACCTACGGATACAGCAGAAGTTGTTTCAGTGGTTGACCATTATATTCATCTTGATGATTTTCATGTCAATACACTTTATGATCCAACAGGTGAACGAGATGTAGTGTTTCATGATTTTCAAGAACGCTTATACGATGTTGAAGAGCAGGGTAGTTAATGCATATTGCCTTAGATCGTACCTTGGTATTGCTGATTGAACATAAAGATTTGATGTTCGGTTTTATTGATTATATGGATCAAAATCAGCGTAAAGACATACCGGAGCAAGTCTTTACCAATAGCATGATTGCCAAATTAAATGCTATCGTTAAAAGGAATGAGACAGAACGGTTAAAAGATGCTTTTGATCGAGATAACTTGATTAAATCGGGCATCATTTCTGAATTTAATAAATCACGAGGAACCATTGCGTTTCAACCGGCTGTAATAGAAGTATTTCGTTTGTTTGATAAAGAACGAGTACGAGGTTTACGCAGCGTAGAACTAGAAAACATAAGAGTGCAAATAGACAATGTATTACAACAACATCAGGATTTAAGTTTTTCGACTGATAACATTATTTTTCTTGAACAGCGCGACCATTTATTCGATTTATTACGCCAGGTCAACAGCCAGATACAAAATAATACCGAACATTTAGAGCATGAAGCTGACAGATTATCTAAACGACTCGATCATGACCAAGCTATTTTAACTTTGGATGAATCACAGCAAGTAAAAGAGGTTTTACTTCAGGTTAAAAAGATTTATGACCGTGAGATTATTCCTACTTTAGAATTTTTAAACGCACGGGAATACAGCAAGGTTAAAGCACCATTAACTTTGATAGATGAAATCAGCCGACTTTATGATATTAGGGGCTTTGAAGATGATAGTTATTATATAGACCAATATAAATTATCAATTCTTAGTCATTACAAAGCGGTGGAAAAAGTCAGGCAAACATTGCAACGTTATTTGCACCAAGAGCGACAGCACCGACTCACATATAATGCGATTGAAAAAGCCTATTTGAATCTACAAACACTGACTCAAAGTACATTTACAGAAAATCTAAAAGAAAGGTATATATTTAAACTTTTAGCTGAAAGTGAGCTGTTTTTTAAGGGATTAAAAACATTTTCTTCTGCTCAGGATAGCAAGATTGAATGGCATGAGCGAGAACACAGCCTGTATTTTAATGAATATTTGATTGAGCAAAAGGCTCGACAACGAAGCGAAGCCTTCGCTGAGGTTATCTCTTTTGATAGCAAGCAAAATGCAGATCCAAATAATGCCCTTAAACGACAAATTAGAGCGTTAATTGAACAATGTGAGATAAAGCCCCCTATTAATGATTTATATGCAGAACTACATTGTTTTTTAGTGGCTAATTTATCAAAAGACTATCAACTTCAATACCTTTTGTATGGTGTTAGTTGCTATAAACAACGCATAAAAAAAACGGCTAAAATAAACGTTATTTTCGAACACCCTCAACAACAAATCCATTATAAAAACAAAGTTCTGGAATATAACAAGCGTGAAATAAACGAATGATCACAAACAAACTGAGCCAAACAATTTACAATCAATTGATAAATGGAAAAGTTATCAATAAACAAGCCTATATTACCAAAACCAATGAACTTGAAGAAAACCACTTGTACAACGAAGTGTTCAATAATTTTGATGAATACAGTACCTTGTATCAAAGGATAAATTTTGAATTAGTCCATAAGAACAGCTGTTTTTTCTATATTAGAGAATTAGGTGGGGCTGAGTTAGAAGTGCCAATAACAACAATCAAAGTACAAGCATTACTGATTATTATTGGGCGTGTTTTTACTGAGCAGGGCTATTTATTCGAAGTGTTAACAGACCATCGTGCGGGCGTTAAAATTGATGATCTAATGATAGCGACATCAGAAGAGCGCTATCTGGATATACTGCATACCTGTAAATTATGTAAAACGCGTGGGATTGAAGAGGAAATTAATAATAATTTAGTAGCAAGAGGTCTTATGTTTGTTAACAGCCGTGGCCATTATGTATTAACAGGAGCGGGCGCATCTTTTTTTGATGAGCTAACTGAGGACGATCTTCCTTAGCCATCTCGCAATCAATAAACTACCACTCATCTTATATAAATTAAAATAAAGGGAAATATTAATGTCTACTCGACGATCCTCTTCGCATAGTTTGTAACGGCTCTTATTATGCAGGTTTATTTTTTTAACGGTATTCTAGGTTTAAGTGTTAAGTCTTTGAGTTCAAAATCAATAATTGCTATTTTTGAGCCAGAAAACACGTTAGTACTTATTGAGCATAATAGAATTGTGCTCAATAAGTACTTAATTAATGATTTGTTATTACGCATAAAAGTGTATTTATAATGAAAGTTTAAGGTAATTATTTTCTGTTTTTTATAATATCACATTAATTTCTGGAGGACACCCAATACTTCGCATAATGCATATTATGTTAAATCAATAATAATTAGATAACGACATAGAACACTTTTCCTTTATATCTTTTGATAAATAGTTTAGGAAAAGTATTTTTGATTGATATCTTAAACCTCAATTCCATATTTACTAAACAATGAATATAAAGTTGGGCGAGTAACTCCTAATAATTTTGCAGCATTTGATACATGGTTATTTGAATATGCAAGTGCTCGTTTAATAGCAGCTGTTTCAGCTACTTCTCTAACTTTTTTTAAATTTAAAGGTATTTCTTCCTCAGTATCTTCATCACCTAGATTTAAATCTAAATCTTCATGCGTCAAGATCAAATCATCAGCCATTATTACTGCTCTTTTAATTTTATTTTCTAACTGTCGTATATTTCCAGGCCAAGGATAATTTTCTATTAACTGTGCAGCTTGTTGACTAAAGCCTTTGATATTTTTGTTATTTTCATCACTAAAGCGTTTTAATAAGGCTGTGGCAATAACAATAGCATCTCCATCCCTATCTCTTAATGGAGGAATATCAACTGTGATTTCATTAATACGATAATATAAATCTTCTCTAAACTCACCTTCACCAATTTGTTTCTGGATATTTTGATGAGTAGCACAAATAATACGAACATCGACAGGGATTTCTTCTCGTCCTCCTAGTCGTTCAATCGTTCGTTCTTGAATAAACCTAAGTAATTTAGCTTGTAATGAAAAAGGTAAATCTCCAATTTCATCAAGAAAAAATGTACCTCCCTCTGCATATTCTATTTTTCCTTTAGTCTGCTTGGTTGCTCCGGTAAAGGCTCCTTTTTCATAGCCAAACAACTCACTTTCTAGTAAATTATCTGGAATTGCTGCACAATTTACAGCTATAAAAGGTTTTTTAGATCGATGACTTAAATTATGAATGGCTTTTGCTAAAACTTCCTTTCCAGTGCCACTTTCACCTAATAATAAAGTAGTCACTTCCGTTGGTGCAATTTTTTCTATCATTTTAGACAATTGCTGCATCTTTTCACTAGTTGCGATGATGCCCTGTAATGGTTCCTCAATATTTTTATTTAATATTAAGTTTTCCTTTTGTAATTGTTCCAGCTGAAAAGCACGATCTATAATTAGATTTAAAACATCTAGGTCAACGGGCTTTTGATAAAAGTCATACGCACCCATTGCTACAGCTTTTATGGCGTTGTCTCTTTCATCATTCCCTGTAACAACGATAACTTTTGTTTCTGGAGCCAATTGTAAAATTTCTTTTAATGTTGCTAAACCTTCACTTGCATTCGTAGGATCAGGCGGCAATCCTAAATCTAATGTAACAACACTAGGCATAAATCGTCTTAATGCTGTGATTGCTTCTTCTCTATCACCAGCAATAATTGTTTGATAATCTTCAAAGCTCCATTTAAGTTGTTTTTGTATACCAGGATCATCTTCTACTATAAGCAATACTTTTTTTGTTTCCATATACTTTTCTAAACTTTTACTTTCAATGATATATATTAATAATAGATCAATTATAAGGATTATTTATTTTACTTAGTTAACTAACAACTAAACTGCTTCTGGTAGAGAGATAGTAAATGTTGTTCCCTTACCTACTTCACTTTTTACTTCAATTTGTCCTGATTGCTGCATAATGTATTCTTGAGTTTCATAAACACCTATGCCCATACCCGCATTTCCTTTTGTTGTATCAAAAGGTTTAAATAATCTTTGATGAATGAATTTTTCATCCATTCCACACCCAGAGTCAATGATTTTTATTATAATATCTGGGGCTTTGTTTAATATTTCAATCTGAACTGTTCCTGTATCTTCTGTTGCTTCTTGCGCATTTTGTACTAAATGACCAAGTATTGCTGTCATTTTTTCTTTTTCAGCAACAATCCAATATGATTTGTTATTCTCGTTTATTGTAACTGTGGGTGTATTAGAGGACTGTTGTAAAATAACATCTAATAAAATTTCAGATAAATCTATTTTTGTGTCGTTACTTTCTAACTTATTACCTTTTTTTAACTGCCCAAGAATATGATCAATTTTTTTAACAACATTTTCTAGTGTTTCTATTGAGTCATCAATAAATTCAGGGTTTCGCTTATGTTTCTCTGAGTTTTTAACTATTAATGATATTTGTGCAACTAAGTTTTTTAAGTCATGTACTAAAAAGGCTGAAAAACGGTTATAGGCTTCAAACTGTCTTGAACGACTTAAATCATCACTTATCTGAGTTAAAGCTAATGCATTGGCGAGTTGCATACCCGATGTCTTTAATAAATCGTGATCTTCCCAATCAATTTGTCTGGAAACTCTTGGTTGAGTAAGAACAACAAAACCTTCTAACGTATTTTTCTGGATAAGAGGAACTATCAACCAAATATCTTCAAATTCAGTATACCATTTATCTAATCCAAGACCTGCATATACATCTGGATCATTAAAGTATTCAACAAAATCTATAACCCATTGTTTTTTGGATATAAAATTTATTAAATTATCATTTTTATTAACCCGAAGTTTACTTTTATTTCCTAAGCCCTGATTGGCGGTAAGATAATAATTTCCTTGGTTGTTTTTAACCCATAATCCACCTGCTGAGCTATCGACAATATTAGCCATCGTTCTAACAACAAGGTGAGTCAAATCATCTAAATTGTCTAGTTCAGCAATTTTCTTACTTAATTTAATCCATTCATCACGGTAATCATAACGCTGCTGATAAAAATGTTTACTGAAATAGACTTTTGCTAATGCCCTTATTTTTCCAGAAATAAAGAAAATCAGTAATAAAATAAGGGCTAAAAAAATAAAACTTACTTGTGCAATTGTTCCCCAGTTACCACCATATACTTTAATATAGTAACCAACAAATGACATAAGAAGCAGGTATACCCCTGCCCCCAATAGAACGGTACTATGGAATATTAGTTTATTTGATACTTGTATTTTAACCAGATCTTGATTTATACGGTGTAATGAAATAGCCAATAAGGGTACTACAATAAGGTTAACTACGCCTCTTAATTGCCATAATAACGAATCTAATTGATTGAATAGTAACGATTTACTATAAAAAACAAAATCAATAGCGAACATTACAGCTAGACCTATACAAATAAATTTAATAGCCCATCGTTGCTCTTGTGCAGCATTACGATATAGTTGTTCTATTAAGATTAATCCTGTCAGTGAAAAACCAATATGAGCAAGGGGTCTAAAATCAAAGCCTATAAATTGTTGTAAGGGATAGCGTAAATCAACTAGAAACTCTAATGCAACAATACAGAGAATAAAAATCACAACAACAGGAACTTTCCAACTGGATTTTAGAAAGTAATATTTATCATCGAATTGTTGTTTTGAAATAAAAGTACTTAGTAAAAAAAACCAGGCTAGATTTCGGAGTGATTCAATAGGGAAAATATCTTGTATATAAAAAGAATCATTTTGTAAAACAAAGACTGTATATGTTGTCCACACAATGCTACAAAGTACAGGAACAACACTAACTTTACCAAACTCACTTTTATTTATATGGATTAGAATTAATCCTAATAATAAAAAATAAGCAATAGTCGCTGATGCGTAGCTATAAAGAGCATAAGTTTCCAACAGTATTTTCCTTGTTTTAGCTGATAATTGAGATTTTAAACTACAAACGATAAGTCCGTAGTTTAAATGGTTGTAACGAGGATAAAGTATTTCTTTTTAGGTAGATTTTTTTACGAACTTAGTCAAAATAACAATTTGTTGACCGCTAACTCTTCCTTCTATATGTTCTGCATTATCAGCAACTAATGAAATTCCTCTTAC
>Ga0105358_10002213_pt1 | contig 10386 bp, 5 predicted proteins | sample GOMGulsemesocosm_5_FD_83509 | JGI IMG/M metagenome (GOLD analysis project Ga0105358, IMG submission 83509) | Methane-oxidizing microbial communities from mesocosms in the Gulf of Mexico - GOM15C Gulf of Mexico | ecosystem: Environmental > Aquatic > Marine > Cold seeps | place: Gulf of Mexico...
AAGCGGCCATCTACTTTGTCAGCCAGCTTGTAAAGGACCGGCCATTTACGGCGCTGTCTTTCGCGTAGCTAGCCGCTTTAGTGCTCGCAGAGAACTGGCGGGACTTAATCAGAGGTTCCTTAGAAATAAAGTAAATCGTCTTCACTACCAACGGTAAATCAACATATTATCCAACAGTTACTTATTACTCTTCGGGTTTGATATGACCCTCTCCGTTAATACGTTCTTTTAACAAATGCAAAGTCACGGCTCTAGCTTTCGCTAATGTACCCAGCGAGACAAGTAAAACTGCAATTGAAATCATGCGATCCATAGCTGTAACTATTTCAGGCCGAAGCCTAATAAATTCAACATCTACCAAAAGAAAAAGTGAAAATAAAAGCACAAGATAACCCAAAAATATTGTTCGATTAAAAAAGCTGTTTTTATAGCCACAAAGAGAAGCTTCATACAACAACGTTTTTTCTGGCTCTTTAAGTAGACCTAGCGGAGATAGATACCGGCCTAGGGAGTGGTGTAAATAGACAAAAGAAAGTATGAAAACAAGAGGGTAAGAAAGTCTTAGCCCAACTGATTCAGAAACAACATGAAGATCAGTCGTTTCAATATACAAACCATAGGATGATAGGATTAATACCGACAATAGCGCCAAACAAATTCGAAATGCCTTCTTAAACTTACTCATGGCCTATCACTACCTCATAACACATTAAGAAATGGGAACTTGAGCAACTCGAAGATTTTCTCGGAAGTTGAATTTCAGCAACCAAAACACGTTTAATAAAGGTCATTGAGCTAGTTCATTCTCTTCCATGCCCGCATTTCATCCTACCACCTGTAAGTAAGAACAACCTTTAGATTGTGAGCCTGGGTGACAGAGAAGACTGACTTAGCTACGCTTTAGCACTTAAGGCCTAGTCTTGTTACATTCTTTTGATTTTAGATAGCCGATGATCTCCGACCTATCTTCGTTGATTTTAACTGTTAGGAACTCTGCCAGTTCCAACGCAGTCATCCCATCAATGAGCGTCCCTGGCCGTGAGACTAAAACACCACAGTCGGCACGATTACTCACTAAAAACTTTGTAACAGAAATACTATCAAAGAGAATTGCTTCATGAAGTGCCGACAAACCGTAATCTGCGACATTGTCGATGAGGGCACCCTGCTCTAAGGACAACTTCGCAATAGACATCACATATTTTATGTCTTTGAGGTCAGAGTTGTTTTTCTCGTGATCGAACACTGCCGCCAATATAAGCTGGAGAGTAGATTGGTTGGCGTCATAATTATCAACAAAATCAAATTTGTTCTGGGAAACTAAAAAGCGAATAAACCATGTAGGCCACGATAGTTCGAAAAGCTCGGCATCATTGGGCTCGGGCATGATAGCGGTAATCAATAGATGCGGCTCATCGTGTAGTGGAGTATAGAGCGCTACAATATTGCCAGGCCTAATAATGAAAGGGATAAGCATAAATACAATTATGATGGCGATGACCCTTTTCTTCATGAAGCCTCACGCTTACTGTATAGACATACCGCTTAGCTACCGGTTTAGGGGTATTAATAGTGAAGGGTTGCATATCAATCCAGTACACAGCCGCTACGAAAACTCACGGTAATTGTTTGCGATCAAGAATGCCACCCATTTTTACCGGAGATATTGTCATTGCTTATGCGGAAAATAAGAAGACTAGCACTTCAAAACTTCGTTTTTATGCGCCATGAAAATTACTAAATATAGATGTCGATTTCATTTTCTGAATTAATATATGACGTTTTTAACTGCAAATCCAACTTATCTTAGCGATGGATCATCTTCGGTTAATCTCACCGAAATATACTCGCCGCCACAAATGAATAGTATTAACTACACAACTTAAACGCTGGTGTCAGTTTAAACACAGGAAATATCTCATCACATTTCCTGCCAATCGAAACACGGATTTTTGTCGCATGAAAACCTCTTCGCACTCAACAACCATTACACTAAACATTTACACCAGCATGTTCTTGACAACTTTTTATTTCGAAAACCCATGACAGCCAGACACCCGAGTGTTTTCGTTTTTAGGCCTAGCCCGTGCAATCGTTAATTTAAAATACCGCGCACGTCGCCTGGAGGATGTGTTTTTTGCTGCACGGCTGGCAATTACTAAAACAGAGAAGATGAACTTGGAGAACCGGATTGGAAAAAGGCGTTGCCACTACCATAATCTTGTTTCTAACATGAACAAGGGAAGCTATTAGCTGTGATTAAACAGAGCCACAATTACACAAGCTCAGACATGACTGACATTTTATTTGGTGATAGGTGATAAGTGATAAGGAAATACCTCGGCGCCAACTAACTTTTATTGCAATCAGTTTTATTGAGGTTTGATTTTAAAAGCACACAAAGTCTAAACCAACTTATTTTCATTCAGTAATATTTTTAATATCGAACTAATATTTCTTTTGGAAGATTTTCGCTTCTTGGCTGACGACGTTGAACTTTGAATACTCATCACTGAGCTTTATACTTTCTTCAAGACCTACGGCTAAATAACCACCATCAACAAGTGAGCTGGCTAATTTTTTTAAAACCTTATTTTGCAACTCACTGTCGAAGTAAATGAATACATTTCGGCACAGAATTAATTGTGGTGATATGAAGTTGGCTTCTTGAATTAAGTCGTGTCGCTTGAACGATATTTTTTCTAACAGCTCAGGATGCAATCTTGAATGGCCCGCGCTGTATTGATCGGCAAAAAAATAATCACTCAAACTGGCATTGCCACCAGAGTTATTATAGCGATCGACGGTTTTACTGTTTATGGCCTGTTGCACCAAGCCTGATTGAGCTTGTTTAAGCGCGTTCATGCTGATATCTGTCGCATAAATCTGGCACCGACTCAGCAAGCCTTCCTCGTGCAATGCGATTGCCAGCGAGTAAACCTCCTCCCCGCTTGCGCAACCTGGCAACCATATGGATAGCCTTGGAAACGTTCTAAGACGAGGAAATACATTTTCTTTGAGCCGAGAGAAAAATACCGGGTCTCGGAACAATGTCGAATAGCTGACCGTCAGGTCATTCAAAACCTGACTTTTAAATTTCGAATCGTGGGCAAGCCTTGGGATTAAGCCAGATATGTGCGTGTTTTCTTTAATGGCTAGAGCCTCAACTAACCTTCTTAGGGACGCCCTCGAATAATGACGCATATCATAGCCACACAGTTGGTATAGGGCCTCAATAAACAGCTCGGTTTCAATATGCTTGGTTTCATCAGATGTGTGAAGCTTTGCTTCGGTAATATTTTCCTCACTCATAACCAGATCTTCAGGCTTGCCAATAATTTCTGAGGGTTAATCGGCTTCGACAAATAATCGTCAGCGCCTGCGTTCAGGCACTTCTGCTTATCTTCAGGCATGGCATTAGCGGTTAGCGCAATGATCGGTATTTTTTTCGTGCTAGTGTCTTCTCGAATTAACTTCATGGTTTGATAGCCATCCATACCGGGCATCATTACGTCCATCAATATAAGTTCGATACCGCTTTGTTCCTCTAAGAGTAACAGGGCTTTGGGTCCGCTTGGGGCCACATGGACAACAATACCGTGGCCACGTAACACCTTTGCTAACGCAAACGTATTACGCATATCATCGTCGACGAGCATCACACATCGATCTTTGAGCTTGTCTGGCGCAACAGGCCCAACCTGGGAATCAAACCATTGCTCGTTATACTGCTCGGTGCTGACCTCTCGAACATAGAGTTTCACTTCATCGAGCAAACGCTCAGTCGAATCTTCGGCAGATTTAGTAATAATCTTGTCGGTGTAATTATTTAATTCCAAAAACTCATTATCGCTGAGATCTTGGGCGGTATAAATAATAATTGGCGGTAAAGTGAGGCCCTGTTGCTCGGTTAGCTTTTGCAATACATCAAAGCCGCTGATGCCCGGCAAGGCTAAATCGAGCACAACAGCAGCGTATGCATTATTAAGCAGAGCGTCTATTGCAGTATGCACAGTGTGTACGGTATCTATTTTTACATTGTCAATTTTCACACTATCGCTGTTTAAAGCTTCTTCTAAGCTATGGCGCCCAGCCGTATTACCTTCCACTATTAATAAACGTTTGTCAGCTGGGCTATCGGAGATGTCGCCTGCTTTTTGCTTACTTGTAGCTCCGCTGTTGGCCATTAGTGAGGCTGCAGGCGTTTCGAGAAATGGCTTATCACCAACCAACCGCTCAGGTATAACAAAGGTGAAGGTGCTGCCGGAGCCGACCGCGCTAACCAGGCTTATATCACCACCCAAAAGCGCTGCGAACTTTCGACTTATGGCAAGCCCTAAACCGGTGCCACCAAATTGCCGGGTGGTTGAACCATCCGCCTGCTGAAACGCATTAAAAATAGTCTCTTGTTTCTCCTGAGCGATACCGATACCCGTGTCTTGAACTGAAAACACTAAGGTGTTGCCCTCTGGCGACTCGACCCGGTTCAAACGCATTTTAACTGAACCCCGCTCAGTAAACTTAAGTCCGTTTGCAATCAAGTTGTTGAGAATTTGCTCAATGCGAGTGGGGTCACTGACAAACGATTCAGGGATATCTTGTGATATGTCGAAACTGAAAGAGATATTTTTGTCTTTAGCCATATGGATAAATCGCCCATCCATAATACGCTTTAAACCTAGAGTGTTTATTGCTTGATTATTGGCGGTCATATGGCCCGCTTCTACTTTGGATAAATCAAGAATATTATTGATGAGCTCAAGCAAGCTCTCCCCGCTTTGCTTAATTACCTGGACGGATTCAACTTGCTCTCCCGTCAAATTACCCTCTTCATTATCAGCCAATAGGTGTGACAGTATGAGCAAGCTATTGAGCGGTGTTCGCAACTCATGGGACATATTTGCTAGAAACTCGGACTTGTACTGGCTAGACTTTTCTAGCTGCACCGCTTTAGCCCGCAATTCTGTCTGTGAGGCCTCTAATGATATTGCTTGCCTTTCGAGGTCATCACTTTTTTGGGTCAATGTTTCATTAGTAATGCGGAGCTCTTCTTGTTGAGTTTGCAATTCTTCTGATAAAGTCTGCGACTCGTTAAGAGTTAGGTTAAGGTTTATTTTTGCAGTAATATTTTCAAAAGTAACACCAATGCTTTCGGCCACTTTATCGAGAAACGATTTCTTCATTTCGCTAAAGGGCTCAAAAAATGCCAGTTCGATGAGCCCTCGCAATTCGCCGTGGTGAGAAAAAGGCATCAAAACAATCGTGCTGGGTGAATGGCTGCCACTGGCCGAATCAATTTTCATATAGCCAGGAGGGACATCCTCAACCACCGTCAACTTCATATCAGCCGCAGCCTGCCCAACCAAGCCCTGCCCAAGCGTATATCGTAAGTTTCGCTCGCTAGCCTCTAGGTGAGAAAAGGTAGCGGTTCGTCGTAATACACCATCGCCGTTATCCAAAGCGCCGTCGTGCCAATAATACAGGGCGCCGACCTGAGCATTGACGTGACGACTCAGCGCAGCAATCAGAGTGCTTGATAAGGACTGCAGAGACTCCTCATTACGTAAGACCGCACCTATGCTAACCTCACCCTCCTGAAGCCATGCTCGATCCTCGTTCTCTTTTTGATTCTTCTTCAAGTTCTTATTCATTATTTGCAACGATCGATAGACACCACTGCTATTGCTGTCATCAAACTCAAAATCAAGATCACCTTGGGATATACGATTAGCAATCATGCTCATGGTTGCTGGCTCCTCGCCTAAGGGTTTCAGAACAAGCCGTATTAAAGCGCGTGACAATATAATTGAGAAAATAAGAAGCAGGATAGTAATTATGATGAGCAGATTAAATAGTGTTTCGCCCTTGCTCGAGTACTGCTCAACAGAACTTAAAGTTCGCTTGTTTAATAATACAAAGAAGTCATCAACCGGCTTCATGATCTTTCTTTTTTCTAAATGATAGTCTCGGTCGTATAGAGCTCCTTGAGCCGTCGCCAAGCCGGATCCATCCCTGCTATTGTATTGCGGAGCGTTAACACCTTGCAGCATTTCTACTGCTTGCATGGCCTTTTTTTCTGTTTCAACCAACTCGTTTGATAGTCTTTCAGACTCTAGTAGCTTTTCGAATTCAGGAAGAGTGAAGCCAGCCTTCTCCATAAGTGAATCTAAAGATTCTATCGGATCAAATTCACGAGGCCTTAACTGACCATCGACGATCAAGTCCCAGTAAATACGCTCATAGTTTTTTGGCCTTGGGACTTCACCATTTCGAATCGCCAACACTTCATAATAGTAATCTCGATAACGCTTATCACCAGTTGATGTGTATGTGCGCGCAAAGCGTGTTAAATCGTCTGAGCTTTGTCTGAGCTGATCTGCCAGCAAATAAGAGTCGTACCGTACATTATGACTCTCAAGTAGCTTTTCTTGGTTGCTGTAGATATTAAAGGTAAGCAATGCCAATAATGCAGAAAACAAAAGCATAGTTGAAAATATCACTACAACTAATCGTTTAATTGTCATTTTTCACTCGTTATTATAGAGGCTAGAGTAATCGGTTCGAATTGAGACAATATATGGCACAAGCCATCAAGAGGCTTCAATAGCCGTACAATGTCTTTCAGTATAAATGTCAAAATCTTCTTCGCTCAAAGGTTTAGAAAAGTAATAACCTTGAGCATAATCACAGGTGCTGTTTTGTAAAAAACGCCACTGCTCAGCTGTTTCAACACCCTCGGCCACCACTTGCAAGTTCAACGCATGCCCCATAGCAAGGATAGCCTTAACTAGTGCTGAGCTCTCTTGATCGTTGGGAATTCCCGATATAAAACTACGATCAATTTTTAGCTTGTTTACTGGATGTTGCTTTAAATATCCCAATGCCGAATAGCCGGTTCCAAAGTCATCAACTGATAAGCCAATGCCTAATGAGCGTATATTACTTAACTGCTCTTTGATTTCAGGCGTGTTGGCCAATAACAAACCTTCCGTTATTTCTATTTCAAACTTCTCAGGATTGAGCGCTCCCCGAGCAATATTCTTTTCCAGTTCGTCACAAAACACACTGTTATTAAATTGCAAAGGAGATGCATTGACTGCGAAATGAACATGGGGATAACGCTGCATTAGCTCAACAGTTTTGTTTAGCACCCATATCCCTAACTCATGAATAAGAGGGCTACTTTCTGCTATGGGAATAAATTCTTCGGGAGAAATCGAACCCAACTCTTTGCTGTACCAGCGCAACAACGCTTCTGCGGCAACCATCTGTCCTGTTTTGGTATCGACCACAGGTTGCACATGCAATTTAAACTCTTCATTTTCAAATGCGCTAACCAAATGCGATTCGAGCAAAAGCCTACGCTCCAACCGGTCATGCAGCTCATCAGAAAAAAATCTGAACGTGTTGCGGCCATCTCCCTTGGCCTGATACATGGCGGTGTCTGCGTTATTCAGCAAGGTGTCGCCGTCATTACCGTGGTCTGGGAAAATTGAAACGCCAATACTCACGCCAACCCTTAGCTGGGACCCTTGCCACACGAGTGACCTATTGGCACTGCTCGTCAATTCTTTAAGTTTGTTGGTTAGGGCTAATGAGTCCTGTAGGTCAGGCAGCAGGAGGATAAATTCGTCACCGCCGTAACGCGCGACAACATCAGAGCTTCGTACTATCTGAGTAAAGCGTCGGGCCATTTCTTTGAGAACATAATCTCCAGCTTCATGCCCCATTTCATCGTTTATTTTTTTAAAGCCATCCAAGTCGACAAATAAGGCAGCGAAACTAGTGCGGCTTCTGGTTGCTCTTGATATTATTTGCTGCATCTCTACATGCAACTGCCGACGGTTAGGAAGTTGAGTTAGCGCATCTCGTTGAGCCAAATACTCTATTTTTTTCTCAGCTTCTATTCTGCGCTTGATCTCTTGTTTCATTTCGAAACGTAGAGTCCAGATCTTAATAAACAACTGAACTTTAGATAATAAGATATCCGTGTTTATTGGCTTTTCGATATAGTCAATCGCACCGCTACCGTAACCTTGCAAACGGTTTTGTTCACTACTGTGTAAGGCTGTGAGGAAAATAATAGGAATGTTGCAAGTCTCGTCCATTTCGCCTAAAAGTTTTGCGACCTGGAACCCATCCATCTCGGGCATATTAACGTCGAGCAATATAAGCGCAACATTATCATCTAAAGCTTTTGCTAAGCCTGCATTACCTGACTGCGCCGTAATTGTTTCTGCAGGGGCGGACTTAAGCAAAACCCTCATCGCAACTAAATTGGCATAGGTATCATCAATGACTAATATTTTCGGCCTGGCATCTTCTGCCTTATGCCCAATGTTAATCATTGCGGCTCAACTTTTACGCTGCCTCTAATAAAAAAGGGACTAGCGACGACTATTGTAAACAAGGCCATGTTCGATGACCGATAAAGATATAACTCTTTGATAAAAAGAGTAAACAGCATATTCATCAGAATAACCTTAACCGCAGCATGACTACTCTCACATTTAGTTTACCGGCTAAAACCCAAGGAATGCAGTACCTGAGAGTACATCTACTAGCACGTCCTTGCCGGCGATTGTTGCCATATCAAATATAACCTATAACGCATAAAACTTCATACTTACTAACTATTTTTTTTGAGGGCTATAACCTTACTAGAAGGGAGTCTATCGGGGCGTTTATTTTTATAAGCAGTTTTTACGCACAGATGCTGGTTAATCATGGCTGTTTATTACCTTTAACTTTACACATTAAATTCTTAAGACCTGAAAGCAATAATCTAACGTTTTTTAAATCAGACCTTTCTTATATAAGCGAAACCTCCAAGCGAAACTCGGACCGGTATATCAATGACTGCAGCTTGTGGGCAATAAATTTTTGGCTTCACTAAATATTTTCACCATTTTATTTTTAATGATTTATTGAAAGCCCGCCAACAAAATTGGCGCCAGTTACTTCATCGGCGGCTGCATTGTCATATTTTTTCAGCATCAGAGTTTACTTTTAGCCTATAAACTCTACATCAAAAATCTACTGCTAATACTGCACCGTGTCGCCTGTCACAACGAACACTTTTTCATGACAGTTCGTAGTTAGAACTAACCCCCTGCTTATACTTTGTCCTGGTCTAGATTTTTGCCAAGGACCACGTTCAACTACAATAATTCAACTGGAACGTGAGGATAGCGTTGCTAACAAGAGCAACACAATACGAACGGGCTCCTCGAATTACACATTGCGGTTAATTTATTTTTCTTTCGATTTTTTGCCGCTACTTTTTTGTACTTCAACCTACTTCAAACGAAAAACTATTTCTCCTAGCTCATTCTGCAACTGGCATTAACCCTGTTTAAAGCAACAACGTGAAAGCTGCTAATACTTTTGCGTTCTCAGAAAATCACTAAAAAAGCTGAACTTGAGCAGTAGCTTTTAGCTGTAACGCCAAACCACCCCCATTCTATTTCTACCTCTAGAACCTTCCGTGTTCTGAACTGATTTTAGGCTCGCCAATAGTAAAGCACTCAGGGTTGAGATTTCCCCACCAACGCTTTGACTCTGAGGGCCAGAGGCTTTAACACTATAGGAATACTTGAGGCGCGAATCACCCTCGATCTGTAAAGGCCAAGCTGATTGTTACAGGCACAAAAAAGCCGCAACCTTTACAGGTTGCGGCTTAGATGGTTTTCTAGGATTTGGTGGAGCCGGCGGGATTTGAACCCGCGTCCGCAAGCACTCTCCATCAAGGGTGGTTCCGCTTGAACAAACTGTAGGTAAAGCGTTGATAAATAAGGACTTTACCTTGTTCCCTACCAAATATTGGATTCGTGCCACTTGTAATCGTTTTATGAAAAGTCATGCAATTGTATCACACCGTTGTACGGACTTTGGCGATACAGGCAGCTCAACATTTAAGCGCACTTCTCACATCATCACATAAGCCGAAGTAAACGTCACTTAATAGCCTTAAAAGATGTATGCCTAAACAGTTGAAACCTGATACTTTACTACATTGCTTCAATACCACACTAAAGGTTGAGCCGCTTGTACAAACCTCAACCAATTTAAGGCAAGTTAAGCCCAATCAAGGATGGATCGATACCAAACAACCTGTAATCGCAACTATCGTAATTTATGCAATAGCGCTATTTTCGCTGATTTTTATACGGTGTACCGCAAAGAAACTTAGATGACAATGCTATCGAACATAACTGGAAGATCGCTGTAGGGGTGTGCCGTCATCCCACTGTCCGACGCCGAACGACAGAAGAGCGACCAGATCATGGCGGAACAAATCTGTGAACTAACGAACGCTTCAAGTTGTACCAAGGACGAGCTGTTCACCCAATTGATTGATGAAAAAAACAACTAGTGGGTATCGAT
>Ga0105358_10002214_pt1 | contig 10383 bp, 7 predicted proteins | sample GOMGulsemesocosm_5_FD_83509 | JGI IMG/M metagenome (GOLD analysis project Ga0105358, IMG submission 83509) | Methane-oxidizing microbial communities from mesocosms in the Gulf of Mexico - GOM15C Gulf of Mexico | ecosystem: Environmental > Aquatic > Marine > Cold seeps | place: Gulf of Mexico...
ATACCTTAAAGGCTAACGATACCAGTGTTATTGATGCTCTATACGACGGTGGCTTGAGCGTACAAATTATTGATGGTGGCGATGAGCTGGTCAATATCGGGGACGAGGCTGCCGTTGTTATTAGTGGATCGGTGTCGGGCTCAGAAAATTTAAACCTCCCGGTTACATTAATTATCACCGACCAAAGCGGCAACAGTATTTCAACCGAAGCTATCATCGATAGTGATGGAAATTACTCGACTACGGTTGACCTAAGTGGTTTCCAAGCGGGCGATCTTGTTACCGTCCTGGCGCAGCATCAAGATTCATCGGGCAATATTATTAGCGCTAACGATACATCGACTTTGGACCTAGTCATAGTATCGCCAGTGCTTACCGCCAATGACGATACGCAAGTCTTTCATGGTCAAACCATATTTGGGGATATTATTCTTGGCAGTGGTGGCGTAGGTGCGGATGTCCTGACCGCTAATGGTAGGCTGAGTCAAGTAAACTACCGTGGCGTTGACATTGACCTGAGCATTACCGTACCGAACACTACCGCCACAGGGACTGACGGCAGTACATTTGTTTATAGTGTGCTTGCGGGTGCTAATTTTTCAGTGCAAAACAACACTGACTTAAGTGAATTTACCTTAGTCTTAGATGGCAGTTACTTCTTTAATGTTGGAACCCGGGACGTGCTGCAAAACGAAGAGATTATCTACACCTTGAGTAACGACTTGGGTGAGACAGATTCCGCAACCCTCATCTTAGAGGTGCCCACCGAAGGCGATGATATTATCACGGGGACAGATCTTAATAATCCTGATGTCATAATAGCGCTTGGGGGCAACGATACCATTGACGCCGGCGCCGGGGCTGATCAGATCTTTGGTGGGGTTGGTTACGATACCATCCATGGTGGGGATGGTAACGACCTTATCGATGGTGGCTCTGGTTTTGATCGCCTTTACGGTGATGGGGGTAACGATGCCATTATCGGGGGTGGAGGCCGCGACCGGCTCTACGGTGGTGATGGTAACGACTCGCTCGATGGTGGGGGTTGGGATGATCTTTTAATTGGCGGTGATGGTAATGACACTATCGCAGGCGGTACTGGCTTGGACATTATATTAGGTGGCGATGGTGTTGACACCATCCATGGAGGCGGCTTCGATGACAGTATTTTAGGCGGAGCTGGAGATGACTTCATTCGAGGTGGCCGAGGTGCGGACGTTATGGCTGGAGGTACGGGCAACGATATATTCTTTTTTACCGTAATCGATAATATAAGCAGCTCGGTGACTAATGAAGATACCATTTATGATTTTAATGTTGCAGAAGACGTTATAAATTTATCGGATTTATTGGCTGGTTTCGACGCTGGGGCCGGCGACGTTATTACAGATTTTTTAGACATTAACTTTGCCAGTGTCGACCAGCTTACGGCCAATACGGATATTGATAGTGCAGCTGCCGCCACAGCTCGAACCCGAATCAATAATGGAGTTACCGATTCCATTATTCGTGTTGATGTTGATGGGGACGGATCCTTTAGTGGCAATACCCAAGAAATTGTTGTGGTTGATGTCGATCTAAGTACCTACGGAGCAACTGAGGCTGAAATTCTGCAAAACTTAATCTCTAACGGAATTATAATTCACGGCTAATTCTTATGTGATAAGCCCATAATATATTGGCATTGACAATTTATTATGGGCTGCTTGTTCATTTTCGCCTCAGCTAGACCATCCCATTCCATCCCATTCCACTACATACATCCTATCCAAACGCTGAAAGTATCTATCGGGCCAGCGCTCTACATTGTTTTCCGTCATTCTCGATTTCAACAGCCTTTTCCTGTTCTCATTTAAGGCTGTACTGGCTCGTTTTAAAGTTCGTAGCTCTACCGTCAACTAATGATTTAAAAATCAAAGAGTACAAGCCTAGCGTCAAAACTCTAAAATTAGGATGCTCTCACCGTAAGTTTCCCCGCCTCATGATGATTCTCACGCCCTTCTTCAGGCTTTAGCCCTTATAGACTAAAGGAATTTGCTTTATGTCCGATTACAACTATAAGAATAGTAGGGCATGTAAATAGGCGTAATAAAGGGCGGAGTGTATGGGCAGTTGGTTTTTAGCTAAGTCACGACATAAAGGCTATGTCGGCATAGCGCATAGCCATAAGGGTTATGGCGCAGCTTATCTTGATGTCAGCAATAAAACCAAACAATGTCAGGTTGGTAGTTCGGTGGGTGTTGGGCAGAGCACGGGCTCCGTTACGGACCCTGATTTTCAGCTCGACCAACTCAAAAACTGGATCAAAGAAGAAGGTTTGGGTAAAGCCTCCTGTAATTACGTGATGGCCAGTGATGAATATCAAGTTCATCTGCTTGAAGCTCCAGGGCTGAGCGGAGAAGAGTTAAAACAGGCGATGAGCTGGCAGGTAAAAGACCTCCTCAATTACCCTGTTAGCGATGCTGTGATTGATGTTGTCGAATTACCCGCGGAATTGAATCGCGGAGACAAGAACATGGTGTACGTCGTTTCGGTCGAGCGCCAAATTATAGCCAAAATTATTAATGACGTTGATGCCCTCGGCTTAAATCTAGTCTCGATTGATATTTGCGAATTAGCCCTCGGTAATTTGGTTCATCTGCTCGGCTGTGATGAACGAGGTGAGGGGCTGGTGGTGGTTAAACCCGGTAGTGCCGAGTTATCAATGTTTCGCAATGGGCAGCTGACAATGACCCGTAGCTTTGATTTACCCTTCTCGGCTGAAGAGGGCGAAATGCTGCCAACTGACGTATTACTGCTAGAGTTACAACGTACCCTCGATTATTACGAACGCCAACTTGGGCAGTTAATGCCACGTAAAATTCATTTGACCGGTGGCGGTCTTAGTTCAGAGGTCATTGACCCAGGGCTCTATCAAGGCCTAGCGAGTCCGATCGAGCTCATGAGCTTAGAAAACAAATGGTTTAAAGGTGAGCTTGTCTGCGGTGAGCAAGATTTCAGTATTTTGGCTGCCGTTGGTGGCGCAGTGAAAGGTCTCCAAGTCGCAGGGCTTTTATCGCTCGCCCCCAAAGACGATAAAGACAACGTTGTTGAGAGACACGCCTGATGAATAGAGTGCTGCAGTCGATTAATCTCTACCCGAACGCGATGAGGCCGGTTACCGATTATTTGAGTGCCGCTAAGGTGTGGGTTTATATCGGTTTATTGGTTTTTATTCTGTGTGCTTACTATCTCTATCAATGGCAGAACTTAGACAATCAAAAATCGGCTTTGAAAGCGTCTAAAGCTCAAAATGTAGCGATGCAAACGAAATTGACTGTGCTGCAAGAAAGCTTGCCCGCCGGTGAGAAACAGCGATTGGAAATACTGCTGAAAAATCAGCAGCTGAAGCTGACAAAGTTACAGGATAGAAAGCAGCAACTAAAATATTTGGGGGTGGATCGCGAATTACTATTTTCTGAAAGCTTGGATACCTTGGCCCTCAGTAATCAGGGGCAGCTTAGTTTAGAGGCTTTTCAGATACAGGCCCAAAGCAGAACGTTTTCACTAAAGGGGCGAGCCAATAATGCCGCCAGCGTGCCTGCTTATGTTGACCGAGTGAAACAAAACTCCGATGTTAAAACGATAAACTTTAATGGTATGTCGCTAGAGAAGTCTGACTATGGCGTTTCATTTTTAATAGGAAATCCCGCCTTTTTGGAGGCGACTAAAGATTTTAAATTGTCGCCTGAGGAGTTAGGTCGTGGATCTTAAAGAATCTTCCCATCCTCCTTTGAGTCGCTATAGAAAATTGATCGGGGCCTATCATAAAAAAAGTATTCGCGAGCGTTTACTCATCTGTTTGGCAATGTTGGCCGTGGTATACCTCGCTTTGCAAAATACCGTAGGACGGCTTATTGCGACTGAACAATATTCTCTAGCGCAGCAGGAAAACGTGCAGCGAAAGGAACAGCTGAGTATTGAGGGGCAGTTGTTAATATTTAGCGAGAGCGCAATCACTAACTCTAATGCCGCATACAAGGATCAATTGGCTTATTTGGAGGCTAAAACCGCCGCATTGGAAACTGAGTTGAAACTTATTAACGAGGGGTTTTTGGGGTCGAGACAATTGTTGAAAGTTATCGAGTCTATTGCGGTAAACGCCCAAAAAGTGAAGCTAGAGCAATTGTATTTATTACCTAAAAAAGAGCCTGAAAAAGAGCTTAAGAGAGGCTCGGCCACCAAAGTTCTTACAAACGAAGAAACCCTTGGCTACGAAAAGCATAAGGTTCGCTTGCAATTAACGGGGAGGTACTTCGAGTTGCGAGATTTTATCAAGCACTTAGAAGATAGCCCGTGGCCGCTTTACTGGCAGTCACTAAATTATCAAGTGTTGAATTACCCCGAGGCCAGAATGTGGCTTCAGGTCTATACGGTATCGAATATAGAGGCCGAGCTATGAGCTGGGGTGTGATTTTCTGTAGCGTAACTTTGTCCTTGTTGGCCTGTAAGTCTCTGGCTGATATCGATGGTTTACCGCCGCTTCCTGGAATAGCTCCACAGGTGATTGCTAAACCGATAGTTTCTGAATATAGCACTGGAGAGCAAGAAGTTGTTCAGGCTTCATATAAAGACCCAGCTAAAGCTTCATTGCGAGATCCAACGCTGCCCCTGAATTATCAAGCCGGAGCGAAGGCAGAAGAGATAATAGTGCTAAATTCGATTTTGGTATCAAAATACAGAAAGGTCGCTGTACTTAACGGTGTTGTCGTCAACGAAGGTTCTCATATTAAAAACTACGAGGTCGTTTCAATTGACAAAAAACAAGTGGTATTAAAGTCGAAGAATAAGTCGATAGTGTTGTTGCTGCGAAAAAAAGCTTCTATAACAGTTCGGCAGCCTATTTCAAGTGCTAGAAACTCAAACTCCATCATGAAAAATAATGTGCAAGGTGGTCGGTAATATTATGACGCGGATAAAAATAATAGCGTTAGCAATTTTGTTCTTGTCCCTGCTGGGGTGTGCAAGTGACCCATACCCTATGCCTGTTGCTACCGCTATAGAAGAGGCCGTTTCTCAAATCGAGTCTACGCAGCCCACAGTAACTTCTGAGGTTGATGATCATTTGTTAGCCGGCGCTGATTTTGCAGAGCCCCAAGATGATCGTTTTGATATTGATGTGGTGGGCGTCAATGCCAAAGAGTTCTTTTCGAGTTTGGTGGCAGGGACTGGCCTCAATATAGTCGTTCATCCTAATGTGAAAGGAGCGATAAGCCTTAGCTTGCAAGCTGTCACTGTCGATGAAGTGCTCCGTGTTATACGCGATATCTATGGTTATGAGTATCGATTCAGCAACAGCATCTACACGATTTTCCCTCGTGAAATGCAGACCCAAATATTTACCATCGATTATTTAGATGTAGAGCGTCGGGGTGTTTCAGATACCAGCGTTGTGGTGTCGAAAATTGAATCTAATCAAACTAAAAATAGCAACAGTAATGGCATTGCCAGCCAGCAGAATGAACGTCAAACAGAAGTTTCAGGTACACGAGTTAATACTCGAACTTACAATGATTTTTGGAAATCTTTGCAACACTCTATCCGTTCAATTATTGGTTTGAATGAAGTATTACCCGGTGGTCTGGCCGACGCAGCACCAAACGCCTCGGGCCGAAATGTAATGACGAATCCTCAGGCGGGCATGGTCGTCGTAAAAGCTTTACCAAAAGAGCTTGCCATGGTTCGTGAGTTTCTCGAACGATCGCAGTTGAGCATACAGAGACAAGTTATTCTTGAGACAAAAATACTCGAAGTCCAACTTAACGATAGCTTCAGCGCCGGTATTAATTGGAATGCCATTAGCGGGCAATTAATGGCCGCAAGAAATACCAGTGAGTTTGGTCAGAACTTCACTATTACCACTGCTTCAGAAGCTGTTGGGGAAGTCGTTTCGTCGGTGGTTGGTGTCAATGATATTTCTACTTTGCTGTCCCTGTTGGAAACCCAGGGGTCGGTGCAGGTTTTATCTAGCCCACGGGTCTCTACCGTAAACAATCAAAAAGCCATCATTCGAGTTGGTTCGGATGAGTTTTTTGTGACCGGCGTTAGTAGTTCCAGTACCTCAAATGCCTCTTCGACGACGAGCACGCCCAATTTAGAGTTGAGTTCTTTTTTCAGCGGCATAGCCTTAGATGTGACACCACAGATTGCGGAAGATGGCTCAGTTATTTTGCATGTTCACCCTGTTGTTAGCAGCGTCACGGATCAAACCAAGAATATTACCGTTGGCGGGCAACAGTTTAGTTTGCCCCTAGCTTTTCGCGAGGTTCGCGAGTCGGACAGTATTGTGCGGGCCCACAACGGCCAGGTGGTGGTGTTGGGCGGCCTGATGAAAGAAACCTTAGTTGATAGCAACGGTAAGCGGCCAGTCGTTGGTGATATACCCTTGATCAATAGCTTGTTCAAGACCAAAAACTACAAGCGTATGAAAGCCGAGCTAGTGATTTTGATGAAGCCTATCGTTGTTGATGGCGAAAGTTGGGCGAATCAATTGGATGGGGCTCGCAGCCGTGTACGGGCTTTGGGCGGCGAAATTGAGGATATGAGGTAACGCCTATGTATCAGCAACATTTTAAATTACTCAGTCGACCGTTTTCGCTGACCCCTGATCCTGATTTTTACTATGTGAGTGAAAGTCAGCAGCGAGCACTGAACACCTTGATTATCGCATTGCGACAAGGTGATGGTTTCGTGAAAATATGTGGCGAGGTTGGAACCGGAAAAACTCTGTTGAGCCGAAAATTTATTTCGATGCTCGCGGACGACTATACCGTGGCCCATATATTTAACGCCTATCTGACGCCCAACGAACTAAAGCTGATGTTGGCCCAAGAACTTGGGATACTTCTTAATCAAAGTGTGCCTAGCTATCGGATTTTACTGCACATTCAAAAACGTTTGGTACAGCTTGCAAAAGCCGACAAAAAGGTTGTTCTGGTTATCGATGAGGCTCAAGCCATGCCTCGTGATACCTTGGAGACTTTACGATTACTCAGTAATTTAGAAACCAACAAACGTAAACTCATTCAGGTTGTACTACTGGGACAGCCTGAGTTAGACGAGGTGTTGGCGCGGCATGATTTACGGCAGTTAAAGCAGCGTATTGTGTACGAAGAAACCATCACCCAGATGGACCGCTCGGATACCTTGGGTTATATCAACCGCCGCTTAACTGGGGCGGGTGGGGATCAACAGCTCTTCAGTTCGTGGGCAAAACAACTTTTGCATAATGCCAGCCGAGGTAATCCACGTTTGGTTAATATCCTAGCGCACAAAATGCTGATGAGTAGCTTCGCAAGAGGGGATGTGAAGGTTGGTGTTAGAGATCTATTCCAAGCGGTTGCTGCTAGTAAATCAGCGATATCAAGTACCGCAAAACCCGCCAGCGGATTGCGATTTCCCTACGCCCTTGCAGCTTGCGGTTTATTGGCCATACCCCTAGCGACAGCTGTATTCTTCGGTGGTGGTTTATGAAGTCTGAGATATCGGATAGCCGTAAAAGCTCATCCACCGGTAATATATTTCGTCTTAATACGCCGGGCTTTTGTCAGGAAGAGGCCGCTCACAATAAAAGGGACATCAGTGTTGATGTGGGCAGCGCTGAAGCCGAACAGCTTTTCAAACAGTCATCCGCCTTGAGTGGTTTGTTCTTTCTGCTGTTTGATTTTTCACGACCGTTAAAAATCGTATTGTCATTGGCCTTGGTTGGGGTAATGGTCGGTGGACTGCTTAATTATCTGTCTTCGACTGATTATTCATATTTAAACTTTGCTAAGCCCAATAATGACGCGGAACTTGTCAACCTTGCCGCCTTAATGGCCCCGGCGGCTGGGGACAAAACCTCGGTTGAAGTTACAGCAAGTGAACATACTTATGCGGATCATAAGAATGAAACGACTGTTACGAACCTGTTCGAATTATCAAACCCAACGCCTGCTGATGTTAACCCAGAAACTCAACTGTTGAGCAACGAAGATATCGGCTTCCAGATGGTTGTGGCTGCTGATATCGCAAATCATCAATACGTTCTCGACTTGCCTATAATTCAAGAAATTCAAAGCTCAATAGTTCTAGGCAATAATAATCCAATTAACAGACACCAAGAAAACAGCGCGATAGCATCCTCAGAAACTGAGCGTGGATCTGCAATTGCCGATAAAAGTTCAACGGTTCCCGCCGGTCTTGAAACAAATTTATTGGCAACTTCTCAGTTGGTGGAGCCTGCAATACAAATTAACGAAAACCAAGCTAACGTAGAGCGTAAGCTGATAGAGCGAAGTAAGCAACTCACTAGGCAGGGCAGATTGACCCAAGCTCAAGTTGAGCTAGGCGCAGGCCTTATCCGCCTACCGGAATCAACACCAATCTTATTAGAGTTAAATCGCTTATTCATTAAATCCAAAAAATGGTCCACGGCTAATGAGTTATTAGCAGCCAATTCTTGGTTACCTAAGACTGCTTTGGCTCAAGGTACTGCTGAATTGTTTTACGCAAAGGGCGAGTTCACGAAGGCCATGTCCGTACTTGAGGGTCTTAACCCTGATGTTGTTGGTAACGAAAGCTTCTACTTGCTGAAGGCTTCAGTGCTGCGCAAGCTTAAAAAATTCTCGGCCGCCGAAGTGATTTACCGCCAGTTGCTAAGCCATGATCCTCGCAAGGGTAGTTATTGGTTGGGGCTAGCGGTTTGCCAAGATTTTACCGCCGACCCTACCGCGTTCAATAGCTACGCCCAGGCTTTGAAGTATAATCGAGGCTACCCCAAAGTGGTGGCGTATATTCAAAGCCGTATGAAAATTTTGAACGTGTTTCGATCAAAAACTGCAATAGCTAAACAAGGTTTTTGATCGATATGAATACAGCAAAAAAGATTAGAATCGGCGATATATTGATAGAACAGGGTGTCATTACCGACGTCCAGTTGCAGTCAGCCTTGCAGGAACAAAAAAAATCTGGTCGCAAGCTAGGCCGTACCTTGGTTGAGCTTGGTTATGTGGCAGAAGACCAACTGCTGAGCCTCTTATCTGAGCAGTTACGCATCCCGTACATTGACTTGCAACAAGTTAAGCTCAATGCAGAATTAAGCAAGCGCTTACCAGAAACCTTGGCACGAAGGTTCCGTATCTTATTATTAGAAGAAGATGCGAGCAGCGTTTTAGTGGGCATGGCTGACCCTACCGATATTTTTGGCCTTGATGAAGTCGGTAAGCACCTTAAAAAAACCTTGCGAACCGCGGTGGTACGCGAAAACCAAATCATGGATGCCTTGGACACGGCCTATCAGCGAGGCGACGAAATCGCCAACTTGGCTGGTGAACTGCATGATGAAATTTCTGAAAACACCGTCACGGTAACGAATATTTTCGGAGATGTCGGTGATAGCGACGCTCCGGTCGTACGCTTGTTGGAAAAACTATTTGAAGAAGCCGTGCAATACAAGGCATCTGATATTCATATCGAGCCCGATGAAAAAGTGTTGCGTATCCGCAAGCGGGTGGATGGTATTTTGTATGAGCAAACCATGAGCGAGGTGAATATCGCATCGGCACTGGTGGTGCGCTTAAAGCTTATGGCTGGCCTTGATATATCCGAAAAACGTTTGCCCCAAGACGGACGGTTCCATTTGCCTTTAACGGGGCGAGTCATCGACATCCGTATGTCGACAATGCCAGTTCAATATGGTGAGTCCGTCGTACTTCGAATTCTTGATCAAACCGGTGGGGTACTACCCCTGAATGACATCGGTATGGGGGAACGTCATTTACAGCAGTTCCGAAAGGCCATCTCTCGCCCTCATGGTTTGGTGTTGGTGACAGGGCCCACGGGCTCGGGCAAGACAACAACCTTGTATGGTGCTATCTCTGAACTGAACCAACCGCAAAATAAAATTATTACCGTAGAGGATCCGGTTGAGTATCGTCTGCCCCGTGTTAATCAGGTTCAGATCAACGAAAAAATTGGTTTGGATTTCGCTGCGGTACTGCGCGCTTCACTGCGTCAAGATCCCGATGTTTTATTGGTCGGCGAGGTACGAGATGCGGACTCTGCCGAGATAGCCCTGCGAGCTGCCATGACTGGCCACTTGGTCTTATCCACACTGCACACCAACGACGCGGCTAGCTCAGCCTTACGTTTGGTTGATATGGGGGTCGATGCCTATCTTGTCGCTGCGTCTTTGAAAACGATTGTTGCCCAACGTTTAATCCGCAGGGTTTGTAAACTTTGCGCAGAGCCTTATGAGGCCAGTGCTGCTGAGGTTTCCTTTATTGAGCACCAGGTCAGCGCTCGCAATGTCAATCTGTCGAGGTTGCAGGCCGGAACCGGTTGCAATCAATGCAATAACACGGG
>Ga0105358_10002215_pt1 | contig 10381 bp, 8 predicted proteins | sample GOMGulsemesocosm_5_FD_83509 | JGI IMG/M metagenome (GOLD analysis project Ga0105358, IMG submission 83509) | Methane-oxidizing microbial communities from mesocosms in the Gulf of Mexico - GOM15C Gulf of Mexico | ecosystem: Environmental > Aquatic > Marine > Cold seeps | place: Gulf of Mexico...
CTGTAAAATGAAGGGTTTTATGCGCGTTCATTCATAATATCGTCCCGTTCATGAAGGGGGGATGGGTTTTCATTTTTTCATCGGGCATTGTCTCCTCAAGCCAAATTGGTAAGCCAAATTTTTTTCTTTTCAGGAGACACCCCATGTTAAAATTCATCGCATTAACTGCTGCTTCGTTTTCACTTTTCACAACGGTTGCCCAAGCAAGCGAGCCAACGGTTCTTTATGATGCATCAGGCAATGCGGTTGTTGCTTATTTAAAATGTGCGAACACATCACCCATCGTTCTTTACACGTCAGAACGTAAACCTGTTGCGGCCTATTTAAATTGTGCAACTGTGGTGCCTAAAGTTGTTGTTGTTAAAGATAAAAAAGGACCGATTCAAAAAATTGTGACAGGATCAAACGCGTCAGCACGCCGTGTCGCACGTCGCGTCAGCAATAGAAACAATGATTGATCTAAAATTACATTCAATAAAAAAAGGGGCGATGCTGGATTTTAGCATCGCCCCTTTTTTGTGTCTGCTCGTCTATTTATCAACGAGGGTTTTCTTTAATCGTTCCCCCCACCATTTAAAGGCATCTTTTGCATCATCCAACGGATCACGGATTGTGCCTAAATCTTTATTACCTGTACGATCATCAATCACGGCAAAAAGGGTTTTCCCTGTTGTTGAATCACTAAAGACAGCTTCTATTGAGGCCCGCCCCACGTTTGTATGTTCCCCAGTTGTGACTTTAGACAAGAAAGAAATGCCAAGGCCGATGGGAAGAACCGAACTGGTGGTCGCGAGCAAACGGTTGGGGCTTTCAACACCCGTTAAGGCCATCGATATCTTCATCGTATCGGGTGATGGTTTTGATACAATTTGATATTTCCCACTTAATGCTTTTTCAATTTGATAAAGCAATAGGTTGCTCAATTTAACCAATTCATTTGGATTGATGCCATCATAGGCTTCGGGGTTTGCATAAGATATCCAGATCGGATCGATCATCACTTTATTATAAGGTGCGACCAAAGTTTTAAAATCTTGTGGTGTTTTGATTTTTGGGTCTATCCAAATCTTGTCAACACCACCACTTGGGCCATCGCGAAACTCATCGTATGAGGTTATAAAGCCGGAAGGTTTTGTTCCTGTACTGATGCACCCATTTAGAAATAACAAACCAAGGAGCAAAGCCATGCAACTGAGGTTTTTTTTAAATTTTAACATTAAGAAGCACCTTTCACGGATACTGTATTTTCTTGGAAAAAAGTTACATAAAGGGCGGGCACGACGCCCAGTGTTAAAACCGTACCCAACGCCAAGCCAAAGGCCATAGCACACGCCATTGCATAAAATAGCGGGTCTTGGGATATGATAAGAGGCAATAAGCCCAATACTGTTGTTAAAGAGGTCACCATGATCGGGCGAAAACGCGCCAAACATGCCTGTATAACGGCATCTTGAACGGCCGCACCTTTTTGACGTTCCTGATCTATACGATCGATAAGTACGATGCCATTATTGATGATAATGCCTGCCAAACTGAACAAACCAAGGATCACCATGAAACCAAACAACGCTTGCATGGTGAGAAGGCCAACACTGACACCGACAATGATCAATGGTATCGTTAAGATAATGATTGCAGGACGTCTAAAAGAATTAAATTGCCAGACGAGCAAGGCGACGATAATGCCTAAACACAGGGGAAGGCTGGCAAATAATTTAGTATTTGCTTCTGCTTGTTTTTCAATCTCACCGCCAATTTCTAAGCGATGATTTGATGTCATGTTGATTTGATCAAGTTGAGGGCCAACCACTTGGTAAAGTTTTTCGGCGCTCATGCCTCCATGTCGTGCTGAAACGGTGATCGTGCGTTCTTGATCTCGTCGTTTAATGCGGCCTTCTTGCCATTCCCCTTTAATTTCAGCAACCTGCATCAAAGGAACCCATGCATCATTCAAGGAAGAATAAACATTTACAGCTTGAAGGCCTGTTAAGGTACTGCGTTCTTCTTCAACACTTCTAAGAATGATGGGTAATATGTTTTTACCTTCGCGAAAATCTGTAACGGCACTGCCCGTGAAATAAGTTTGTAAGGCATTGGCCACATTTTCTGAGGTGATGCCTGCTGTGCGCGCACGGGCTTGGTTGATATTTGCGTTTAATTTCAGTACGGGATTTTCCCAATTTTGTTTGGCAATGAGTATGCCGGGTGTGTCTTGTAATATTTTTACAATGGAATTTGCGGTTTGGGTCAACTCATCTATATTTTCGCCGATGACACGGACTTCAAATAGGCCTGCTTCTGAGGCGCCCATCCACATTTTTTTAGCCTCTCCACGTGCCTCAGGTAAATTATCGAGCATAAATCCACGGGTTCGTTCTACCAATCCATCAACGGCATCAGGTTTATGTGTATTCACCACAATAAAGGCGCGATGTGGGTCAGGGTCCATTGCGGCTAGCGATAAGAAAAAACGCGGCCCGCCACTTGCAATATAGGCAACATTACTTGAAATCTCGGGATTGATATCTTTATCGGAAAGCCATTGGGTCAATCGTTGGGTAACTTCATTTGTCAGTGAAATGGAACTTCCCGCAGGAAGATCAACATAAACCAGATATTGATTGCGATCGCCAAGGGGGAAAAATTCTTTTCCAACAAATTTTAAGGCATAGGCGGACCCCATAAGAAGGACCAACATGAAAACCAAAAAGGCATATTTAAAACGTAAAATATTTTGTAAAATGGAATTGTAAGTTTGATAAAAACGACCCTCAAAACGTTTGGCATCGGATGTTACATTTTGATCGGCTTTCATAAACCAAACACAAATGGCTGGTGTCATGAACAGAGACAAAAACCATGACGACAATAAAATAATCGTAATGACCTGAGCCAAAGACATGGTAAATTCACCTGCGCCGCCTTCAGACATAGCCATAGGAACAAAGAATAAAATGGTGGTTAAGGATGATGTCAAAAGCGGAATGGCAAGATTTTTACCAGCATCAATGGCTGCTTTTGTTTTTTCAATGCCCTTATTAAGACGCACACGGATATCTTCGGCTATGACAATGCCATTATCAACCAGCATTCCCAAACCAATGATCATGGCTGCAATGGAAACACGTTGAAGTTCAACATCCAAAACCCGCATGATCAATATGCCAAGCAACATGGTGATGGGAACAAAGGCACCAACAATTAGGCCTGATCGCATGCCTAGAAACGCCATCACGACGAACAAGACAATGGCGAGTGTTTGATAAAGGTTGTTCACCGCCCCATTCACCGCAGCATCAACGAGATCTGGCTGAAAGGTTGCGAATTCAAGCTGATAACCCCAAGGCAGGCTTTGTTGAATGTTTTGAACTTTTTCCTTTAGGCTTTTACCAAATTCAACACTGTTGGTGCCATCGTTAATCGAAATACTTAGTGTAATTGCTTGATGATTATTGAAGTAAACGGGCGTTTGGGGCGGGTCAATATATTCACGACGCACGTTAACAAGGTCACGTAATTGTGTAACTTGGCTTGTACCTGGAATGCTAAACAGGACCTTTTCAATTTCTTCAATTGAATTGAAATTCCCAGAAGGTTCTAAAATAATTGTGCGCCCCGCAGCATCTAAATTACCCCCCGGTAAAATGATGTTTTGACTTTTAAGGGTATTGGCAATGGATGAAGGGGCAATGCCATATTGAGCCATCTTTGATTTGGAAAATTCAAGATAAATTCGTTCGTCTTGTTCGCCAAAACGTTCAACCTTTTTAACACCTTCAAGCTGGTAAAGCTTCTCGCTTGTTTTCTCGGCAATATCTTGTAATTCAGAAAGGCTAAAACCGTCAGCCCATAATGCAATACTGGCAATTGAGGTTAAACCCACATCGTCATTTACGACAGGGCCTTGCGTGCCAGTTGGAAGTGTTGAGGCAACATCATTCATTTTATTGCGCAATGATTGCCACACCAGATGAAGGTTATTCACATCATCTTTCAGCGTGACTTTAATCAACGATACGCCCGTTTTTGAATCTGAATCAATATGTTTGATTTCGGGGATTTCCCTGATTTTTTCTTCAAGCGGGCGTGTGATTAAATCTTCGATACGTTGGGGAGACATTCCGGGGAACTGTGCAGTCACATTAGCGTTGCGAATGACAATAGAAGGATCTTCTCTGCTGGGGTAACTTAAGAAAGTAAAGACCCCGGCAAGCATGATAAGTAAAATGGCAAGAACGGTAAGTCGGGAATTTTTAAGGGAGAATTCTGTGATGGTCATATGAAAGTCCTGTCTTCAATAAGGTGAATGTATCAAGGGGCGCCTTAGCGCATCAACTTGACCTTCAGACCATCTGAAAGAAATGAAACACCAGCCGATGCAATAACATCACCTGCATTCACACCCGAGACCGCAATAAAGTTCGCCTGTGCCGTTTGGGGAATTATTGGTAATTTTTTTAATGTGGAAGTTGTTTCATCAAATTTGAAAACATAGCCTTTATGTGTTGTATCCCCAGCAGAGATTGCTGATAGGGGAATAAGGAAACCCGTTTTCTCTTGAACGCTAGCTATCTTTAAGGAAACTTCGGAACTCATGCCCGGGCGTAACCCTTGGGGGCGTTCCAGCAAGCTGACTTTTACCCCGAAAATACTTGCATCACCTGCGCTGCTTTCAATTTCAGTTACGCGTCCCAACGCCTTGATATCTTTTAAGGCGGAGAAGCTTGCTTGTGCCTGCATCCCGATCTGGACTTGAGGGACGATTTGTTCAGGAACGCTGATGGCAATTTGCAATGCATCGTTTGAATCAATGGAGAAAATTTTCTCACCTGCCTTGATGTCTTCATTGGCATCAAAAAGTTTTTCGGCGATAACCCCGTTAAAGGGGGCCTTTAGCTGGCTATCGACTAAATCGCGCATCGCTTGATTTAATCTTGTTTGCTTGAATGCAACATCGCTTTGGGCTGATTTTTTTGCGGTTTCTGCTTGGTCAAGGGCCGCTTTGCTCACCCAACCTTTAGGGTAAAGTTTTTGAGTTCTTTTTAATTCTTCACTTTTTTCATGAAGGCTGGATTTTGCTTTGCTGAGCTCTGCCTTTGTTGCGTTGAGTTCGAGTTGGAAGGGGATGTTGTCCAATTGAGCGAGAATCTGCCCCTGATCAACAATTTCACCTACCTGAATAAATACTTCCGTAACCTTACCCTGTACAGGAAAGCTCAAATTTGCAGAACTTGCCGCAATGACTTTACCCGCATATTCACGTAAATTACCACCCGTTTTATCATTAACCACATAGGTTTTAATTGATCTGACATGTTCTGTTTGAGGTGTTATTTCTTCTTGGCAAGCGGTTAAGGCCAAGGTAGCTAAAATCAGGGGCAGAACAATTTTTTGCATTTTAAAACTCTTTTTTTATACAGGGATAAATCAGGCTAACTCAAATTAAGCAAACATACAATTGAACTGAAAAGCTATTATTACCTAGGTATAATTCTTTTATTCATAAGTTTTTTTTCTTTGTTTAATGACAGCCGGGAAACCCATCGTGTCACTTCAATATGGGGTGTTTTGTATTGTTTATCGTCGCATTTTTGGATGTTATGGTGATAAGGCCAAAGTCGAGATAATAAATTGAAAGTTATAGTTTTAAAGATCATGTAATTGAACCTTTATATGAAGAAGAAGACGCCAAGAATGGTTGCGAAAAGTAAGACTCCACTGGTAAAATCTTCGAATTGCATCACGGTTATGTTCATAATCATGTGACCATGTTTAAGGTTGTGCCCAAATATTCAGATTTAACTTGAAGGTTGAATGCTTTTTGTTGAATGTTATTTGCTTGGGCAAGTGTGTCCATAATATCTGATGCGTTGTCCTGATCTTGGTCGGATGCAAAGCTTTGAGCAAAGGCTTCAGAAGACGTTTCAATCAATTGTGCATTAAAACGATAAAGTGTTTTTGTCATCGCAATATCTTTGGCTTGCGATGTTTTTTCAAAAAACGGGTCTTTGTTCTCGCCCACCTTTATGTTTTTTTGAATGGGGGCGTAACTTGCGGCAACATGTGCATATGTGAGGGGGTCTGTCATGGTCATCTCCATTATTTGGAATAATTTGATGACGGACTATTGCTGAAGCGTTGGCTTTATTTAACACCGACTTCACGAATGGTCGAAAACCTTCATGAATGTATTTTATGTTACATGAATGATTTGAATTAACTTATAAAATCAATATGTTACCCATTCATGCTTCATCAATGAAATTGTGCTATTACAAGAGATGAATTGATTTTTGAGCTGTAAATAGTTAAAAATACAAAACGATGCGTAAGACGAATGGAATGAATTCAATAATATGAAATTTTCAGATCAAAGAAATTGGACCAGCTATATATTTACCCCTGTGATTGTAGGGCTTGTTTTTGGCGTTATTGAATATACCCAAGCAAATGCCCCTTTTACAGATATTATCCAATATATAAAACGGCCCTTTGTTTCAGCCATTATCATATGGGCGGTTATGTACCCTTGCATGAGTCTTATTACAGGGGCCTTTCAAAAAAGCCCTAAACCATTAGTTTTCAGACAAATTTTGGCATGTCTGGTCGGTGCGATCCCTCTTTCTGTTATATTGCCTTGGGCTTATCTGAAGTTTAACCTTGGGGGTGATGTTGAAGAACTCACCTCCATATCCGTTGCCGTATATGATGATATCTTGATTGATAGATATTTTAAAATTTTATTGGTCATTTTGCTTCTTTGGACGGCTCTGACCTATAAATGGTATATAAAACAGGAAACAGATGCAGTTGCACCTTCTATTGATGAGCATATAGAACAGGCCATCGCGCCCGTTAAAACGCTGCCGGCTTTTCTTGATAAAATGACAAAACCCATTGGACGCATGCCGTGGGCGATTAAAGCTGAACAACATTATATTCGCATCTATACGGAAAAAGGTGATGAGATGATCCTTTATCGTTTTTCTGATGCGATCAAATCACTCGAAGATTATGAAGGCCTTCAAGTGCATCGCTCTTACTGGGTTGCAATCGAGGCAATTGAAGAAATTAACCCTCTTGAAAAATCCTATGAGATAAAATTAAAAAATGGCGTCACTGTTCCTGTCTCTCGTTCAAATAAAAAGCAAGTCGAAGCGCTTAAGTTAATATAATTTATCGACATTATTTAGATGCAGGGCCATGAATACAAAAAAGCCGCCCTCAACATGTGAGAACGGCTTTTTGTATTTAATATCTATTCGAATTAAATAATTTCGAGATATAATTTTTTAGTGATTTCAACAGTTAATGGAATGGGGTTTCCACCCGCACTTGGGTCATTCACTGCCATTTCTGCCAAAAGATCGATTTGTTTATCATCAACACCTAAAGCTGACATTTTTTCAGGCACATTCAATTCTTTTGAGAATGCGACCAACCAGTCATAAAAACCATCAAATCCACCCTCGATACCAAGGTAAGCGGCGAGTAAAACAACACGTTCTTCAATGGCAGGACGGTTGAATTTCACAACAGCGGGCAGGGCAATGGCATTCGTCATACCATGTGGTGTGTTATAAACAGCACCTAGGGGATGGGCGAGGGCATGAACACAGCCTAAACCTTTTTGAAAGGCAGTGGCACCCATTGCCGCTGCACTCATCATATGCGTGCGTGCTTCAATGTCAGATCCATCTTTATAGGCTTTTAAGAGGTTGTCTTTAACCAAACGCATACCTTCAAGGGCAATACCTTGAGACATGGGATGGTAAAAAGGTGAACAAAAAGCTTCGAACGAATGAATGAAAGCATCCAAGCCTGTTCCTGCCGTAATGACGGGCGGCATGCCGACTGTCAATTCAGGGTCGCAAATGACGATGGCAGGTAACATTTTAGGATGGAAGATGATTTTCTTCACATGACTTTCAGAATTGGTCAAAATTCCAGCACGACCTACTTCAGAACCTGTTCCGGCTGTTGTGGGAACGGCGATGATGGGCGCAATGCCATCAGGATCCGCACGTGTCCACCAATCAGCCACATCTTCATAATCCCAAACAGGGCGACTTTGGCCTGACATGAAAGCAATGATTTTTGCCAAATCCAAGGCTGAACCACCGCCAAATGCCACAACGCCATCGTGATTACCGTCTTTATAGACTTTTAATCCGGCCTCAAGACTGTGATCATCTGGATTGGGGTGGACTTCGCTGAACATGGGTGAACCAAGGCCAGCTTTTTCCAAAACATCACGCGCAGTTTGCGTGATTGGCAAGCTTGCCAATCCAGCATCCGTCACAAACAAGGGGCGTTTCATGCCCAACTCAGTACAAGCGTCAGCCAGTTCTTGAATGCGTCCTGCACCCAAACGAATGGTTGTTGGGTAACTCCAATTTGCAGAAATAGACATTAGCTTACTTTCTTTAAGTGATATGATTTAGGACGGGTTAGGTTGTGGAAACCAATGACGGAAAGGGCACCACCTCGTCCTGTATCTTTACATCCAGTCCAACATAGACCTGGATCCAAATAATCTGCACGGTTCATGAAAACAGTACCTGTTTCAAGTTGATTGCCAATGCTCGCCGCACGATCTGTATCTTTGGTCCATAAGGATGCAGTCAGGCCAAAATCTGAATCATTCATCAATTTGATGGCTTCTTCGTCACTTTCGACTTTCATAATGCAGACAACGGGGCCAAAGCTTTCGTCACGCATAACACGCATATCATGGGTCACGTTTGTTAAAATTTGTGGCGCAAGATAAGCCCCGCCATCATCGGCTGGGAAAAGAGTCGGATCAATCATGGGCGTTGCACCATCTGCAATGGCTTCTGAAATTTGATCGCGCACTTCTTGTGCAAACCGAACATGGGCCATTGGACCAATTGTTGTTGCTTCATCCATTGGGTTACCCAATTTATATGCAGATACAATCGCAACAGCTTTTTCAACGAAGGCATCATATAAAGGGGCTGCAACATATATACGTTCAATACCGCAACAAGATTGGCCAGAATTGAACATGGCGCCATCGATTAAGGTGTCAACTGCACCTTCAATATCGGCATCTTCCATCACATAGCCGGGATCTTTACCGCCCAGCTCTAAACCAACACCTGTAAAGGTTCCGGCTGCTGCGCGTTCAATCGCACGACCGCCACCAACAGAACCTGTGAAGTTCACAAAGTTAAACTGGCGGCTTTGGATAAGTTCTTCGGTGATTTGGTGATCAAGATACAGGTTGATGAATAGATCTTTTGGCAATCCTGCTTCTGTAAAGGCCTGTACCATACGTTCGCCGACCAACAACGTTTGGGTCGAATGTTTGATCGTAACCGCATTGCCAGCAATTAAAGCAGGCGCAATTGTATTAATTGCGGTCATATAAGGGAAATTCCACGGCGCAATAACCAGAACGAGGCCATGTGCAACGCGTTCAATACGGCGCTCAAACGCATCGCTTTCTTCAACGATAATGGGTTTAAGTGACGTGACGGCAATATCAGCCATATGGCTTGCACGTTCATTCACACCACCGAATTCGCCACCATAACGAATGGGACGGCCCATCATTTTTGTGAGTTCAGGGGCGATTACATCGTTTAATTCACCTAGACGAGCAATACCTGCGCGCACAAAATCAATGCGTTCTTGCAAAGGGCGTGCAGCCCATGTTTTTTGTGCAATTCGCATTTTAGCAATAGAAGCCAATGCTTCTGATTTTTCAATTACAGGGCGTTCTGCAAAAACAGACCCATCAATTGGGCTAATACATTTTAAAATAGTCATTATTTCTCTGGCCTTATATTAAGAGCGTTCAAACCCACGTGCGATTTCCCAATCGGTCACGACTTTATCATATTCTTCTTGTTCCCATTCTGCTGCACGGGTGTAATGTGTAATAACGTCTTCACCCATTGCGTCTTTTAACATCTGTGAATTACGCAATTTTTCTGTGGCGTCGCGCAGCGTTTGGGGGATATCTTCAGCATTTTCCATCTCGTAAATGTCACCAGATGAAGGCGCTTGTAATTCTAATTTTTCTTCAATCCCTCTGATCCCAGCAGCAAGTTGTGCAGCTTGCGCTAAATAAGGGTTCAAATCAGATCCACCGATGCGACATTCAACCCGCACACCTTTTGTATTGGCCCCACAAAGGCGGAAACCAGCCGTACGGTTATCAATCGACCAAATGGTTTTGGTTGGTGCAAATGTACCTTTTGCAAAACGCTTATAACTGTTTATGTAAGGCGCAAGAAAGTACGTGTAATCGGGCGAATATTTAATCAAACCGGCCATATAATGGCGCATGGTATCTGACATGCCTAAGGGATCGGCTTCATCAACAAAGACGGGTTTGTCATCTTTCCATAAA
>Ga0105358_10002217_pt1 | contig 10374 bp, 7 predicted proteins | sample GOMGulsemesocosm_5_FD_83509 | JGI IMG/M metagenome (GOLD analysis project Ga0105358, IMG submission 83509) | Methane-oxidizing microbial communities from mesocosms in the Gulf of Mexico - GOM15C Gulf of Mexico | ecosystem: Environmental > Aquatic > Marine > Cold seeps | place: Gulf of Mexico...
AAGTATTTTTCGCTCTACCCACTACTTTTAGGCACCTGATGCTACTTGCCGTAAAACTAGATTTTCAAGTTACAACCTTTAGTAACGTTTTGTTAACCATAAATAGACTGAAACGGATTTTCTTGGTGCATTCTGTCGAATCAAACTAAATATATCAGAACATAGCCTAACTTTTGTGCACCGCACAAAAAAGCAGCACCCAACTGCATTTCACTTCTGCTATCAATACACATAAATCACCTATAACTACTTGATATTATTAATATAACACAAAATATTTTCGTTCTGGCACATCCCGTGCAGTGTACGTTTCATCTAGCTACTCGATAAATTTGCCGACGATCTTTGGCATGGCATATTGATGAACGGAATAACCAAATGAAGCCTATTGATGCGATATGCAGAAAAATTTTGCTCACAACAGCGATTGCTTTTTCGTCTCTGATGGTTCCGGGTTGGGCTTCTGCTGAAATGCTCGAAGTGGAAAAAGACGAGTTAAAAATCGGCTTCATCAAGCTCACGGATATGGCCCCGCTCGCCATAGCATACGAGAAAAGGTATTTCGAAGACGAAGGCCTTTATGTGACACTGGAACCCCAAGCAAACTGGAAGGTACTACTCGACAGGGTCATCACTGGCGAATTAGACGGTGCCCATATGCTGGCAGGGCAACCACTGGCCGCAACGATCGGGTTTGGCACGAAAGCACATATCGTGACACCGCTTTCAATGGGCTTGAATGGCAACGGCATTACTGTTTCAAATGAAGTTTGGAGCATCATGAAGAAATACGTTCCTCATGATGCGAACGGTAAACCTATCCATCCCATCAAGGCAGACGCACTGAAGAAGGTTGTTGATAAATTCCAATCAGAAGGCAAACCTTTTAACATGGGAATGGTTTTTCCCGTCTCCTCCCACAATTATGAACTTCGATATTGGTTAGCATCTGGCAATATTCATCCGGGATTTTACGGTCGGAATGACATTGCAGGTCAAATTCAGGCGGATGCTATGCTATCCGTAACGCCACCACCTCAAATGCCGTTTACGATGGAAGCTGGCACAATTAACGGATACTCCGTTGGAGAGCCATGGAACCAGCAGGCCGTCATAAAGGCCATTGGTGTCCCGGTAATTACAAATTATGAGATCTGGAAAAATAACCCGGAAAAAGTATTCGGCCTTACCAAAGAATTTACAGAGATAAACCCGAAAACAACACTCGCGCTGACGAAGGCACTTATCCGGGCTGCAAAATGGTTGGATGAAAATAACAACGCCAACAGGTCAGAAGCTGTGGAAATCCTCTCTCGTTCAGAATATGTCGGAGCCGACAAAGAGGTTATTGCAAATTCTATGACCGGAACCTTTGAATTTGAAAAAGGGGACAAGCGCGACATTCCAGACTTCAACGTCTTTTACCGCCACTATGCAACATACCCCTATTATTCAGATGCAACATGGTACCTCACCCAAATGCGGCGTTGGGGACAGATTACGGACGGAAAAAGTGATGATTGGTACGCAGAGATTTCCAAATCCGTTTACTTGCCAGACACATATTTGAAAGCCGCTCGTATGTTGGTTGAAGAAGGCCACGTTGATGAAGCTGATTTCCCATGGAAGAGTAATGGATATCGGGCGCCAACGACTGCATTTATCGATGGTATCGAATATGACGGCAAAAAGCCTAACAGTTACATCAACGCTCATTCCATTGGCTTAAAATCCCAGGAAACGATTGAAACTGGCGCTGTCGTCGGCGGTTGATTCAGTTCACAAGTTGGGCAGTTGCACGCCTTAAATAAAATCCCCGTAACAAGGATACAATAATGTCTGACTCCACTGCATCTCAGATGACTGATATAGAGGCCGCAATTAAGAAAAAGGCCCGACAAGAAAAGATGTTTTCCCGCATTAACGCGGCATCAGGATGGCTGGAGGCTCTTGGCTTTTCGTGGGTAACTCCCGTTTTAAAAATTGCTGCCGGCGATAATCCTAAAGAACAACTGGCAGAACTTAGGCGGGTCTTGTTCATTCCGATGCTTGGGATTGCATTGTTTCTCATTGCATGGGGGGTCTTGGCACCTCAAGTGAAAACATCACTCGGCGTAATTCCGGGTCCACTTGCTGTTTGGGAACAAACCCTAAATTTATGGGACGACCATGTTCGTGAACGGAAAAAAGCGGATGCCTTTTTTGACCGCCAAGAAAAACGCAACGCTAATCTGATTGCCGCAGGTAAAGCTGATAAAGTTAAAGTCCGCAAGTATACCGGAAAACCGACTTACATAGATCAGATCATCACATCACTCTTCACTGTTGGTTTAGGATTTATCATCGCGACACTAATCGCAGTGCCACTGGGGATTGCCTCTGGTCTTTCAAAGGCAGTGAACGGAGCAATCAACCCGCTTATTCAGATCTTCAAACCGGTATCACCGCTTGCATGGCTTCCCATCGTCACGATGATTGTTTCTGCAGCCTACGCCAATCCTACTTCTTTGTTTCCCAAGTCATTGGTGGTATCTGCTGTAACTGTCACTCTGTGTTCTTTATGGCCAACCCTTATAAACACGGCCCTTGGCGTCGCCTCAGTCGACAAAGATCTGATGAATGTCGGCCGAGTCTTGCAGCTTCCTACAATCAAAACCGTCACAAAATTAGTTCTCCCGTCATCTCTTCCATTGATCTTTACAGGCCTGCGATTATCGCTTGGTGTTGGATGGATGGTGCTCATCGCCGCCGAAATGCTTGCACAAAATCCGGGGCTTGGAAAATTCGTTTGGGATGAGTTTCAAAATGGCTCCTCTCAATCCCTCGCCAAAATTATAGTTGCTGTCCTGACCATCGGTGTCATCGGCTTCATGCTTGATCGGGTGATGTACACCCTGCAACAAGCCTTCACCTTTTCGTCTAACCGTTAGGAGACTGTATGCCCATTTTGGAAATAACAGGCCTATCCAAACATTTTGATGATGGTGGCAACCGCACAGAAGTCCTTAGCAACATTAATCTAAAAGTTGAAGAAGGTGAATTTATCGCCATTGTCGGTTTCTCTGGCTCTGGCAAAACCACCCTGATTTCAGCGTTGGCTGGACTGATCAAACCTGATCAGGGAGGCGTTATCTTTAAAGGGAAACAGATAACTGAACCTAGCACAGATATCGGCGTGGTATTCCAATCCTATTCCTTGATGCCGTGGATGACTGTTCAGGGGAATATCGAACTGGCGGTCGATAGCGTTTTAAAATCCAAACCAAAAAAAGAGCGAAAAACGCTTTGTGACAAATATATTAAAATGGTTGGTCTGGAACATGCGAAACACCGGAAACCAACAGAGCTGTCCGGTGGCATGCGGCAGCGCGTATCCGTGGCACGCGCACTTGCAACGCAACCCGACGTTCTACTTCTGGACGAGCCTTTATCAGCACTGGATGCGCTTACCCGCGCAAAACTCCAGGACGAATTCGCAGATATCTCTCAAAAAGAGAAAAAGACAATCATCCTGATTACAAATGATGTAGATGAAGCCATTTTGCTTGCAGATCGCGTAATACCGTTAAAACCAGGCCCTCATGCAACACTGGGAACAGAGTTCAAGATCACATTGCCGCGCCCAAGAGATCGCGCTGCCATGAACGATGATCCAGAGTTTATTCATATTCGCGGGAAGATCACCGAATATCTTATGGCACTGGGGGCTGAACGTTCAGCTGACAAATCAACGAAAAAAACACTTCCCAACATCGTACCCATTACCCGAAACGAGAAAATTCCAACCGCTTATGCTGAAGCCGCAGCGTCCTCGAAATCGGATCGTTATGTGGAATTCAGCCAAACGAAGAAAGTCTATCCCACGCCAAACGGCCCATTAACGGTTGTTGACGGTTTTGATCTCAAAATCAAGAAGGGCGAATTCATTACAATTATCGGGCATTCGGGCTGCGGCAAATCCACCGTCCTTTCAATGGTCTCGGGGCTAAGCAAGATATCTGAAGGGGCGATTATTCTGGATGGCACTCATGTCACAAAAGCAGGCCCGGACCGCGCCGTCGTATTTCAAGCGCCGTCTCTTTTGCCGTGGATGACCGCCTACGACAATGTGTCGTTGGGGGTAGAGCGGGTATATCCAAATGCAAGCAAGGCAGAACGCCACGATGTAGTTGAATATTACCTGTCTCGTGTCGGTCTAGGTGACGACATGCACAAAATGGCAGCGGGGCTTTCCAATGGCATGAAACAGCGTGTTGGTATCGCACGTGCTTTTGCTCTGTCTCCGAAGCTTCTGCTACTGGATGAGCCTTTTGGCATGTTGGATAGTCTAACCCGATGGGAACTCCAAGATGTATTAATGGATGTTTGGAAACGAACTCAAGTAACTGCGATCTGCGTCACCCATGATGTAGATGAAGCCATCTTGCTTGCTGATCGTGTGGTGATGATGTCCAACGGTCCAAATGCGAAAATTGGGAACATTATGGAAGTGGATCTCCCACGTCCACGCTCTCGCCAAGCGCTGCTGGAACATCCAGATTATTACGCTTACCGCGAAGAACTCTTGAGCTTTCTAGAAGTTTATGAAGGCGGAGCGGATCCAAGCGAAGAACAACTTCAATCAATCCGCGAAAAACGTGCGAACCGGATTGCCAGACAACAATCTGGTAAATCCAAAACTGCGTCCTTTGCCGTCTAATGGAGGGAAGAAAAATGACACAAAAACTAGTAATTATCGGAAATGGTATGTCTCCCGGCCGGATGCTGGAACACCTATTTGAAGAAGATGCCTCTGCCTATGACGTGACAATTTTCAATGCTGAACCTCGGGTCAATTATAACAGATTGATGCTCTCTCCTGTTTTGTCTGGTGAGAAAACTTACGAAGACATCATCACTCACGATGACGCTTGGTACGACACCAACAACGTGACATTGCACAAGGGTGCAAAAGTCACCGAAATCAACAAAACGAATAAAACTGTGACGTCCGAAACAGGCATTACAGCAGCGTATGACAAACTGATTATCGCAACAGGTTCCACTCCCTTCATCATACCGCTTCCGGGCCATGATCTAGAGGGAGTTCTGGTTTACCGAGATCTAGATGATGTGGACGCTATGTTAAAAGCGACCCAGTCAAAAGGGCGAGCAGTTGTTATCGGTGGCGGCCTATTAGGACTGGAAGCAGCGGCCGGATTTAATGCCAGAGGCATGGACGTAACGGTATTGCATTTAATGCCTACTTTGATGGAAAGACAATTAGATCCAGCCGCAGGGTATTTGCTCGAAAAAGCCATAAAGGATAAGGGCATAGAAGTTCTTACCGAGGTCAACTCAAAGGAAATCCTAGGTAAGAATGGCAAAGTAACAGGCATAAAACTTGATGATGGCACTGTCATTGACGCAAAAATTATAGTCATGGCTGTGGGTATCCGTCCTTCAGCCGCATTGGCTCAAACTATCGATATAGATTGCAATCGTGGCATTCTCGTAAACGATAAGATGGAAACCTCCGAAGAAGATATCTATGCACTCGGTGAATGCGTCGAACATCGCGGTGAATGTTACGGCCTTGTTGCACCATTGTATGAAATGGGCAAAGTTCTGGCAAAGAACCTCTGCGGCGGCGATGAAGAATTCACAGGTTCAGTTACTGCGACAAAACTCAAAGTAACCGGGATCGATCTTTTCTCGGCTGGCGATTTCGCGGAATCAGCTGACCGCGAAGAAATTGTCCTTCGCGATGCGACGCAGGGGATCTACAAAAGACTGGTTCTTAAAGACAACAGGATCATCGGTGCCGTTCAGTTTGGCGAGACCAGTGATGGAACATGGTTCTTTGATCTTCTCAAAAAACAAACAGATATTTCCGAAATGCGCGATAGCCTGATTTTTGGTCAAGCCTATCAAGGAGGTGCATCGCTGGACCCGATGCAAGCCGTTGCAGCCCTGCCGGATGACGCAGAGATTTGTGGTTGTAGCGGCATTTGTAAATCTACAATCGTAACTGCCATACAGGATAACAACTTAACGTCACTTGATGAAGTACGCTCACACACTAAGGCCTCGGCGTCGTGCGGGACCTGTACGGGTCTTGTTGAACAATTGATGAGCTTATCATTAGGTGACAGTTACGATCCGTCTAAAGTCGCAGCTGTCTGCCCATGCACTGATCTTGGGCATGATGATGTTCGGCGTCTCATAAAGGTTAAAGAACTAAAATCCATCCCGGCAGTTATGCAGGAATTGGAATGGAAAACGTCCTGTGGCTGTGCAAAATGCCGCCCTGCACTTAACTATTATCTCGTGAGTGACTGGCCGGGCGAATACGAAGATGACTACCAGTCCCGTTTCATTAACGAACGCGTCCACGCGAATATCCAGAAAGATGGCACCTACTCTGTTGTACCCCGCATGTGGGGTGGTATGACAACATCGGATGAGCTTCGGGCAATTGCTGATGTGGTTGACAAATTTGACATTCCTGCTGTCAAAGTCACCGGCGGCCAGCGCATAGACATGCTCGGCGTTCAAAAGAAAGACCTGCCTGCTGTCTGGGCAGACCTTGGAGACGCCGGATTTGTCTCAGGACATGCTTATGCCAAGGGTCTTCGAACCGTCAAAACCTGCGTGGGCACAGATTGGTGCCGTTTTGGCACACAAGATTCCACAGGTTTTGGCATTCGCATTGAAAAATTCATGTGGGGATCCTGGACACCTGCAAAATTGAAGCTTGCTGTCTCAGGGTGCCCCCGAAACTGCTCAGAGGCGACCTGTAAAGACATCGGCGTTATATGTGTGGATTCTGGATATGAAATTCATTTTGGTGGCGCTGCAGGTCTGGAGATCAAAGGAACCGAGCTGCTGGGCCACGCCACAAGTGAGGAAGAAGCTCTCGAATATATTGCTGCCCTCACCCAGCTCTATCGGGAGCAAGGACATTACCTCGAGCGTATCTACAAATGGCTTAATCGCATCGGACTGGAGGAAATTCGCAGAGAGATCCTTAATGATCATGAGGGTAGAAAAGCCCTATTTGGTCGCTTCGTCTACTCTCAGGAATTTGCTCAGAAAGACCCTTGGTCTGAACGTGTTTCAGGAAAAGACAAACACGAATTCAAACCCATGGCAAGTTTTGGACTGGAGGCCGCAGAATGAATGCAATTACAGAAAACTGGATCAAAATCGGGCAATTATCAGACATCCCCAAACGAGGCGCCCGATGCGTTCAAAACGGAGATATGACGATCGCCCTTTTCAGAAGTGCCGATGACAGGGTTTTTGCACTGGAAGATAAATGTCCCCACAAAAACGGGCCACTTAGTCAAGGAATTGTACACGATGGGTGCGTCACCTGTCCGCTTCACAATTGGGTCATATCACTTGAAACCGGACAAGCTCAAGGAGCTGATGAAGGAGAAACCTTGAGTTTTCCAGTTAAGTTGGATGGAAATGATATTCTTCTTGAGTTGCGTAGAATCAACAACGGCAAGAAATAATGCTCGACATTACACAGACAGGGGAAATCGTAAAAACCACCTGCCCTTACTGCGGCGTTGGGTGCGGTGTTCTTGCAACGCCCCTTGCCGATGGCTCCGTCAATATCAAGGGGGATCCAGATCATCCTGCTAACTTCGGCCGGCTTTGTTCGAAAGGATCCGCGCTTGGGGAAACGCTGGACCTGTCTGGTCGACTTTTACATCCGGAGGTTTATGGAAATCGAGTGGACTGGGATATCGCTCTTGATCTTGTGGCAACCAAATTCAAAGAAACTATCAAAGAACATGGAAAAGAATCCGTCGCGTTTTATGTCTCCGGTCAATTGCTGACAGAAGACTATTATGTCGCAAATAAGCTTATGAAGGGATTTATTGGTTCCGCCAATATCGATACGAACTCTCGCCTTTGCATGTCTTCCAGTGTTGCCGGCCATAAACGTGCCTTTGGATCTGACACAGTTCCCGGCACATACGAAGATCTGGAGCTTGCAGACTTGATCATACTTGTCGGATCTAATCTCGCATGGTGCCACCCTGTCATCTATCACCGCATCGCCGCCGCGAAAGAAGCAAGACCTGAGATGAAAGTGGTCTTGATCGACCCCCGAAGAACGATGACCGCTGATATTGCCGACCTTCACTTGGCGATCGAACCGGATGGTGATGTCGCCTTGTTTCAAGGATTGCTTGCCTACCTTGCAAACAATGGACATTTGAATACAGATTATATCAACAGACACACAACCGGCTTCGAAGAGGCGATGAATGCTGCCTGCTTGTTCGACGATCAAAATATTGCTGACGTCACAGGTCTAACGCCGCCGGAACTCGCAACATTTTATGAGCTGTTTGCCAAACACGAAAAAACAGTCACCGTTTACAGCCAAGGCGTCAATCAGTCAGTCTCTGGCACTGACAAAGTAAACTCGATCCTCAATTGCCACTTGGCTACTGGGAAGATTGGCCAGGAAGGCATGGGACCGTTTTCAATCACTGGACAGCCCAACGCTATGGGTGGCCGAGAAGTTGGCGGCCTCGCCAATATGCTTGCCTGCCATATGGACATTGAAAACTCAGACCACCGCGAGATCGTACAGGAGTTTTGGAACTCTCCAATGATCCCAGACAAGCCGGGTCTTAAAGCCGTGGATATGTTCAATTCTGTTATGAGCGGTGAGATCAAAGCAATTTGGATCATGGCTACAAATCCTGTGGACAGTATGCCCGATGCTGATTTAGTGAAAGCCGCCCTGCAAGCGTGTCCGTTAGTTGTGGTCTCAGATATTCAAGCAGATACAGATACTAGCGCCCTAGCCCACATTAAATTTCCCAGTTTAGGCTGGGGAGAAAAAGACGGATTGGTTACAAATTCAGAGCGCCGCATATCCCATCAAAAAGCTTTCTTAAAGGCACCAGAAAACGCAAAACCTGACTGGTGGCAACTGAGTGAGGTTGCCCGTCGCATGGGCTATTCAAGCGAGTTCCCCTACAAATCATCCTATGAAATTGCGAAGGAATTCGCGGCCCTTTCCGCATTTAAAAATAGCGGTAGTCGCGATTTTGATATCGGAGGCCTTAAAGATATAAGCCAAGAATATTATGAAAATTTAGCCCCTCTTCAGTGGCCCATTAAAGTCGCCGGAGACACTTCTGATAAGAGATTTTTTGCTGATGGCGGTTTCTTTACACCTGATGGGAAAGCAAAATTTCAATTACAAAAATCTTCCCCGAAAAAACCGACATCTGAAAAGTTCCCGCTAACCCTAAACACCGGACGTGTACGGGATCACTGGCATACGATGACCCGAACCGGCAAAAGCCCACGGCTATCACAACACATGATGGAACCGTTTGTTGAAATTCATCCGGATGATGCCAAAGAACTTCATATATCTGAGAGAGATTTGGTTGAAGTTTCCAGTGAACAATCATTGATTGTTGTTCGTGCCCATATCACTGATAGGGTGCAAAAAAATTCCGTATTTGTACCAATTCACTGGAATGATCAATTTGCGTCACGCGCCCGCGTTGACGCTCTTGTACCCGCGATTGTGGATCCATATTCAGGTCAACCTGCGCTCAAAAATTCAAATTGTCGGCTTCGATTATTTGAAACCGTTTTACAAGGTTTTGTGATTGCCAAAACTAAACCTGTCGAGATTAGGGCCGACTATTGGGCCGCTGCTAAATGTGAAGGTGGCTGGAGAGTTGAACTGGCCTTAAAGAAAATCCCAGCAAGCTATACAAAACTTGCTGCAAACATTTTAGGGATGGAATCACTTATTGCTGGTGATCTCGTCACCTATAGGGATACCAGTAAAGGGGAATACCGTTTTGCAGCATTTGAAAGTGGGGAGTTTGTCGGAGCGCTATATCTTTCTCGCAGAGCAGTAGACATTTCAAAATCTTGGGCGACAACACAACTTGGAAATATCTTTGACAATCCGCTCCTCCGATACACTGTCACGGCGGGTCGCCCTCCTGCAGACACACCTGACACTGGCTCAATCGTCTGTTCCTGCTTTTCCGTCGGTTGCAACCAAATACAAACCGCCATCACAGAGCAAGGATGCGCAACTGTTAAAGATATTGGCGAGCACCTATATGCCGGAACAAATTGTGGATCGTGCAGATCAGAAATTCAGGAATTGATTAATCTTAGCTTGATCGCCGCAGAATAAATCGATTTAGATAATTGAACTCCCGAACGAACTCAGCAATGATACCTTTAAAACAGGCGGATTTGACGATGAAAAAGAAGTTTTTGAGTGAGGATGGAGGTGTTCCTTTTGGGCAGTTTAAAAATCCAGTTGGGAATATTAATTATCTGGACTATCCACTGCGCTCTCCATTTCGGAAGCTTTTGCCGGAG
>Ga0105358_10002218_pt1 | contig 10372 bp, 10 predicted proteins | sample GOMGulsemesocosm_5_FD_83509 | JGI IMG/M metagenome (GOLD analysis project Ga0105358, IMG submission 83509) | Methane-oxidizing microbial communities from mesocosms in the Gulf of Mexico - GOM15C Gulf of Mexico | ecosystem: Environmental > Aquatic > Marine > Cold seeps | place: Gulf of Mexico...
CCAGAACATACAAAGTACATCCCTCTTAAATCAAGATCTTTTTAAAGCACTCTTTGCCTTTACTTTTATCTTACTCGTCGTTTATTTCGTCTCAGCTTTTATAATGCCTGAGTCTGGAAACCATATTTTGATCACAGCCGCCGCCTTCGGGGCTTATATGGCTCTTAATATTGGAGCTAACGATGTTGCAAACAATGTTGGCCCTGCTGTTGGCTCACAAGCTGTTTCATTAGTAGGTGCCATTATTATTGCGGCTGTTTTTGAATCAGCTGGTGCCTTAATTGCTGGAGGTGATGTTGTTAGCACCATCAAAAAAGGCATTATCGACCCAGCAACCATAACCGATACAGACACTTTTATTTGGTTAATGATGGCTGCACTATTAGCTGCTGCAATTTGGCTGAATATTGCAACTGCATTAAATGCACCCGTATCAACTACTCATTCAATTGTTGGTGGCGTTCTCGGTGCGGGTATTGCTGCTGGTGGTTTTGGTGTTGCAAACTGGCCTGTGTTTGGAAAAATTGCTGCAAGCTGGGTGATATCTCCTTTATTTGGTGGCATTATTGCAGCATCCTTTCTTTATCTAATTAAACGAACAATTACCTATAAGGAAGATAAAATCTCTGCAGCCAAACGTATCGTCCCCTTGCTGACTTCATTAATGGCCTGGGCATTTTCTACTTATTTAATAATGAAAGGCCTTAAAAAAATTTGGAAACTTGATATTTTTGTAGCCGGTGGTATTGGACTTGCTATTGCCATCGTTATCTTTTTTATTACAGTACCTCTTATTAAAAGAGCGGCTGATAAATTAGAAAATTCAAAAACAAGTGTTAATGCATTATTTACAGTCCCATTAATTTTTTCTGCCGCACTACTCAGTTTTGCTCATGGCGCTAATGATGTAGCTAATGCTATTGGGCCTCTAGCTGCAATTAATGATGCGGTTCTTAACTCGGGCATTACTGAAAAAGCCAGCATCCCTATATGGGTTATGTTAGTTGGTGCATTAGGTATATCTGTTGGACTTGCCTTGTACGGACCAAAACTTATTCGTACTGTGGGTAGTGGTATTACCGAGCTAGATAAAATGCGCGCATTCTGTGTCGCCATGTCTGCCGCTATTACCGTTATTATTGCCAGTCAGTTAGGGCTTCCTGTTAGTTCAACTCACATCGCTGTTGGTGCTATTTTTGGTGTTGGCTTTTTACGTGAGTATTTGAAACATAGTAATGCGAAAAGAATTAACGAAATTAGAGATCATCACGAAAATGCTGATCCAGAAAAAGTTGAAGAACTTTTAAAGCATTACGAAGAATCACCTCTTGAAACAAAAGCTAAAATTTTATCAGAACTAAAAGCGACTAAGAAAACGTCACCGTTAACAAATAAAGAGAGAAAAAGCCTAAATAAAGCATATAAACAGGAACTTGTTAAGCGCTCTCATTTATACAAAATTGCTACTGCATGGATAGTTACCGTACCATTATCGGGTTTACTTGCTGCCTTTTTATTCTTTACCATTCGTGGGTTTATGCTTCCTTAAAATATTTATTTTTTAATTTACATTTGTACGCTATATAGAGTGTTACACAAGCTCTAATATAGCGTACATAAAACATCTTATTAACGACCAAGCAACGTCAAACCTTTCTAAGTTTTATAAATAACAAAATTAATATGGTTTGAAAAATGATTTCTCTCAATAGAAATGTTATTATTCAACCAATTACATCAACTGAATTATTATCAAATGTCGACGGACACTGAAGCTCCAATCTATACAAAACCAGCCTTAGAATTTAAAAGCACCTCTTTTAGCGTTCCTGTTTTAGTTATTCAAACACCAGAACTAAAGCAGATTAAGCATCAGCTAGAAGAAAAAATCGCTCAGGCACCCGCTTTTTTTAAAAACTCCCCCGTCTTAATAGACCTTCAATACGTTAACGATGCCGAATTATCCTTTGAACTCCCCCCCCTAATAGAGTTTTTGCATGCAAAAAAACTTTGCGCTGTAGGAATCAGTAGTGGCAATGATAAGCAGATAATAGCTGCATTGGAATACCATATTCCAGTGCACAGCATCCACTCGCCCCTTTCAGAAAGCAGTCAAGAAAATAAAAACTTGTCCAAACCAGTAGCTCCAGAAGTTACGGCTGAAAAAACTGCTAAAAACGCAATCAATACTGTTGAGAATATGTTAGTTTCTCAACCCGTCAGATCAGGACAGCGTATTTATGCTAAAGGAGACTTAACCATCCTGTCACATGTCAGTGCAGGAGCAGAAGTAATGGCTGAAGGCAATATTCACATTTATGGAGCCCTTAGAGGCAGAGCTTTAGCAGGAGTACAAGGGAATTCTAAAAGTCGAATTTTTTGTTCCGCATTACAAGCAGAATTAATTTCAATCGCTGGTCACTACAAAACAAGTGAAGACTTCGACAATCTAGAGCAACACCAACCCACACAAGTTTTTTTACAAGATCAAGCATTAATCATTAACACCCTTTAGGGATTGAAAACCAAACATCCCCACCCAATTGTAGAGGATAAAAAATTGGCTAGAATTATTGTTGTAACATCAGGAAAAGGCGGCGTTGGAAAAACGACCACTAGCGCAGCCATTGCCATGGGATTGGCCAAAAAAGGTCATAAAACGGCTGTTATTGATTTTGACGTAGGCTTGCGTAACCTTGATCTAATTATGGGCTGTGAGCGTCGCGTAGTCTACGATTTTGTTAATGTTATTAATGGTGAAGCAACTCTACGCCAAGCATTAATTAAGGATAAACGTTGTAATCAACTTTTTATTTTGCCAGCCTCTCAAACGCGTGATAAAGACGCATTAACCCAAGAAGGGGTAGGAAAAGTTCTAGATGAGCTTTCTAAAGAATTCAAATACATCGTCTGTGATTCACCTGCTGGAATTGAGCGCGGCGCAAATTTAGCCATGTACTTTGCAGATGACGCCTTTGTAGTCACCAATCCTGAAGTATCTTCAGTCCGAGATTCAGATCGCATGCTAGGTATTTTAGCCAGCAAATCACGCAGAGCTGAAGTGGGTGAAGAAGCAATTAATGAATACTTATTACTTTCTCGCTATTCACCTGAACGCGTTAAACTAGGAGAAATGCTGAGTGTTGAAGATGTTCAAGATATTCTATCTCTACATTTATTAGGTGTTATTCCCGAATCTAAATCAGTATTAAATGCATCAAACTCTGGCACACCCGTTATTCTCGACGAAGAGAGTAATGCAGGACAAGCTTATGCCGATGTTGTTGCTCGTTATTTAGGGGAGGATGTCCCTCATCGATTTATTGATGAAGAGAAAAAAGGCTTATTTGGTAAGATCTTTGGGAGAAAATAATGAGCTTATTAGACTACTTCAGATCATCCAAACCTAGCTCAGCCTCGGTAGCTAAAGAACGTTTACAAATTCTTGTTGCCCACGAACGAGCATCAAGAAACCAGCCATCCTACTTACCAAAATTACAACAAGAATTACTTGCTGTAATAAGGAAATATGTCAAAGTCGAGCAAGATGCCATTTCAGTCAACTTTGAACAAGATGAAAACCAAGAGGTTTTAGAACTTAATATTGTTTTACCTGATGAAGCAAATAAAAAATAACTAATTTTTAACTACTATAAAGAGAAAGACCATGTCTGATACTATCGGTGCCGCTGCAGGTGCAATCTGGGAATACCTTGATGAAAATGGCGCAACTAGCGTTTCAAAAGTAACAAAAGAAACTGGAATAAGCAAAAATGAAGTTCAAAGAGCTATTGGCTGGTTAGCCAAAGAAGGAAAGCTTAATTTTGAAATGGATAAGCGTACTGAATTATTGTCTTTGAAATAATTTTATTTCTCTGATTAAAACGCATAAAAAAAACCAGTATTTGCTATCAAATGCTGGTTTTTTTATGCGTAAAATAAAGGCCACCTAGTTATTCATTACTCCTAAACCAATAAAATTAAAGTAACAATGTACAAACATTCAACACAAAACTCTCAAAATATACTTCGCGCGGCCACGGGTGCAGAATTTATCAGCAGTTAGAAATCCGCAGTTGTGACCGTGAGAAGTATACACTCCCACTTAAAGAAGAAAAATTGTTGCTAAACCAAGGAAAGCCAGAAACCCAACACAGTCTGTTACTGTTGTTAACAGCACCCCTCCAGCCAAGGCAGGATCAATTCCCATTTTATCCAATGCCATTGGAATACTCGCCCCAGCTAGAGCGGCACAAACTAAGTTAATCACCATAGCTGCACCCAGCAACATACCTAAATCCGAACTTTGAAACCAAATACTAGCAATAACAGCTACGACAAATGCCCAAAACACACCATTAACGATACCTACGGATAGCTCTTTAAATAACAATTGTGTCGCATTTGAATGGCTTACCTGTCTTAATGCCAACCCTCTTACAACCAAGGTTAATGTTTGACTTCCCGCTATTCCTCCCATACTCGCAACAATAGGCATTAATACAGCTAAAGCCACAATCTCTTCTAATGTAGCCTCAAACAAACCGATAACCCAAGACGCTAAAAAAGCGGTCACTAAATTTACACCCAACCACACTGCTCGTCGTTTTGCACTGGTCATAACAGGAGCAAACATATCTTGCTCTTCATCCAAACCAGCCATACTCATAATAGAGTGATCAGCTTCTTCTCTAATAATTCCAACAACATCATCAATAGTTACTCGCCCCATCAACCTGCCATTTTCTGCCACAATAGGTGCAGATAGCATTTGTCGTTGTTCAAACATCATAGCTACATCATGGGCAGGCATTAAATATGAAATACCCTTAGTTTGTACATCCATGACATTTTCAACTTTCGTTGACGGAGGGTTTGACAACAAACTAGATAATGACAATACACCTAGCAAATGATCAGAGCGATCAACAACAATTAAACTATCTGTTGATGCAGGCATATCACCTCGCTGATGCAAATAACGCATAACAACTTCAAGAGTTACATCAGGACGAATAGTTAAAACGTCCAGTGACATCAGCCCACCCGCCGTATGATCATCATAAGTCAGCGCTGACTCTAGGCGGTTTCTTTCATGAACACCAATCGATTCCATTACTTCCGACAACAAAGGCTCCGGCAATACGTGCAACAAATCCACCATATCATCAGACTCAAGATTTTCCGTCGCCTTAATTAAATCACGTCTATCGGTAATTTTCAGTAAGCCCTGCCCAACTTCAGTATGCACCCTTACAAGGATCTCCCCCATAACACTAGGAGGAATAACCCGCCAAATTATCTCTCTCTGCTCTAAACCTAAAGACTCAAGTATATTTGCTGTTTCAGCAGGAAACAGATCATGTACAAAATCCCTAATCTGCACTCGCGAACCTGTTTCTAATAATTCTATAGCTTGAACTAATAAATTTTCATTTTTTTCTTGATTTAGAATAGATGCTGTCATAAGTACGAATATGGAAGTAAAAAGGGGGCTTTAATGTATTCTTTTTATAATATAACAAAGACCTCAATAGAAATCTCTTACAACTTAGGAATAAGGAAAAATACCCCTTATTCCTCAAGCAACCTCAGATTAAGTCTAATTATTTTTTAGCTTGCTAAAACAACCTCTAGTTTTTCTGCGCTAAATTCTAATTAACTTAAATCAGGAGGCTCCTTAAAGTAATTCTCTATGTCGAGTAATCACATTTAATTCTCTTTTTTTAAAATGTTCAACCAGCATTTCTACCAGATAAACAGAACGATGCTGGCCTCCAGTACAACCGATTCCAACCGTCAAATAACTGCGGTTATCTGAATCAAACCGAGGCACCCAACGCTCAAGAAACAAACTAATATCTTTAAAAAGAGCCTGAGCATCTTCTGATTCACCTAAAAAGTCCATAATAGGCCGGTCCTTTCCTGTAAACCCTCTTAACTCAGATTTCCAATAAGGATTAGGTAAACAGCGTGCATCAAACATAAAATCCACATCAAGAGGAACGCCATGTTTAAATCCAAAAGATTGAAATTGTATAGACAATGCCTGCTCATGGCATTTTTCAACTTGACTATTTACAAGTTCTCGCAACTGCTGAACAGCTGTTCGACTAGTATCTAACACGATATCAGCATGTTTTAAAACAGCTTTTAACATCTGTTTTTCACTTCTAAGTGCTTCTTTTAAAGCAACATTAGCATTTGTTAAAGGATGTTTTCTGCGTGTTTCACTATATCTTTTGAGTAACACATCTTCTTCTGCCTGTAAAAAAATTATTTCACAGTCGATTCCTTGCTTACGAATAGTACTTAAAATTTCTGAAAAATATAATAAGTTTTTACTCTGATTTCTGGCATCAATCCCTATGGCTGTTTTTTCATAGATCGATGGCTCAGAATGCATAACTTGGCTAACAAAACCAGGAAGCAAAGCAATAGGCAAATTATCAATGCAATAATACCCACTATCTTCAAGGGTATCTAAGACAATACTTTTTCCCGAGCCAGATAGCCCACTTACAATTAAAAGTTTCATAATATTTAAAGAACCCTGACCAAGTCCAATTATTTTTAGCTTGCTAAAACAGCCGTTATTTTCCACGAAGATCCGCGCAATAGAACGACTATTACCCCTCACTTCGTGAAAAATAATGACAGTTTTTTTGCGCTAAATTCTAACCAACTTAATCAGAGGTTCCTTAAAGGGTAAAAGGTTTTTCCTTTTACCCTTTAACAAAATTTACCTGTGACTGCCTGTTTTTTCTTTATGTTTGATAATTTGACGATCTAATTTATCAACCATACTATCAATTGCTTGATACATATCTTCTTGTGTATCATCAGCAAATAATTTTGCCCCACTAACTTGAACCGTAGCTTCCGCTTTTTGTTCTAGTTTTTCTACTGTTAAAATAACATGAACATCAGTCACATTATCAAAATGACGTTTAAGTTTACCTATTTTTTCTTCTACATGGGCTCTTAATGAATCTGTAACCTCTACATGGTGACCCGTTACACTTACTTGCATGGAATAACTCCTTATTAAAAAACTTTCTATCAATCGTCATAAAAGACGCTTTCTTTGACTTGAAGATGGAATAGACATTGCCTCTCGATATTTGGCAATTGTTCGCCTCGCAACATTTATTCCTTTCTCTTTCAAAACACCTGACATTTTACTATCACTTAATGGTTTTGCCAGATTTTCATTTCCAACCATTTCTTTTATAAATGCCCTAATTGCAGTAGCAGAACACTCACCACCGGCCTCTGTTGAAACATGACTGGAAAAAAAATATTTGAATTCTACTATACCATTCGGCGTATGCATATACTTCTGAGTAGTTACACGTGAAATCGTTGACTCATGTAACTCTAATTCTTCAGCAATATCTCTCAATACCATGGGTTTCATTGCAATAGCCCCACTATCAAGAAACCCTGATTGCTTTTCAACAATACTTTTAGCAACACGCAACAAAGTATCATTTCGGCTATGTAAACTTTTAATAAACCAGCGCGCTTCCTGTAAGTGCTCTTTCATGCTGGTATTTTCTTTACTATTATCAGCCCTTTTTATCATGCCAGAATAAACTGAATTAACCCGTAATCTTGGAGATATATCAGGATTAAGCCCCACAACCCATCCACTTTTTCTTTTGGAAACGAATACATCAGGCACAATATATTCTGAATTTTCTGTTTGTATTATCGCACCTGGTTTGGGGTCTAATGTTCGAATAAGAACAATAACTTCGGCCAACTGAAACTCAGACAACCCAAGTTTACGCATAAGCTTTGCTTGCTCATGCGAAGCTAATAAATCGAGGTGTCGCCTAACAAGCTCTATCGCTTCATCTCTAAAAGCAACCGAATCATCAAGTTGCTTTAATTGAATCATTAAACAATCACCTAGGTCTTTTGCGGCAATTCCAATAGGATCAAAATTTTGAACTCTATGCAAAACACCTTCGACTTCATCCTGCTCAAGGTCTTCTAACTGAGCCTGCAAGCCTTGATATATATTTTCAATTGACTCACTGATATAACCATCCAAGTTAATAGAGTCAATAATGGCAATAGCAATGGCCGCATCTCTTTCAGAAATAGAAAGAAGATCTAATTGCTCAAGTAAATATTCATGTAATGAAACAGGCTTACTTCTTTGCGCTTCAAAATCAACTGTTTCTTGAGCCGCTAACGTTGGCTGAGTATTTTCATACACATCATCCCAAGTTGAATCGACTGGCAATTCATCAGGCATTTCTGATTGAGAACCTTCACTTGTCATTTCATCAGGACTTTCAACTTTCTGTTCCGTGTCAGTCGCTACATCCCCTACTTCCTCTTCGACCTCTAACATCATATTGGATTCAAGTGCCTGTTGAATTTCCTGCTGTAAATCCAGAGTTGATAGCTGTAATAACTTGATCGCCTGTTGTAACTGAGGCGTCATTGTTAAGCTTTGACCAATGCGTAGCTGTAGAGATTGCTTCATTAAATAATCATATCCAGTTTTATTGTCATAAAATATCTCAAGGGATATTCAAAAAAAACATTTATAAACTAAAATTATCGCCCAAATAAACTTTTCGAACTTCTTCGTTTGCCACAATTTCTGCGGTACTCCCTTCAGCAATAACTTTACCTTCATTAAGTATATATGCTCTGTCGCAGATTTCCAGTGTTGCCCTCACTTTATGTTCAGTAATTAACACTCCTATGCCACGTTGTTTTAAATGGGCTATGATTTTTTGCAGATCAATAACTGAAATAGGATCAACACCAGCAAACGGCTCATCTAACAAAATAAACTGAGGCTCTGTTGCTAAAGCACGGGCTATTTCAACTCTTCGCCGTTCCCCACCAGATAAACCTAATGCCACTTGATTACGTAAATGAGAAATACTAAATTCATCCAACAAACCTTCAATTAATAACGCTTCCTGCCCTTTACTTAAGTCAGAGCGAACTTGTATCACTGCTTTTAAATTTTCAGCAACCGTTAACTTACGAAAAACTGAAGCCTCTTGAGCTAAATAACCAATACCCAGTCTCGCACGGCTGTGCATGGGATAATGAGTAACATCTAGATCATCAATAAATATTTCACCATCATCAGCATTAACCAAGCCGACAAGCATATAAAAACTGGTTGTTTTTCCTGCACCATTCGGGCCGAGCAAACCAACTACCTCACCCGTATCTACATGTAACGAGACACCATCAACAACACATCGCTTACTATAACTTTTAACTAGGTGTTTTGAAGCTAAGCGTGTCATTCAACTTCCTTTTTTTTACTTTTTGCTTTAAAAACAGAATGAACCCGCTTAGCATTTGACGTTTTTTCACCCGCTCGAATTAATGAGCTTTTACTATCATAAACAATTAATCGACTTGCCGAACGACTCGTCCCTTGATAAACAACAGCCTGCTCAATTAATATCAATTTATCTTTAGTCGGATAGTATTCTCCAGTTAAACCTTCACCATGAATTTCTTCTTTCCCTACTGAAGGCAACTGTCTAAATTTAGCTGGCTTTCCTGTAAATACCATTTTATCAACCTGACCATCCTTGACATAAACAACCAACTTATCAGATTTAATATGCAAAGTCCCCTGAGTAGTCTCCACATCTCCCGTATAAATACTAGTGCCTGTTTTATCGTTATACCGGGCTGTATTAGAATCAATATGTACAGGCTGCTCAGAATCACTTTCAAGGGCAGTAGCCCAATAACTCGCCGTTAACAAAACGGTAACAATAAGAATTTTAATTAAATACATATCGCCCTTTAACTTTCGACAAAAAATTTATATTTATGGGTTCTTTAAAAGTCATTTGTAACCCATAACCTTGCGTTCTATTTTGATCATCAATAATTTCTGCCCATTGACTAGTTACTGCATAACTAGTTGACAGCTTAACCATCAACTCTGAGGTGTTAAGTTTAATAGCTCTAAGATTGGCATTTCCGGCCCTACTAATAAATACTTTACCCAATAACTGTAAGTTATCTCCATCAGCCTCTAATATTGCTTGCTCAGATTTGATAATCCATGGAGGAAGATCAATACTATATAAAGTCATTATAGGGTTTTCTAGATGAGTGGTTTGATCATCCGCATAATGAATCATTTCATCAGCTTTTAATTCATTTTTTAATAAACCATTATGATCCATTTCTTTTTTAAAATAACCTGTACTAAAATAGTCGGGGCTATGATCCCTAACTTCAAGCTTAATTGCTTCTTTTGGCTGAAAAAGGTCAGCTAAAAACCAAGAACTTAATACTAAAAAGAACAGAACAAAATAGACTCTATATTGAGCAAACGTCATTTCATATAACTCTGCAAGACGCC
>Ga0105358_10002219_pt1 | contig 10371 bp, 10 predicted proteins | sample GOMGulsemesocosm_5_FD_83509 | JGI IMG/M metagenome (GOLD analysis project Ga0105358, IMG submission 83509) | Methane-oxidizing microbial communities from mesocosms in the Gulf of Mexico - GOM15C Gulf of Mexico | ecosystem: Environmental > Aquatic > Marine > Cold seeps | place: Gulf of Mexico...
TCAGCCGAAATATGCACACACTCAGGCTTGACGACTTACTGGCAAAAATCCATCATCAAAAGCCACATATTCACATCTGCGGGGAGCGTCCGCTATCGTATCAAAGTGAACCTAAACTTGGATGATTGTAACCGATGAAATAGGTCGGCTTTGTGGCTTGCTACTGCCCTTAAAGTTTTATTTAAAAGGCTAAGTTTATTAGGCTCTTATATTGGCCTATATCGTCTAACCTGTTAAAGTTGTATGAAAATCATGCAAGGACGTTAAATGACTGGCCAGTACTCACCAAAACAATTTTTTAGAAAAGTATCGAATAAATTCTTAATTGATTATATAGAGCAAAAAAATATCGATTTTGATTTAGACCTTCACGCTATTTATGATCATGAGGTTGATATTATATTTAGTGCTTTTATAAAACTTGATGAGATAACTCGACATGCAATGGAGTCTGATTTTCAAAGAGTTCATGCACTAGCTACCGATGGCGGTATTGTTGCGTTAACAGATGAAGCTAGCGAGTTTGATAACGCGAATTTTATTGAAACCATACAGTCAATTTGTGGTTTACATAATAAAGCTATGTTTGCTTATCTTGATAGCCCTGAATACTGGCAAGCCGCTTCAATGTTTTTTCAGGCAAGCAGCATTCCTTCTGCATCATGGAAAACTATAAAACATCTACCCGTATTGCAAAGTCCATTCGAAGAAACAGAGATTAATCTCTTATCAACAGCAATAGGTGAGTATTTCTTTAATAAAGAAGGGCGTGGTAAACACTGCAAAATAGAACATTATAAACGAGGTAAACTTGATTACTTTTGTGCTTTTCCTGAAGACTTTGCCAAGTCTGAAGTTGAATGGATACGCGACACTTTACAAGATCTTCCCCATACGATGGCATTCGAAATTATTTTTGTTTATTGCCAAAACGAATGTACACTGGCGCTTTACGCCAAAAAGAACGCTAAAAATATCCCTCACCTACAGCAGTTATTTGTTCAATATATTCTTAAAGCCCAACTTACCAATTTTACTCCTGTTATTGAAAATAAAATTTATGACTTGGAAGCTCTAGTAGAAGCAAATTTTAATTTTTTAATAATCGAAGAATCAGGTATTTTTTCTGTGCAAATATTACAAGCTTGCTCTACTTGTCAGATAAATCCTAAGAGTCATATAACAGTAACAGAGTGCCCTAACAAAAATAAAAATGCAGTTCATGAAAAATTAGCTGAATTAAACTTAGATCATAGATATATTCGAGAAGTAACGCTAAAAGTTTCATTTATTCCTAGACCCAATAAAACCAACCAAACTAGAACTTTTACTATAACCATGCCAGATAAATGTACTTTAAGTTACTTTGGAGATGATTTAATTATCCGTGAAATGCTAATTGCTTCAGGCATTGATCCTCAATCAATTAATTTGAGCTTACCATGCATGTAGAGCAGGTTTTATCATTGCTATTAAACTCTTTATCACTAACAAGGAATAAGCTTGTTTTAAGTTGGGTGGCGGTTAACTTATGGGATGAAGGTACGCTTGAGCTAATGCTTGATAGTGGGTTAATAAAACCTGTTTCAAATGCGACAACCATTCAATGCCAAGTCTGCAAAAATAATTGTACGGTCGATGTAATGCCGCGCCAATATTCGAAGAAATTGAGGTACTTTGCCATGTGTGAAGATCCTTATATGAACCAACAAATGGGTAGAATGCTTGTACTTAGGGAGCAAATTAAGCAGTGGCAAATAAGCATTAAGCAAGTAGCTAAAGTTATTGCCAAATCATTAGGTTTATCATCTGATATTCGCTATAAAATCGAACAAAAAAGCATTGCATTAGGCGCGCTAAAAACGAAAAATGGGCGTAAAAGTGTTGTGTTAAATGTTGAGCCATTATCACTGGTAGTTAATCAGAGCGAATTGCCGATTAATGAGCTTTTATACTTTGACATTAATTCAAGTAACAAGCTGATGTTAGACAAAGATAAAATAGATCATGCGCTCAATATTAAACAACCGCCAGCCGCTAAAAATTACAGTCCAAATATTGATAAAAAAGAATTACGAAAAGCTAAAACTCAAGCCATGTATCAAAGTTGGCAAGACGAATACGAAAAGTTAAAACGTAAAAATCCTAATAAACCAAATCAGCCTAAGAAAACTAAAGGCTGGTACGCTTATCAAATATCAAAAATGGACATTGCACAGGGCGGTACTGTTGCAAATATCACAAGAATATTAAAAAAATAAAGAAACTTAGGGGAAAACATTTCCCCGATTGAACACCCCAATACCTATGGCCTAGCGCCAAAACTCAAAGTAAGTTAAATAAAAATATAAAACATTAACACCTTGTTATACATGGTACTCATTTTCTTATACCAGCATTTTATCCCCTAAATCCCTCATTAAAGTAGCACTTGAATCTATTAAATAACTAAGAGTGCTTAATATGTCTATCAAAATTAATCGTTTACCCGCAGTACAAGATAAAACAGGTTTATCAAGAAGTAGTATTTATTTACGTATGAGCAAAGGGGAGTTCCCCAAAAGCATTTCATTAGGTGACCGTGCAATTGGTTGGCTTGAAAGTGATATAGAACAATGGCTAGAAGAGAAAGTAGCGGCAAGTAAATCAATTCAAAGTAAGGGGTAATGTATGGCTAAAAAATATAACCCCAACAAATGTAAAATTAACCGTAATTACACAGTTAGTGAAATAGCTCTACTTTATGAAGTACATAAAAGTACAGTTAAAGCTTGGCTTAGAAGGGGGTTGAAGCGAATTGATAATCAACGACCTTACATCATTTTAGGACGTGAATTAAAACAGTTCATAAAAGATTTAAGAACCATCAATAAACGCCCTTGTGAATTAGGTGAAATATATTGCATGAAATGCAAATTGCCAAGAATACCAGAGCAAGGTTCAACCATTTTCGAGGCTGAATCATCAAACTATGGACGCATAAAAGCAAGCTGTAACGTGTGTAGTTCTTCAATGAATAAATACTTTAGATTATCAGATTTAGCGTTATTACAGCGACATTTCATGGTGATCTTACCGTTGCAACAAAAACGATTAGGTTAGTTGTTTAATATTCCCGTGAACAGTGCTTTAACTATAAGAGGTGTCACCATGTCAAATCACAATATAAATAACGAAAGAATGAAGCGTAAATATTTTACTTTTATGAAGGAAGCGAAACGCCATAGTGAGGCTTCTATTGATTGCATTGCTAAAGCCATAAGTCGTTTTGAGCAATACAATAAATTTAAAGATTTTAAAGCTTTTCATTTTAATCAAGCGGTCGGTTTTAAAAACACATTGCTTACTCAAAAAAGCCTCAAAACAGGTGAGAATTTAAGTAAGTCGACAATCAACGGAACATGTAACCACTTGAAGGTTTTCTTCCAATGGTTAGCACAGCAAACGGGGTATAAATCACGTTTTAATTATACTGATGCTGATTACTTTAATTTGTCAGAAAAAGATACGCGCATTGCTGGCGCTAAACGAAAAAAGCCTGTAGCAACATTGGAGCAAATAATTCATGTGCTTAATGACATGCCCAACAATACCGATATTGAAAAACGGAATAGGGCATTAATGGCATTTACTTTATTGACAGGCGCAAGAGATAGCGCCATAGCATCATTTAAAATTAAGCATGTTGATTTAGTCAATGGTTCAGTATTTCAAGATGCAAGGGAGGTAAAAACTAAGTTTAGTAAAACGTTTACCACTTACTTTTTTCCAGTAGGTGAGTTACCAATACAAATTTTAGCTGAGTGGGTAGGTCACTTAAAAACAGATTTACTGTTTAGCCATGATGATCCGTTATTCCCTAAAACTAAAGTTGCTAATACTAAGGATAAAAAATTTAGCGCCTGCGGGGTATTGAAAGAACATTGGGCAACAGCGCACCCAATACGTGTGATATTTAAACGTGCTTTTGAAAGTGCAGGAGTACAGTATTTTAACCCCCATAGTTTTAGAGATACTTTAGTTAGGATAGGCGAGCAACTATGTCAAAGCCCTGAAGAGTTTAAAGCATGGAGTCAGAATCTAGGGCATGCTGGAGTATTAACAACTTTGTATAGCTATGGTGATGTACCTGATTACCGTCAAGCTGAGTTGTTTAAAAAGCTTAACCAGCCAAGACAAGGACAAAGCCCTGAAATGCAAAAAGCATTTGAAGAAATGTTTAATAAAATGATGGATAAATAAGAAAGATCAAGGTATTGCAGTTGCGACCGTAACTGACACTTTAAAGTCATGCCAAAGTAATTGCGTGAATGACTATATTAGTGGCAAAACAGCCAGTGTCAATTAGAACTCATACACTAACAAGTTTTTGTTGAAGTTCGAAAACAAGTCAATAAATAATTTTTTAAACCTATAGTACCCAACAAAGGAGGGGAACATGAAATGTGTAGCTATAAGTGATACTCATGGGATGTACAGGGATATAATCGTTCCTGACGGCGATATATTGATACATGCTGGTGATATCACCAGACAAGGAGTTTTACATGAACTTGAGGACTTTAATAACTGGTTAGGTGAGCAACCGCATCAACATAAAATTATTATTGCCGGTAATCACGACGGGTGTTTTGAAGCTAGCCCTAATGAAAGCCGAAGTATCATAACCAATGCTATTTATTTACAAGACGAATCCGTCACCATAAGTGGTTTTAAATTTTATGGTTCACCATGGCAGCCATGGTTTTTTGATTGGGCTTTTAATCTTCAACGAGGAAAGGAAATCGCCGATAAATGGGCATTAATTTCTAATGATGTTGATGTGCTTATTACGCATGGTCCCGTCTATGGGATTTTAGATAAAGTAATCACTGGCGAGAATGTGGGGTGTGAAGAGCTTAAAAAAGTGATAGAAAAAATTTCGCCTAAGTTCCACATTTGTGGGCATATTCATGAGAGTTATGGCACACATAAATTCAATGGTGTTTGTTATATAAATGCTAGTGTCAATTGTGAACGCTATAGACCTATTAATCCAGCTATTGAGTTTATATTAAAATGAATAGGTTAGTTGTGAATGTACATTTTAAGCATAGTCAAAGTGTACGTTCATCATTAAATGCTATTGTGTTCATTTTAAGTTGATTTTAATTAACTGTACGTATATCGTTGTAATATCTAAGACTTAAAGTGAACACTTTTCAAGGAATAAATATGAGTGGTAAACAAATCGGGTATATTCGTGTTTCGACAATCGAACAAAACACGGAACGCCAATTAAATAAAATCCCACTAGATGAAACGTTCACCGATAAGTGTAGTGGTAAAGATACAAACCGACCTGCTCTGAAGGAGCTTATAAAATTTGTTAGAAAGGATGATACTGTCCATGTTCATGACATAAGCAGAATGGCTCGTAATACCGAAAATCTTCTCACCTTAGTTAAAGAGTTAACTGATAAAGGAGTTAAGCTTATATTTCACAAAGAATCACTAACGTTTACTGGCGAAGATAACCCAATGCAGCAACTCATGCTCACAATGTTAGGTGGTATCTATCAGTTTGAGCGTTCTATGATGCTTGAGCGTCAACGTGAAGGTATAGCGATAGCCAAGCTGAAAGGGAAATATAAAGGTAAACCGGTCAACATTGAATTAAATAAAAATATCTGCGCACTTGCAAAATTAGGTACTAATAAATCTCAAATAGCTAAACAGCTCAATTGTTCTCGAACAACCGTTTATAAAGCTCTTTCTAACTAGTTTTTGAGCATTTAAAATTTGATAGTTCTAGGGCGCTTTGTGGCACAAACCGCCATAGGTTTAACTGGTTAGTTTAGCATCCACTGTCGTTATATTGCTAAAATATGTCGTAAAAAGTCAATTAAAAGTAATATATTCATTGTACTTTTATAAAGTCGGCTATTTTTAAGGGATGATGAAGTGAATAAAGAAACATCACAAACTAAATATAAAACAATTAAAGTATTGGTAGTTGCTGTAATCATAGGAAGCACTTTTGCTCCAGATGGATTTTTTTCTGGTCACAGAACGGTAATACTCGAGGCAGAGGTTACCCACGCTAAGCCTGAAATAAAAACTCAAGCGGTTACCGTTACAGAGAATACTATTATCAATGGTAATATCTCATCATCAACCGGTATTCCTATATCTGGAGCGATGGTTACTGTTTTTTCAAATGATAACACTCGCCGTATTACTGCTTATAGTGATGTTAACGGCAATTATTTTTTACCTGTTACTTACACGGGGAAATTAAAAGTTCGTGCTCGCACACCTTATTTTGAAGACAGTTTTGCAGAGATCGTTTCAGTTAGTGGTAAGGGACAAACGTTAAATTTCATTACCCAAAAAATTACTGATCCCAGTGCTTTATCACAAACCTTAACGGCGTCAGCACATGTTGCTACCATGAATTGGCCAAAAGAGTCTGACCGAGCAACCTTTGTTAGTCAGTGCAATTTTTGTCATCAAGTGGGTAATTCATTAACTAGAGCGCCACGAGATAAAGCCGCGTGGGAAGCCGTTGTTGATCGTATGGAAGGTTATTTGGTGTTTATCACTGATGACGAAAAGCAAAGTGTAGCTTCGCGTTTGCACGAAACCTTTCAAGGCGAACCAATAAAAGCCATTCAAACATGGGATTATTCACCAGCATTAGCAAATACTACTATTGAAGAATGGAATGCTGGTGATGGTTTATCGTTTATTCACGATGCGGATATTGGTCAAGATGGGCGTTTATATGGTGTTGATGAAGGGCACGATATTATTTGGGAGCTAAATCGTAAAACAGGTGAATTGATTGAAGTTAAATTACCCGATGTTGATCTACCTGTTGGTGGAAAGTTTTCAGGGTTAGCATTACCTATTGGCGTATTTTCCGGCAAGCATGGCCCCCATAGTACTGCTGAAACTGAAGATGGTAAAATTTGGATAACTAATTCATTATCTTCACGTTTAATGGCTTATAACCCTAAAAAAAATGAATTTGAAACCTATGATATTGCTGCTGATACCATGTATTTACACACCATCAGAGCTGATAAAAAAGGCCGATTATGGTTTACGGTTGTTGCCTCGAATCAAGTTGGGGTTTTCGATCCAAAAACTAAACAGCTCGACTTACTAGACTTACCAGCAAATGGTCTTTCACGCTGGATCACCGATGCTATGCTACCAACTTTAGCTGAAATTGGCAGCTGGTTTCCTCGAGAAAATATTCCAATAAAATGGTCACACCATAAAATATTTAATTTGGGCCGTGAGATCATGAATTTCCCTTATGGTATCGACATAAACCTAAAAGATGGCAGTGCGTGGTATGTAAAATTATACGCTAATAAAATTGGTCGCATTGATCCAGATACCTTAGAAATTGAAGAATTTGATACTCCGGCAGTAGGCCCTCGTCGTCCCCGCTTTGCACCAGATGGCATGATGTGGATCCCCGGTTTTGATACGGGTGTGTTAGTTAGGTTCAATCCTGAAACACGAGAGTTTAAAGAGTTTAAGTTACCAACACTTTCGCCAAATGAATATGAAACACCTTATGCGCTAAATGTTCACCCTGAAACAGGCGTAGTATGGATGACTTCAAACCAGTCTGATCGTATTTTTTCTTTTGATCCAAAAACAGCGCTATTTACTAGCTATCCTCTACCTACGCGGGTGAGTTTCTTGCGAGATATGGTCTTTACTGAAGACGGAAAAATATGTTCAAGCAACTCTAACTTACCTTCCTATGCAATTGAAGGCGGATTAGGAGGTTTTATTTGTTTAAATCCCAATAAAAATGTAAATAATGAGAAATAGTACTTATGGATAAACAGTTTGATTATATCGTTGTTGGTGGAGGCAGTGCGGGTTGTGTGGTAGCAAGTCGATTATCAGAAGATCCAAATATTAACGTATGTTTATTGGAAGCCGGTAAACGCGATAACAGTGTTTTTATTCAAGCGCCTGCCGGTTTGGCTACTACTGTTCCGCAAGGCTTTTTTAGTTGGCATTATAATACCGTTAAACAAAAAATTTTAAATAATCGAATAGGTTTTCAACCACGTGGTAAAGTCATGGGGGGCAGTAGTTCTATTAATGCAATGGCTTACATTAGAGGCGCTAAGTGGGATTATGATAACTGGGCTGAGTTGGGTAATAAAGGTTGGAGCTATCAAGAGGTTTTGCCTTATTTCATAAAAGCCGAACATAATGAAACTTTTAATGATAAATATCACGGTCAAAATGGTCTGTTAAATGTTGCTGAGTTGATATCGCCTAGTCCTTTAAATTATAACTTTTTAAATGCTTGTGTTGAACAAGGCATGCCTAAACTTGCCGATTTAAATGGCGATAGCCAAGATGGCTGTCGTTTAATGCAAGTAACACAAAAAAATGGTGAACGCTGTAGCACTGCTAAGGCTTATATTACTCCGCATCTTAATCGCACTAACTTAACGGTAATTACTCAAGCGCAAGTCGCCAAAATTGATATTGAAAATGGTATCGCTCAAAGTGTTAGTTTTTATCAAAACAATGAACTGAAAGAAATTACCGCCAATAAAGAAGTCATTTTATCGGCAGGCGCTTTTGGTTCACCACAAATTTTACAACTTTCAGGTGTTGGTCCCGCAGAGCACTTAAAAGCAATGAATATTAGAGTGAAAGTTAATTTGCTCGGCGTCGGTAGTAACCTCCAAGACCATCTTACGGTTATCCCTATTTATAGAACGCCAAGCCACAAAGGCAGCTTTGGAATATCTATTAGAGGTGGTATTAATATTTTAAAAGGTATATGGCAATGGTCAACAAAGCGTACAGGCATTATTACCAGTAACTTTGCTGAATCGACCGCTTTTTATCGTACAGAAAAAGACTTATCCGCACCCGATATACAACTAGAATTCGTCATTGGTTTGGTGGATGATCACAGTCGTAAACTTCACCTGGGTCATGGTTACAGCATTCATGCAACCTTACTTCGCCCTAAAAGTCATGGTACCGTACGCTTAGCCAGTAACAACGCAAATGATATGCCCTTGATTGATCCTAATTTTTTAGTAGAAAAAGATGATTTAAATCGATTAATAAAAGGTCTGCAAAAAGCGCTAGATGTGATGGAAAGTAAAGCGTTTGATCGTGTGAAAGGAAAAATGCTCTATCCGCTGGAACGAGATAATATTGAGCAACTTAAGCAATATATTATCAATCATGCAGATACAGAATATCATCCCGTGGGCACCTGTAAAATGGGTACGGATGAAGACATGATGGCTGTGGTAGATAATCAATTAAAAGTTAGAGGTGTTGCAAATTTAAGGGTGGTCGACGCGTCAATTATGCCAAGTTTGATCTCCGGAAATACAAATGCGCCGACCATTATGATTGCAGAGAAAGCGGCTCAAATGATTAAAGATGCTCATTCGATGTAACGTATTAAATTGGGAATATTCTTAATGAAAACAGTGGTGATTACCGGAGCGTCCAGCGGTATTGGTTTAGATTTAGCAAAAACTTATGCTAAACAAGGGGCTAATGTTATTTTGTTAGCAAGAAATCAAATTCGATTGGATAATGCGGTAATTGAGTGCAAAAATTGTGCGCATAATACTGACCAAAGTATTTTAGCTTTTTCTGTCGATGTTACAGACAAAGACAAACTAGCTGCTTGCGTCACGCAGGTGAAGGCTAAAGTAAGAGTACCAGATGTACTTATTTTAAGTGCTGGTATTATTGCAAGTATCCGTTTTGCAGAGCAAAAAGAGCTAGACTTCGAGCATTTATTAAAAACGAATGTTATGGGAAGTCGAGCTGTTGTTCAGGCATTTTTACCTGACATGATTGCAAATAGGCATGGGAATATATGTTTTATTAGCTCTCTTGCTGGTCTCATTCCTACTTATGGCTATAGTGCCTACAGTGCATCTAAATTTGCCTTAATAGGTATGGCGGGTGCCATGAGACAAGAATTTGCTGAATATAATATAGGTGTGAGTGTTGTTTGTCCTCCAGAAGTAGATACGCCTATGGTAGAAAACGAAGCGAAAAATATCTTGCCTCAAACACGTTTTACTAAAGATTTAGGCGGCACGTTAAGTGTTGAAGCCGTGACTAAATCGGTATTAAAAGGTTTAGCTAAAAATCGCTTTATGATTATTCCCGGAACAATGGCCAAGTTTTCTTATTGGTGTGCTCGAGTATTTCCCCGTACTTTTTCTGCAATCATGCAACGACTTATTCGACTAACTTCAAAGTAGTCGTATTGGTTTTTTGTTGAATGCAAGCCAGATCTGCGGTTCACTTTTTTATCACTGATTTATTTAATCGCGCTTTTCGTGTAAACAATGTCGTAAA
>Ga0105358_10002220_pt1 | contig 10371 bp, 10 predicted proteins | sample GOMGulsemesocosm_5_FD_83509 | JGI IMG/M metagenome (GOLD analysis project Ga0105358, IMG submission 83509) | Methane-oxidizing microbial communities from mesocosms in the Gulf of Mexico - GOM15C Gulf of Mexico | ecosystem: Environmental > Aquatic > Marine > Cold seeps | place: Gulf of Mexico...
GATGCTGACTCGGATGGTTTGCATATCGCTACCTTATTGTGTGCTTTATTCACCCAGCATTTCCTACCGCTAGTACAAGCAGGGCATGTATATGTAGCTATGCCGCCATTATATAGAATTGATGTGGGTAAAGAAGTGTTTTATGCATTAGATGAAGCTGAAAAAGAGGGTATTTTAAATAGGATAGAAGTAGAGAAAAAGCGTGGAAAAGTTAATGTACAACGCTTTAAAGGCTTGGGTGAAATGAATCCTTTACAGCTTAGAGAAACTACAATGGATGCCAATACGCGCCGTTTAGTGCAATTAACAGCTCTTGATGAAGAACACAGTGAAACCATTGAAATGATGGATATGCTACTCTCTAAAAAACGTTCAGGTGACCGCAAAGAATGGCTACAAGCCAAAGGAGATATGGCGGTAGTTTAATTTCTCTCTTTATTTACCTGAAAATTATCGCGGATTGTTTATTCAAAAACATACCGAGCTGACTGCGCTTGCATTTAACTTGCTGTTCAGAATCATCAATAGCAATAAAATGAATTATGAATTCAATATCAACTAGTACAAAATAAACTACCAACCTTTTAAAAATTTCCTCAAATTACTTGTAAAGTCACCGAAGAAATCAATGGACCAATTGATCTAGTTAGACTTGTTTATTCCATTATCAACATGATGCCTTACGCTTCATGGTGGAAGAGATCGTGCTTTTTACGAACAATCAGGAATAAAATGACCAAAATATATATCAAAAAAAATTTGGCTGTTTTAGAAATATGAACGGGTGAAGTGTTTTTCTCCGTAGTTAGTGAACGCAAGGGTAGAAAATAATAATGAAGTATATATTTTAAATTAAATACCTTGCAAATACAAATGAGAATGATTATCATTTGTTATGATTTAATTTTAGAGATTATTCTTATGCCAAAATACAAGGTATTTACACTGTGTTTATTGTTTTGCTCAAGTATGGTAAATGCTAAAAGTTATACAGTTAAGCTGCTAACGCAAGGAAATGATGGAGAAATGATGGTTTTTGAACCTAATTTCATAAAAATAGCTCAAGGAGATAGTATTAATTTTATTCCTTCTGACTCATCACATAATGCAGTGTCATTTTCTGTTCCGTCAGAAAAATCGTCATTCAAAACACCTTATGGAAAACCGACTACGATCACTTTTAACGAAAAAGGTGTAGTGCTAGTTAAGTGCCTGCCTCATTACGCTCTTGGCATGATAGGCGTTGTACAAATAGGTGAAAATATTGATAGCACTAAAGCTAAAGCTGATTGGGACAAAGTAAAAGCTTCTGTCGCGATGAATAAAGAAGCGGTTGACTTGGCTCTTAGTCAAGTAAAATAAGTCTAAATTTCAGAGGAATAAATATGTATCAGTGGCAAAATTTATTAGATGATGGCAATGACAATTTCCACAAAAAAAACTGGCGACAGGCAGAGTATTGTTATAAAGAAGCCGCGTTTCACTTAGATGCATTGTGGTCTGCTGATCTTGAAAACGTGCAACTACTAATGGCATGGGTTTGCGCTTATCATAATCTAGCAAGCTTATTTGAAGTTCAGCAAAATCCTAGTTTATCTTTGCAATACTTGCTTATTCCACACCATAAAATGTTGTCAATTTTCCATTCTGACGATAATAGCGAAGACACTAAACTTATAGCACAAAATGCATTAAGAGTAACTTTTATGCCTATCATGATGTTTTCAAAACGACATCCAATGTGTGATACATGCCAAAAATCATTAATCGAATTTAAAGAAAACCTTAAATTAAACCAACAAGTTGTACATTAATTCACCTTAGTAATATACAAGGAACATGCTATGAAAATTATCCAATTAATTATTTTATCTATTAGTTTATTAACCTCTGCTTCAAGCTATGCACATGCAGGCCATGATCATACTTCAACCTTTGCTAGTTTAGTGCATTTATTTTGGCTTGTACCTATTTTGATTGCAGCAGCTATTTTATACAGTAAATTATTACAAAAGAATTATAAAATAAAAAACACCCACAACAAAATTAAAGGAAAATCATAATGCTTTATAATTTTATAAAAAAAATAGATAAAAAAATTCATTTTTCTACGGTATCTGCACATTGCGATATTCCTTGTAAAATTTATGATCCCATTATTGCGCAGCTTGCAGTATTAACCATGATACGAATGGTTGACTTGTTAGATGAGTTCAAAAACAAAAATGAAATGTCGATAAATGATCATGCTACATTTTCTCGGCTAGTTGCCCAAAAGGAAAGCCATGGTAAACAAGTGAAAGATGAAATCACTGTTATTTGGGGCGACTTTATTAAAACACCTCAATTAGAAAAGTATCCTGAACTTCATGAACTTGTGCATAGTATAATGCTGGTAACATCAAGTGTTAAGCAGCACATTGACAAAAATACTGCATTAGATCTATTAGATAAAGTGAACCGTTTTGCTGAAATATACTGGCAGTGTAAGGGAGTTAACACTTATACCGCTGTTTGCCCTTATCCTCCAGCGCAACCCGTAATTTATCCTGCATTAACGCAATAGGTTTTTTAAGATGAGTTTTTTAGGCTTGAAAATTTGGAAGGTAACAGGTCACAGTATGTTTCCGCGTATTCCTCAGCACAGCTATATATTGTCTTGGCATTGGTATGCTATTAATAAGATCAAGCCTAATCAAACTATTTTAATTGATCATCCAGAGTATGGTTTATTGATTAAAACAGTCGCAATTATTGATAAAAATCATTTTATTTGGTGCAAAGGTGAAAATTTATCAAGTATTTCTGTAGAAAAACTTGGCCCTGTCAGTAAAAAACAAATTATTGGTAGAGTGCTAAAAGTTTTTATTAAACCACACAATGTTACATCAATAACTCTCCATAAGTAAATTACGTTACTAACTATATAATCAACAAGAACGGAATTTTATCAGATGGAATTAAGCTCGCAGATTATAAGTAAAAAACACGGTGTAACAAGTATTTATATATTTCATAAACGCTTGCTTTTACCTGTAATTATTATAGTTTTATTACTGATAGAGCCAACTTACTTAATAACCATCAATGTATTATCTGATGCTTTTTGGCAAGTTTCTGCTTATGTTGCGGCAAGCTTAGCCTTATATCATTATTTGTCTAGCTTATTCATTCGTTACAACTGGTTTGTTAATGCTTTGAATAACCATAACTCAACTCAAATTGTTTTTGCAAGTTTAATGGGTGCTATGCCTGGATGTGGCGGCGCTATTATTGTGATCACACAATTTGTGCAAGGTAAGTTTTCATTTGGTTCTGTAGTTGCTGTACTTACCGCAACCATGGGCGATGCTGCATTTCTGTTACTTGCTTCAAAACCAAGTACGGGCTTGTTTGTTATGACCGTAGGTATAGTTACTGGTATTGTTTCAGGTCTTATAGTTGACTATATTCATAACGAAAATTTTTTGCGCCCTAAGCAGGACAAACAAAAACTAAATCAACTCACAAACAACAGTAGAAATCAGTCAAATAGTAAGTTTTCTCCCTATATAAAATATCAAGGAATACTTTGTCAGTGGTTACTTATCCCTTCTGTTTTTGTAGCTGTTTTATTTTCATTTCAAGTTGATGTTGATCAAGTCTTTCATTTGCCTTCTGGCACGATCAACATTATTGGTGCAACTATTATAGTCATCGCCATAATGCTTTGGGCATTATCAGGTGAAATAACTAACTACCAAACCGTTGTATCTGAAGACTCTAAGGTTAATACTCGTAATTTATTTCAAAAAGTAGCCCAAGATACTAATTTTGTTGCAAATTGGGTGATTTTAGCTTTTCTAGTTTTTGAATTGTCTATGCATTTTTCAGGACTAGATTTAGCAAAGGTATTTTCTCAATGGGAAATGTTAACGCCCTTAATTGCTATTATTATTGGGTTGTTGCCTGGATGCGGTCCCCAAATAATAACAACAAGTTTGTATTTGTCTGAAGCTATTCCATTGTCTGCTCAGTTGGGCAATGCCATTAGCAATGACGGTGATGCTCTCTTTCCTGCTATTGCCTTAGCTCCTAAAATGGCAATAATCGCTACATTATATTCAGCTATTCCTGCTATCATTATTGCTTATGGTTACTTGTGTTTTTTTGAATGAAATAAATGCCTATTACTCTTTAAGATGTTGTATAAACTAACTTTATACCGTTTTTAGACTGTACAATAATAGCTATACTTACACTGAGACTAACACCATTTATCAGCATATTAGCTCCTTATTAATTTCACCTCATAGCACAGTACATCAATTGTTTTAGTTGATTGGTCAGGTTTAGATACACGCAAAGAGCATTTTTACTCTGAGCTTTATTGGTCACACAAGGGCAATCTTTAATTCCGTATGAAGCTTTTCATCTGTTATCACGTAAAGAAAAGCCAAAAAGCCATAAGCACTTTATGTAAAGATCAACATAATTGATTATGGAACCTCAAGCTTATTGTTAATATTCGTGGGGATCGCTCAGGCTCTGATAAGGGAAGTATATCAGCACTTAGGTTAAGTAAATTAATAGAAGTCAATTGGCGAACCGCTAGTCTGATTTTAAAAAATTTAAAATTTAGAGTATGCAGGTAAATCATCAATAATTCACCAAAACCTTTTGCATCATATAGTATTGATTCTTTCTTACATACTCATTTTTATATAACCATTCTACCTAGTTTTAATTTGTTTTAACGTAGCCATCAATATACTTAACAATACACATTTCATGAAAACGTAATACTTGAACAATTATTTTAATTGCTACCTTAGGAATAAAATAAGACCATTTAACTCCGATCATAAGAACTTTACTATTTGCTGTGATAATAAATACTTATAAATCAATATACTAAAATGGTGTGAGTGCTATTTATTCTATAGTGCGTATTTTTATGTACCTTTTTGTATATACCCAAACCACTTCAAGGTGCGAGTTTCAGGATGTCTGAGCGATTCATGATCAAGGCGTGTATTTTATTAATGGTTATTCTCTTAATTACATACACAACGCAGAGCATGATTTGCTCAGAAATCCCCGTAGGGCTGGCTTAGAAACGTTTTATGCGGCGTTATTTATTTCGACAATAGAACAACTATTATTGTCAATCAATGCCTTGCCTAAAAACGTTTCTAACTCCAGCTGAATCCTGCATTTTGAGGTAGCTTGGGTATAAACCAAATATTTTCATAGCTCGTAGATATATTAACTAACGCTAGAATAAAACAGGAAAATAAATGACAAACAGTGTTGACAATGCAAATGATAATGATTATCATTTAATTGCTGGGTAGGGAGTGAATGCTCTCTCACTTCTTATCCAGTAACACATCTGAAAAGCTAGTGATTATGTTCCAGGACGCATAGTCACTAGCTTCTTTAGATATGTAGATTTAAGTACTCCGATTAAAAATTTTTGATGGTTAAGCCAATAGTTTTATCTGCAAAGATGGAGTTATTGGCTTTTTTTTATACTAAAGGAAAATTATTTTGTACATTTTTACTCGTAAGGTTATTACTTTAGCAATATTGTCAGCACTCTCTGCCCAACAAATTTTTGCCGCGGAAACATAGCAACAAGAATCAAACAAAACAGATAACGTAGAAGTTATTGAAGTGGTAGGTCATTTATCACATTATTCGGTAACCAAGGCAAAAACGCCTATTATGGAAACTACACGCTCGGTTGACATAGAAAGTTTACAACAAATTTTAGATAAAGGGGCGTTAACGCTTGATGACACCTTTACATATTCAGCTGGTGTTGTAGGGAAAACTTTCGGTTTTGCAACACGAGGGGACTGGTTAAAAGTACGGGGCCTTGATGTACCGCAATATCAAGACAGCTTACAATCATTATTTGGTAATTATAATAATACTCGTGCTGATGTATACACACTTGAACAAGTAGAAATTTTAAAAGGCCCTGCGTCTGTCATTTATGGTAAAGGCTCTTCTGGCGGTATTGTTAATGTAGTAAGTAAGCGGCCTAAAAGTGAGTCGTATCATGAAATTGTAGCTGAAGTTGGTAACTTTTCTCGCAAACAAGTTGCTGTTGATTCAACGGGCGCTATAGATGAAAGCGAAGAATGGTTATATCGTTTTGTTGGTGTGTATCGTGACACTGAAACTCAAGTAGATTTTGTTGAAGATCAAACCATGGTATTTTCACCTTCTATCACTTGGTTACCAAACAATGAAACTGAATTAACGCTACTAGTTAATTACACTAAAACAGAAAGTGATACCGCTGCACAGTTTTTACCTGTTACCGGAACTTTGAAACCAGCAGTCAATGGTAAACATATTGAACACAGCACTTATGCTGGAGAGCCAGACTATAATAAATATGATGCAGAAACCTTTGCAGTAACCTTGATTGCTGAACATGAAATTAATGACATTTGGACAGTCTCATTAACCTCTCGTTATACGGATGCGAGTGCTGATTATCAACAAGCATGGATGTCATTTGGTATTCCTCCAGATCGCTTTATTTATAATCCAGATGGCAGTTTATATAATGATGGCACTGTACCTCGAACTTTTTATCGAAATGATGCAACTTCAGAGCAAAAAGCAAACGATATTCGCTTGCGTGGTGAGTTTGATCTTGGCAACTGGCAGCATCAATTACTTATAGGTACACAATATCAAGATATTAAAACAGACAGTGCTGGTTATTATGCTTGGGCTGTTGGTCATCCGTATTCAGCTGCACCACAACTAGGTGAAACCACGTGGTTAAATATGTTCAACCCTTATTACGGTAATATTCCTGATGCAGTCTATGCAATGCTCGATAGCGTATATACAGAAAATCCAACCACTAAAAACAAAGATTTAGGCATATATATTAGCGATCAAATTAATGTTGATGATTGGGTGGTTTCTTTAGGTTTGCGTTATGACAAAACCAAATCAACAACCGCAGGTGTTAGTCAAAAAGATAATGAAACAAGTGTTAGTGCAGGTTTAATGTATAAATTTGATTTTGGCTTAAACCCTTATATTAACTATGCAGAATCTTTTGATCCTGTTATTGGTGATAACGGTAATGGTCAGCCATTAAAACCGATGCGCGGTGAACAAGTAGAAGTTGGTGTTAAATATCAAATGACAACAATTCCTGGCATGTTTACCTTAGCTTGGTTTGATATTGAGCAAACTAATTTACCTAACCCCTCTTCATTACCCAGTAACTTTGAACAACAACAAGGTAAAGCAAATATTCAAGGCGTTGAATTTGAAATGATGTTAAGTATTAACGATTTAACGATTGAATTAAATGCTAGCCATTTAGACACAGAAAGTGCCGATGACTTTAAGTTATCTTCAGTACCTGAAAAGCAACTATCAACTTGGTTTAATTACCGCCCTAGTGGACAATGGCAAGGCTTTAAATCTTGTATTGGCTTTCGTTATGTCGGTGAAAGTTATGGTGGTAATGATATTATTAAAACACCATCATATAGCTTAGCTGATTTAATGCTAGGTTATGAAATGGATCATTGGGATTTTGCAATCAACGTAAGAAACCTTGCGAATAAAACGTTTTATGCATCGTGCTTATCGCGTGGCGATTGTTTTCCTGGTGAAGAACGTACTATTGTTGCTCGTGTAAAGTATGTTTTCTAATTTTGAGAATAGTGCACTGTGGCAGTGGTTGCTACAGTCGCCCAATAGTTTAACCATACTGGCTTTGCTATGTAGTTGTAGTGGAATAGCTTTACTATGGTATTCATGGCAAGCCAATAAAAAAAACGTTATATACTATTAGTTTAGGGTGGATGTTTGTTTTACTAGCACTCCCATTGTGGACAATAAATTACGGTATTGAATTTGGTGTTACATATAACTTTATTTTCTTAGCTTTAACCGCTTGGTTTATTATTATAATAAGCAATAAACCACAAAAAAATAATCACCAGAGATATTCAAAAGAAACCACGCTAAAAAGAAAAACTGTAAAGCCAAACAATAGAGAAAAGCAGAACACAAGTACGGAATCATCAATAAAATGGCTTAGAGCCGGTAAATTTTTTAGCTTAATCATTATTTGTGGCTTTAGTAGCCTTACCATTACCACATTGTTTTTCCTGACTTTTGCTAATGTGCTAGCTAATCAAATGGCTTATACGGCGCTTGCTTTTCCTCTTGTTTGGGGCGTTTTATCAGTTTGGATCACATTTACCCACCAGCTTGCTCGTACTTCAATCTTATTATTTATCATAGGTACAGCGGCAACTTGGCTTATATTAAGCTTATATTAGGATGATTTTTTGATGCAAGTTACCACGAATAAAAACTTTTTTAAAGGCATGTTAACCGGGCACTCTAGTGTCGGATTAATGGTAGGTGCTTTGATGTATGTTATATGTTTAACAGGCACCATCGCGGTTTTTTTTCCTGAATTTGAGCGATGGCAGCAAGCAGATGTACCTGAATTTCAACATTACACCGCTAATACCATTACCACTGCCATTGAACAGTACCAGTTAAAAACCGCAAAAAGTCCTGAATCATTATATGTGGTACTACCTACAGACTCAGTACCTAGAATGCATGTTTCAGATGGCGAATTAGAATGGTGGTTACAAGCCGATGGTAAACTTAGCAGCGTCGTAAATGAAGGTTGGACACACATGCTAACCGAATTACATGCTAATTTACATTTACCTAAAACTTTTGGCTTGCTTATTGTTAGTATTTTTGGCGTGATGCTAGTACATTTGTGTATCTCAGGTGTATTGTCTCATTCTCGCATTTTTAAAGATGCTTTTCGCTTACGCTTGACCAAAGAACGACAGCAACAAATTGACCTACATAATCGCTTATCAGTTTGGGCATTGCCATTTCACTTTATGATCGCCATTACAGGCGCATTTTTTGGTTTGGTCAGTTTATTAGTATTGTTTGCAGCACCCATTTTTTATGACAATGATCGTCAAGCAATGGTAGAGGATGTTTATGGTAGCGATCCTAATGTTGTTTCAGCTCAGGTTAAGCCTGTCAATATTGCTGTGGCATTGAACAATTTAGCATTGCAAGCGCCTAAGGCAACAGCCATTTATATTGTAATACAAAAAATTTCCACTGAAAATCAGTTTATAGAAATTGCCGCTACCTTACCTGGGCGCCTTATTTATTCTGAAATGTATCGTTTTGATGCAAATGGCAATTATATTAATCATCAAGGTTTGTCTGATGGTATTACAGGTAGGCAGTTACTTTATTCTGTATACCGTATTCATTTCGGTCATTTTGGAGGCTTATTAGTAAAAATAGCCTTCGTTCTTTTAGGCTTATCTCTAACCGTTATTTCTGTGACAGGTATCAATATTTGGTTAAAAAAACGCGAGCAACAAGATTGGATAAATCATGCTTGGTGTGGGATTGTTTGGGGTTTACCTATTGCTCTAGTCGCTTCGGCATGTTGTTCTATACTGTTAAATATTTCTGCTATTGTTGTGCTTGTTATAATACAAGCTGCAACCATTGCTGCTTGTTTATATTGGCAGAATATTAATAAAGGAACGCTGTATTTACAACGCATATGCGCTTGTTTGCTTTTAGCCTTGGTAATAGGTCATATTTCTATATTTTATTCTGATATTTACAATGCTTTTTATCTGTGGGTAAATGTCACGCTTGTAGCAATAGCGATTGTAATGTTTAACTTACGCAACGACTCTCATAATTCGTCCGCAGGAATTTGTTTAAATCCTCGCCTTTAAACAAGATAGTTTCAAGCTAATAGTTGCGTTTATTATATGGATATAGGTAATATTATTTAAAGCTGGCAGTTACACAATATCTGTTACAGGGTCAATATTGTTGAGCTTCACTTCGTTCAGGTCAACCTACATAGTTCTTAACTTGTAGGTATGTAACGAACTAAGTGATACAAAGACAAGGCGCGATAATACGCACCTTGTAATGCTCGCAATAATATTGTTGAGCTTTACTTTGCTCAGATTAACCTAGGTTAAAGCTTACTTTATATCTTTTAAAATGAATATTTAATAGTCGCAGCAAACTCTCTACCTGATTCAGTCGAAAAGCCTAAAGAAGAATCATCTGCGTGACCAGCTACATTGTTATAATGTACATATTCTTTATCTAAAATATTTGTAACTGATAAATTAAAGCGTAAGTTATCGCTAATTTCCATATGGAATAACCAGTCTAACGAGCCATAGCCTGAAACTTTAGTGTTACCTGTGTTTACCTTAGTCATTTTGTCAGCCCAGTTTAGAATTAACTCCGTTGAGAAAATTTCACTCTCATAATTAATACCAACATTACCTGATAATGGGCTAATAGTGC
>Ga0105358_10002224_pt1 | contig 10352 bp, 14 predicted proteins | sample GOMGulsemesocosm_5_FD_83509 | JGI IMG/M metagenome (GOLD analysis project Ga0105358, IMG submission 83509) | Methane-oxidizing microbial communities from mesocosms in the Gulf of Mexico - GOM15C Gulf of Mexico | ecosystem: Environmental > Aquatic > Marine > Cold seeps | place: Gulf of Mexico...
CTTCGGCGAGAATGGGGCTAGCAAACGGAATTGTAATAGGGCGGAGCCGGGTTGTGCAGTGAGCGAGGCTATTAGCCTTGCGAGTCAGCGACCCTGCTGTGCTGTAGATTGCAATTCAGAGCGCGAGGGGCAACGCCCCTTAGTCTTCTGACTATAGGCCTGTAGAGACTTTAATTTCTAGTGCTGGGATCTTTTAGCAAGCAGACTCTGTAAGCCCATTTAAAGCCCTCTGAGAGTCTTTAGGGCTTTGTGGATCCGGTGGGTCAGGATTTGTAGCTAAAGAGTCTCTAGGGTGCTCTGAGGCGGTTACTCAAGGGGTTGTCTAGCTTTGTGTTAGATCAGGTCAGAATGGGATATCGTCATCTAATGAGTATGAACCTTCACCCTCCGAGGTGTTGGGACCGTCAGGAGCAGAGGTTGGGATGTATTCTGTCTCAGCACCAGTTCCAGTCCGTGTAACTTGCCATGCTTTTACATCTGTATACCAACGACCGTTATATTCCCGGCTTTCCAGATCTACAGAGATAACAAGGTTCTCTCCCTCCTTGATGGAGAATTCATTTATTTTGTCACCCCAGACCATGAAGCAGATCTTCTTGGGATATTGGCCATCGGTTTGTAAAATGTACTGTTGCTTGCGCCATGTGCCTTTGGCTGACTCCCCTGATTGCTCTGGTAAGAGTTCAATAATTTTTCCGGTAATTTCCATGGTGGTATCCTGTTTAGAAGGGGGAGCAAGCTATATAGGAATAGCTATGGCTGTTGATATTGGTAACCTGCTCCCTATCAGCTTGTAAAGTATTATGGTGGTGAATGTACCCGCCTTAATGGTGGGTACATGTTTAGTTTAAGCGGCCTGCTTCCTTGCATGAAGCCCGGTTAGATAATCTGCTACACCTTGCGCTTTACTGGCAGCTGAACTGAATGCTTTGGGGTCTTGATCTAAAACCTTAAGCCAAGAATTGAGATATTGAGCATGGTCCTTCCTTGGCTCATGACTAACCTCTAATTGTATGGATAGAAATGCAGAGGCCAGCTCTGACACTAATTCTTCCATGGCATATGCACTACTTCCAAAGCGGCCTTGCATGCCCTCTTTGCGGTCAAGTCTGGTTGAATGTCCTGACCAGTGGGAAAGCTCATGTAGGAGCGTACTGTAGAACATCTCTGTACTTGTGAACGCTGATAGTGGTGGAATATAGATATGATCCTTTGAAGGGCTGTAGAAGGCTCTAGAGCCCGTTTCATGAATGATTGCACCTGTACGATTGAGTAAGCTGTCAACTGCATAGTTCCTGTCCGGTAGGGCTACTGGTTCTTCTGATTGAGGAAACTCAATGCCCTCAACCTGATCAGCATTAAATAGGAAGAAATGCTTCATAATTGGTATAGTTCTGCTGCTTTCATCAGGTTGATTGATAGCCACAGGTTTATAAAAGACGCAGAGCGTTCCCTTCTGACCTTTGCGTACTTTGCCTCCTTTCATACGCCATTGCTTAAATGTAGCCCAGTAAGGCAGGCTATAGCATTTATCATTGGCTTGAAGGTTAAGCAGTAACGTATTGATGCCTTTGTAGTAGTTGCCTGTTAGGATGTTCGACGGGCCTCCTGCCGTGGATGTCCACGGTCTGGTCCAATCTGAACCATGCTGTTGCATGAGCTCGGTGATCTGGGATGTGATCGTGTTGTAAAGGTTGCTACTGTTCATGTTTTCCTCCGGGTGAATGTGTGTCTTAATTGACCCACGTCCCGTAGGGACAAATGTGTGCTATTAGAGGTGCTCCCTCTGAACACTCTCTGACTGTGTACTGTGTGATGTGTAAAAAAGAACTAGGAGCCCGAAGGCCCCTAGAGATTGGAGTACAGCTTATATTTTAGATAAGCTTTGTTCTGATAGACCAGTTGATTGCTCAAGTTTCTTTAGATCGCTGAGGGCTTCAAGTGCCTGCTCCTGACGAGCTGAGTGACAGACGTCCTTGTACATTAAGGACAGCTCGTTAGTGCCCTCAGTGAAGTTATCGAGTACTGAGAGTAGATTGGTTATTGATTTGGATATAGCTTTCCAGAGTTTCATGATGGTCCCCTAGGTTGGTGGAATATTCCCACGTGACGATGTCACCTGTGTAAAAAGATAGTTAGTGGCAATAGGCGGGGGGGGGGGGATGTTTTTGATCCAAATGCAATCAGTTAGTCTACTGCCTCCATACTTAATTTGATGAAAATGGCCAAGAGACCTAAGGAGAGCGTTAGTAATACTATAATTTAAACTTCAATAATGGCGTACTTTGGCTCTCGGTTCCAGTTTCCCCTACCCGGGTTTACCAATTTGACACCATTTAACTTATCAATATTCGAAACAGGAATATGTATATGTCCTGACAACAAATAGTCAGGGTCTAGCAAGCCCGTTTGTATTGATCTTCGAAGTTTTGGGCATCCATAGTCACCAAACTGGCCAACCGATACTTTGGCCTTTGCTGGAGGAACATGGCTTAATAAGATGTCACATTTCTGAAATTTGTAATGATCCTCTTCTTGATAGGCCATGCAGCCAATTTTAACCCCATTAAAGTCAACTATCGCGCCGTCAGCGTAAACCCCGGGCACAACAATATTTGATAGCCACGTTTTCTCCTGCGGCATTTCGGGCTGTGAAAATATTTCAACATATTCGTCGTCCTCGGCAAAAAATTCCTCAAGGAATTCTGTTCTCAGATCGGGCTCTAGGACGTCATGATTACCCGAACACAGAAATACTGGCTTCTGCAAACCTTCCAACCAAGCCATAATCCACATAATTTGCTTTTCATGCGTCTCTTCAACTTCAACAGATTCACTCACAAAATCACCGGTTAAACAAACTGCTTCAAAGTCACCTGCTCGTTTCAATATCCATTCAAAAACTGATTTGTCAAAATGGATATCGGTAACATGCAACAATCGCATCGGCCATCCTCCACAAAAAGATTAAAATTCTGCCGAAACCACCCGTCAATCAAGCGCGCGGAGAGGGCCATTGTAATGATTGTCTTCGACAATATTCACCCTTGAAAAGGGTAAATTGAAAGATGAGGCTACCTGTTTTTGTTGTACGTGATTTGCAAAAAAAATGCGTGATCCATAGATAATAAATTTTTGCCTACTATCTGAAAATAATACTCGTCCTCTTGGAATATCAGTGTAGTCCAAGCGCTCCAAATTCTGTTTCATTCTCCTAACTTTGTCCCATAATTCGAAATGACTCATATCGACGTCGCGCCACGCTTCAACAGAAGGCACATCTAGCGTCAATTTAGTGAATTTCACTACCTCCTTTTGCAGTATCCACCAAATCCCAATGCGGCTATCTTCCGGAATCACTAGTTCGCCCATACTTATTTCCATCCCATCTCCATCGACCGCTGAAGCAAAATTTGTATTTCTGAATATGTGTATGGCTCAGAAAGGTTTTTATCTGTATAAATATCGGTGCGAGTATCGAATTGGTGGTTTAATCCTGCATAGCACTCTATACCCCCATCAGCTCGCGTGACCTGATAGTTCGGGCTATGCCCGTTGCCTGTCAACCCAAACTGTACAATAACTGTATCGCGTTCTCTGCCCCGCATTTTCCCCAGCACATCGCGGTAATAATCCTCACCAACTTTCTCATGAAGTTTCAAAACATCCCCTCCTGTTTAATCTTTGATAGTATTTAAAAGATAGGTTTCTCTGGCCAGATTGAATTTGAAACTCACTCTGCTAACTTGCGTTCATATTGTGCTCCTGATTTGAAAATATTTCCCTTACGCGTAATGGACGAAGAGCCCTTTTCAATGTCTAATTTATATTCACCGCTCTCTAGCACTTGGCGAACCATTCGGCCCACCATACGTTTAAGGAGATCAAACTGTTCTGGATTAGTCTCTCTAGCAGGAGACCCAAAAAATTCTGAAAATACTTCTGGCATCATCCATGCCACACCTAGCGCCTCCACTGGCGGTCTCTTCAGATCAACGGCTGTCTCTAATCGTTCCTTACAGCCATTTATGTATGTCCAAATTTCTTGCCCATTACAATCATCGTAAACGGTCGCTGTTGGACCTGGAATAAATTCTTTCATTAGTCGCTCCTATAAGAATGATTCTGTCAGGAACATAATATGCTCATAATTAGCTCTCCATGTCAACGTTTAAATGGAGAGCTAATCTGCTCGCACAGCTAGACGCCGTGTTTAAGGGAGCGTTTTTGGTTAGTCATAATGACTGTAAGGGGAATGAAGATAAAACAGAAATTGGAGACAAAACAGACGGGTGCCTCCATGCTTAATTTGATAGAAATCGTTATGGGCATCTCGAATTTTCATTTCACTTAGGTCAATACGATCGGGCCAGCAGATACCAAACCGAACACACTTCATCACGGCCAGGCGCATAACCTCAGGGGATGTTTTGAAATCGCGAAATGGGTTAGGGTTTTTCATTCCAACACTTCATAAAAATGCAACGCTGCCGCCAAAACGAGTTATCTTCTGATAGGATTTTCGTTAAAGTATAAATTCATATGGTCTTCTAAAAGGGTCATAAAAGTGAGCGTTCACAAACTTAAAAAAAAAGAAAATAAGTAATGCCTGTTGAAATCATAAATGGGGCCGAAACTGGATCTTTCACAACAACCAGTGCTAAGACTAATATCCCTCAGAACCAGAAGTTGGAAACAACTATGAAAAATCTGTGTAAATGCCTTGGCATAAAAAAGATTTTTAGAATCACCAGCTCAAGAATGTCAAAATTCTACAAGCCCGACGGACCATACACATATCAAAGTGCGTCAAACGTTATCCTGCTATTGTCTGAAGAGATAGCAACCAAATTTGGCACTAACGATTTATAATGATAGTAAAACATTGTACACAGCGAAGCACGTATGATCTCGACTGACAACTTGATCTGACGAAAAACACTTTTGATCCCACATCTGAAAAAGTGCTTTTCAACGTTTATAAATATCGATTTTCGTTTCTAGGCACTTTCTTAGTGAAAGATCATTCATACCGATACTAAGCCAAGTATTTGGTTTCTGAAAAATATCTAAACCACGTCCGATTATTATCGTCCAGCCATTGTCAATATGGATTTTACGATCATGGAAATTCTGATTCATATTGATGCTCATCAAAAGGCAGATCTCTAATTGTTAGATAGTTCTTCAGGAAATATCTACTGACAATTATTGGTTGGAATACCAATCAATTAGAAGTTATTCTTGTCGAGAAAAATAAACCAAGGAAATTTGATATGGCACTTTCTCAAGTTCAAGTAATTCAATCTCTCGGTGAAGCTCTTACTTGGTTTGAGAAAGAGTTAGATTGGGGGGTGTCTCCTGCAGAACTGAACCATTTAACAGGGCGTATCGGAGAGCTATATGTAGCGATGATAACGCGCGGACAGATGGCGTTAGATACGAATCAGCGAGGGTATGATGTCATCAGCGCAGAGAACGAACGAATTTCAGTCAAAACGATCACTTCTAGCAATCATGTATCGTTCAACGCCAACACATTTGAATTAGTAGATCGAGTGATGGTCTTGCGAGTGAATACAGGTGAAGACGAAGGCGTGTCGGTTGAGACACTCTTAGATTGCTCTGCAGATGAATTTCGTGAGAAGAATTCTGCTACAGCTGGTAAGTATAAATATGGAATATCTCTACGTTCAAGATCAAAGAAACCGTTAGAAAGCTTGCAAGTTACAAGCGAAGCGGAATTTGGTAAAAATCATATTCTGCAATATGAAAGTGGAACAATTAACGTCGTAGTGGAAGGCGAAATTCAATCTGTCACCTATCCAATTTTGTCCAAGATCGCTGGAGAAATAGGTGTCGATTTGCTGAATGGAAATGGTGGAAAGAAGAACACTAGGCATTTAGGATCAGATATTATTAAAGTCTTGAAGACTCGAAATGAAGTTTAATTGTCGGACCTTGGTTTGGGCATAAATTGACGGTTTCACGTGCTTTTTAACGACTCTAATTTAGCAACGCTGAGATACAGCTAAGTTTTGAGTGCTACGATAGAAATTCTACATAATGGAGATTGAAAGTTTGCTGAATGGATAGTTATGTACAGTTTGTCATCGCTTATCTCGTCTGCATTAACATCTTAGGGTTTTTATTCTTTGGTTGGGACAAGCATCGTGCTGTTCAAGGGTATAGGCGCATCGCAGAGAGTGACCTTCTCTTTACGGCCTTCATAGGCGGCGCTGCAGGTTCGCTCGCTGCCCAGCATCTGTTTCGGCATAAGACACGTAAGCAGCCATTCAAGGCATACCTATATAGTATCGCAGCCTTGCAGTTGGTTTTGCTGATCACTTTGTCCTTCCAGCAAGGGCGCAACTTTATGAGTCAATTACTTATATTTGTTCTGAGGTCAGTATGGTGATTGTCTAAGTATGGATTTAGGTTTGTTGGGAAGAACTTCGAGGATAGCTTCTTGTGGATTATAATAAGAGCATGGGTGTAGTGATTTAGCCTCATCAGGTAGAACACTTATAATTTTACCATGTAGTTAGATGCTCTATAGATTTCTAGAAACCCTCTTCTTTAAATTATGAAGACGTCAAGATCTCATTTGATGTATAGTGGAAAACAATGAAAGAGATACCGGGTTATATCTTTGAAGAATACTCTGATAGCGTAGAGTTTGTAACGCTTTTGTCTAAGGCGTTTGTGGGCCGTAGATTTGAGATTGAAGGTGATGTTGGTTGCTTCACGGTAAAGGCGGAGCCTGAGTTCACCATCAACGACCTAAGGTCCTTAGTGACCTATGAGATAGCGCAAGCGACATATTCGAGTGATGAAGTAAACAATCGTAAACCAATTAACTAAAGCGGAGAAATTGGGACTTTTGTTCGCCCCAAAACCCGAAGATATATTAATGACAGTGATAACCGCCTCGTTTGCGATCATGATGGCATCCATTTTTATCAAGGCCACCTCCATGCTCTACAACGATACCAGCGCCTTACGGGCGCTGTCTGCTGATGCTGATGCTCCCCAAAGGATACAAGAAACAAGGATGGCTGAGCTTAGTAGTTTTTTGATATTTACGCCTTTGGTTCAGTTTGATTGGACTAATACTTTGTCATCCAGTGTTGTTTTGAACAATACTTTAATTCACTATAAGGTGTGTTGATGTTTGATAATATGATGGGTGGATCTTCTAATGCGCTGGATTGAGATTCGATTGAGAGAGATAGGTCGGCCTAAAAAATACCTCGCCCAATATTTAGGGATACCATCGGCGCGAATTACTGAACTAATTAAGGGTACTAGAAAACTGCAAGCTGCCGAAGTGCGCCCATTGGCGGAGGCCTTGGGCCTTACTGTCGATGTGGTGTTAGATAGTCTTGCCGAAGGCCTTAAGGGAGTCGTTAATGAAGCGGGTTAATACTATTGCTGTGATGCTTGTACTGGTCGCCTTCAGTTCAATCCCGGTGGCCGCTGAACCAATGGAGATACACTCCAAGCATTGGCTGTATGGCTATCCCATCGGGACCCCGGTTACCAACGACCTTATTATCCGCGATAGCTACGCCCTAAGCTCCAATGACACAACAAAGCTTGCTGACTGGGTTGCATATCGACTTACACCTCAAGAGGTTATGGGCAAGCTTGACTTGAATAGAGTATGGAGAGCTGATCCTTGGCTTGGCGAAGACGAAACATTGGAGCCCGGTAGTTCGAAAGATGACTACAAAGATGCAAGCAAGGAGCCACTAGCTTTTGATCGAGGACATCTTGCTCCTTTGGGATCGTTTAAAGGCTCTAGGAGCGCCTCAGAGGTTAACTACTACTCCAACATTGCGCCACAAGCTAAGAACTTGAATCGAGGGCCTTGGTTGAAACTTGAAGAAGCTGTACGGCGACATGTGAAGAAGGGGAATACTGTTTGGGTTCTTACTGGTCCTCTTTACGAGAGCGAAATGGACCCGCTACCGAAGGCAGATGAAGATCATAAGGTGCCTTCAGGTTTTTGGAAGGTCGTCATGGCGTTAGAGGCTGGTGAGCTTAGAGTAGCTTCTTTCATTATGCCTCAGATCGCTGACCGTGGAGCAAAGTTAGGAAGCTTTAAAGTACCGGTGAATGAAGTTGAAAGTAGAAGCGGTATACGCTTGTTTATACTACTGGAAGATCAAAACAAACTTAGTTCTATCAATATCGATTGGTTGATGAAATAGCCAGACAACAGAGATCTTTAAGGGAGGCTTGGGTTTTTCACATCAACTTTTTGAATCTCTAGCCGGCATTCATCTGACAGCACAAATGTACGTCATAAACTTACCTTACTAAACGTGTGCTACCCGGACATGACTTTGCAGTATTATCCTAGTTTTCTACTGCTGCTCACACAATACCAAACGCACATACTCATCTGATTTTTCTACAATCTCTGGTACATCGATTTGAGTTTGCGATTCAGAAACTTCGAAATTTACCCTATTTGCTCCTAAAAATCTTTGAACATAGGCAGCTTTTATGGCGAAGTTAATACTTTGAAAATCTTCACCAACAAGAGTTGAAGTGGCAATACCAACCAGACGATTGAACTGATCTACCAACGGTCCACCACTGTTCCCAGGTTGAATAGCGGCAGAAAATTGCATCTGTGTGCTATCCCCCTCATAGCCACTCATGGAAGAAATGATCCCCGTTGTCACTTTTATTCCACTTCCCAGTACGTCTGTAAGCGGAAAACCCAATGTCGTTACGCTTTGCCCAGTCTTAACCTCTGGTGCGAACTTGATATATGACTTAGCGAGAGACGGGGATGCTTTGATGATTGCCAAGTCGAGTTTCGGATCGCTGCTATATATAGTTGCCGGGTACAATTGCCCGTCCATGGCTACAGCAACCGTAGAACAACCTTGAACAACATGTTCGTTCGTTACGAAGTAGCCGTCACTATTCACAGCAAAGGCGGTTCCTGTTGCAACGCCTTGGCCTCCATCTTCTTCAATGGGTGTAGCCGCTGGTGAGTCGTCAATGACACTGGTACCCTCAATAAACTGGCAATACTGAAATAAACGAGCGAATGTTTTGACGCTAATTCCAATTTCGCTAGCCTGAGCCACAGTCATCGAATGTTTTACCGGGGCGTCCCAGCCTGTTGAATTTGCGATTTCAAAGGTTGCTGAAGAGTTAGAGATCTCTCGTTCACTTTCCCCATAGCACCATTGTAAAGTCGGTACCTTAGACAAGGAGGAGGAGAATTTTGCCCCGGTAATAATTTTTGTAACCCCAGGAGAATTGGGTGGGGTAGTTGACTGGAAGATATTAAAATTAGTGACGACGCCTTCTTTAGACGGTATTTCGACGGGGATGTACCGAGGCACCTCGACGATCACTTGTTTTTCGATCACTTCGGAAACAGTTGGGTCGGGTACAGGCACATACTCAATGACCGTCCGTGCAGTAACGGGTCCTGAGAAAATGGAATTTCCGTTAATCAGATTATATATGAACAGCAGGAGGATGAACGCAATTAGCCCACCAAAGACTGCCAGCAAGATCGTTTTGATCCGCAATCTTAGCAGTTCAGTCTCTCGGAACCCAGAATAGGATCGGTCCCGTTCTATGAGGCCGTTTGCATAAGAATTAAAGATGCTAAAGTCGGAAGCCGTGTATTCGGCACTTTTCTTCACCGTTGAGTTTTCTGAAGAGGTCATTGTTCGTTATGAGCCTTAAATTTTTTGCCCAATAGCGATGGATCATTTGTGTAAACTGGTATGTGAACAACTTCCCGTTTTACAATTTCAACAGGGACTTCTTTGAATACTATTTTGTCCACTGGTATTTCTTTTACAACTTCAACAATTTTCTCGACTTCGACCGTTTCTGTGACGACGCGTGGCTTATTCATCCGCTTCCGTATGGAAAGAAGGCAAAACCGCAAACGTTTGCCAAGCGGCCTTGACGACGATACTGGTGGGTGGCGAACTACAAATGCAGCTAATGCTAAGATCGTTCCAAGGACAGATACAATAATGGCCAATGAGCCAAACCATATAGCCTTAGTAAATGAGAGCTGCTCTTCTTCAAGTGCGCAGGCGTCATTAGAACCGTAGAGTTGCATTGCAAGTCGAAATATTTGGTTCTCAGCGACTTTATCATTCAAGACGGTACAAAGCGGTATCATAACCTTTCTGGCTTCGGCCACAGTGTTTAGAGCCTCGGCAGCCTTACTACTTTGATCATCAAAGGTTTGTTGCTGGCGATCGTAACGTCCTTTTTCGTGGTTCAATTCCAATTGTCGTTGTTTACTAATTTTTGACAATTCGGTATTCAGTAAGTCAAATTCTCGCTTGTCTGTCGTC
>Ga0105358_10002227_pt1 | contig 10350 bp, 7 predicted proteins | sample GOMGulsemesocosm_5_FD_83509 | JGI IMG/M metagenome (GOLD analysis project Ga0105358, IMG submission 83509) | Methane-oxidizing microbial communities from mesocosms in the Gulf of Mexico - GOM15C Gulf of Mexico | ecosystem: Environmental > Aquatic > Marine > Cold seeps | place: Gulf of Mexico...
CTCGTTACACTATCGAGAATAAGGGCAACCAACTTATTATTCGCAAGAAACACCTCGGGCTCGTGAGCCAACGGGTCTACCACTGAACTTGAGGCGTAACTCTCAAAATCATCAGACATAAATTCCACTAAACCTAACTGAGAAGATTCGATACGTCCAAATTCTTCTAATTCCTGCGACCTTTGATGCCAGCCCTGTAGTGAGGGTAAAAGCCTGGAAAATACCTAGCTACCAACGTAACTACGAATTAGCAATAAGCTGCATAGGCACTGTATCGGGCAAGGCGTGGATATTAGTAATCAATTGTAGAAACCAATTTTAGAGGTGCCCGATTAGCTCCCTTGGGGGTGGTGATACATGTCTAGCCCCGCTACTATCTCGCCGCTATTCACACGCAACCCAGATCTTAATTCGTGTCTCTATTTTATGATTGCCCGTGCAAATTTGGGGCCCGATATGAGCACTATTTAATGCCGCCCCTGCCTTAGTGGCTCCAGCCCAAGGCATCGCTCTACTAAATGATTGGCAAGCACTTCGTAAAACAAAATTACCGTTCAATATCGTGATGTAACCGGAAACCCAGCCCACGTTTGCGTAGACCGGAGATCAGGCGACAAAAAGACTTTTTCAGATAACTGGGGGGCACTGAAGGCGACAACTATCTCCATCAATGATTATTTGTCCCGGTTTGCAAATGTGCTGTCCAGCTGCAAGGGTGTAACTACTTGCAGCATCGGGCGTGCAAACTTCAAAACTCCCGCCGCCATTATCAATTCTATAATTAATGGATTTAACTTCTAGCGTAACGCCTGAATCATTCGTGATTTCAGTGATGACGCCGACTATGTTAACTGTTTTACCTTGGGCTGAAGTAATAGTTTCAGAGCTCCCGCTGGCGGCATAGGAGCTGGGTAACCACTCTGTTTGAGTGACAACCGCTGTCGCAGCGATTACTAGAACCAAAGGTGTAGCCTTAGTTGATAGCTGCTTGCGAAATTTAAAAGCAAGACCTAGCAGTGTTACCGCCACTCCAATCAGCATTAGAGGGCCGCCAACAGGAACCTGCTCTGGGGATGGAGGCACCACAATAATCTGAGCTTGTGCAAGTGTCGGGATTATCGCTGCTAAAGTAGTTAGTAATATGTGCGGCCAAGATTTCATCGCGCTTCCTTTCTAGTTTTAAAAAAATGTAATACTAATACTTCTGCTTAGTAAACGCACCCCTTCATACATTACTAGCAACTGGTTAACCCCTCAGAGCACGCAGCTTAGTATTAGACTGCCCACCTGGTTCGCCGACAGCCAACGAATGAAGACTGATCTATTCTACAACAACATTTGGCTAGAAAAGCTCTAAACCCTGAACCAAATGCAATGGAGGTGATCCTTCAAGTATTCAGAAGCCGCAACGCACCTGTCCTTCCCATTCATGGCAGCATTGTTGTAAGGGCTTCAGACAAGGGCCACCCAGACGTCTTTAAAATCATTGTGAGATGTTAGGTCTCGAGCCAGAGCTATCTTATACGGTGTCACAATCGCCCCCCCTCAGGGAAAACAACGTTACCCTTGAGCCAGACTGATGCCAACAATAGAAGAGCTGTACACACCCAAAGATAAAGAGGTCACAACAAACAACTCGAAAATTCATCGCATTAAGTGAACTTGAGTACAGATGACAGCTGCCCTTTAGCCATAAGAAACTTAACTCTCAAAGTTCGCTTATGGTTATCCCTCATCGGTGAGAGCATAAACTTAAAAGAGAGGCCACAAAAGCCAAGCAACATTCCTTCTGTCTCACCCTGAGATTCCAACGGCGAAACTGTGACCTCTTGGCTTATCTGGAAGTCACAACCTCGTTCCATATCAGAAGTAAAAGAGACATAGTCAAGAATGCTTTTATCAGAAAATAGCAAGGTAGCCAGATCCTCAATGTCGATAGCCGACTTATATTTGAACATGAAGCAAAAATTAATATATGTCTTCAACGCTAATCGACAAAACCTCTCATAATTAACCTCTTTGGTATGTACAGAAAACCTTTTATTCTTAGAGTTAAAGCGCCTGTCAGTCAGCTCATACATATACTCTAAGCATTCCCTTACCAACTGAGCCTCTTTGTCGTACGGAGACAAGGCTGAATTGTGTTTCTGACACAGGCAGTTTCGCACTAACTTAGACTTCGGGAGCTCCTTTCCTCCATCAGGTACGAAGCTTGGGCCTTCTACAAACAGGTAATCGCCCGTGAATATAGATTTTGAAACGTAATGCTCAGCTGATTGGACAGTACAACATTCCGAAACCTTCCTTGCCCAGCACTTTATTTCCTTGGTCATAATTCTATCACTTAGAAGCCTTCCGATAGCTTAGAAATATTTATTCAGTAGTTTTATCTTGAAACTCTGCGCCTTCTTTCTCTCGTAACCTGTCCAGAGCCACTTTAAGTTTCAGTGCTCCGCGCCCTCCGCTTCCCATCCCTAGAATACCAGCTATGGCAACAAGACTACCCATTGCCTGCAAACCAAAAGTAAATCTTTGAAGACTTGTCAACTCCCACGGCATAATCGTGAGAAATACAAATACTACGAAAGTGACAAAGAAAAGCAACGCTAGAGCATGACTTACAAAAGTGCCGACCCTTGATAGCGTCGATACTGTTAACTCCATCTCACCATTATCATTTAACGATAAATATCGTTCCTTAAATGACAGTCGAATGGTATTCCAAGTAACGGTTGGTAGCCTTTTTTTGAATTTAACTAAAGCACTCCGCTCACACTCTGTAGCGTCAATCTGGGTCGTCAGGTAAAAGACATGGTTATTCAACTCTTCAGAGACCACTTCCTTAAACTCACACTGCCCCAGATAATCACTACTCCAGAAATTCTTTAGCTTATCCAGCTGCCGCTCTCGTTTCGTCAAATGGTTTGATACAGCCGTAAATATTTCAGTCTTGAATGACTTAAAGACAGCGAATACGATGACCGCCACAACGGTAAACCTAAGCGGCCCACTCCCAAGGGCAAGTACTTCCTGTATAAATACAACATCCATAAAGTAACTTCCTTATCAAAAAGCTATACATGCGCCTGCTTAGCAATGCGGGAGCCCCTAATGGCGCTAAAGGTGCGCACAAACCTCAAGGTTAACTTAAGATAACTCTAATTAAAACAATGAGCCTACAGCCTAAGCGGAGCTGTAATGTGTATCGAGACAGCAAGACTTGTAATTTTCACCTTAATGATGTTCGTAACTCACTACATTAGAATCAATCGGCTTTTAAAAAGGTACGAAACTGTGGTGCAAAGTCGCCACAATACATAATCAAACCAAAAGACTCAAAACGGTCTGAAAGCCTGTAAATAAACGGGCTTCGCGATGAAATTGAAGTGTTAGAAAAAGCGGCAGTCCTAGTCCGCCTGTAGCTGCCACTAATTACGACTGAGAAAGAAGCCTGACGCCAGTCGCCTCGAGCCCTTTATCACTTCGCACCACGTTGAATGTAAGCTTTTGCCCTTTCCGTATTTTCTCTTCACCTATCATCGTCTTAGTCATAATGTTGTTCACCACATACACATTAGTAGCGTCAGAAATTTCCTCTGAGGTCTAAAATGCGCTACTCGTTTTACTTTCCAACCCGGCAATTGTAAAACAATTACGACCAGAGTCCTTGCTGGCATACAAGGCTTTGTCGGCACACACGATCATACTTTCTGGTGTGGATTCAGCCTTTGGTATAAGGGAATAAATACCGTAACTCATCGTGACAAAATCATCGACAGGCGATGTCTCGTGCTTAATTTTCAGTGCAGACAAACCCTTCATTAATTTTTCAACCACCCTTGTCGCATCGCCTTCATTTGAGTTTGGCAAGATGAGTGCGAACTCTTCACCGCCATATCGACAAATAGAATCTGATGAGCGATGTACAATATCCTTCATACAATCCGACACTTGTTGTATACAGCTGTCGCCTCCAATATGGCCGTATTGGTCATTATATAATTTGAAGTAATCTATATCGCAAAACACCAGAGCAAGCGATTCTTTTTGTCGTTTATGCCGAGTGATTTCCAGAAGTAAGTTCCGGTCAAAATATCGACGGTTATACAAGACTGACAGCGCATCCGTATAGGTTAGTTGTTCTAATTCACTATTAGCCACCTCTAGGGCTATGGTTTTTTCTGACAGCGAGGCGGTTTTTTGAGAAACCTGATATTCCAAGGTTTCGACAAATATTTTTTGCTGACTAATTTCTACATTTTGCGCGTGTGTTTTATATCTCACATAGACAAACAAACAGAAAATAGCTACAAATAAATACACACAGTAGGCCCACCAAGTTTCCCAAAGTGGCGGTATAATGGTGATACGAATGGCGAGAGCGTCATCAGTCCACACGCCATCTCCATTAGAGGTTTTCACTCTAAATAGATACTTACCCCCATCAAGGTTCGTATAGGAGGCTGAATTTCTATTGCCAATATGCACCCATTCTTCATCGAAGCCTTCTAACATATAGGCATATTTATTTTGTTGCGGGGCATACAAGTCTAAAGCGGAAAATTCAAGAGAGAAGAAATTTTCACGATAAGAAAGGCTAATGTCTTCCACGTAAGGGAAAGGTTTTTCTAACAAAGTGGCCGAACCCATTTTTCGAAACCCGGTCAGCACCACTTTGGCCTTGTTATTTACTGGCTTAATTTTCAGAGGATTAAAATAATCGATACCACGGGGGCCACTGATGTAAATATACCCATCGGCGGTTTTGGCCAGTGCGTCTGTATAGTATTTAACGCCCAAGAGACCATCGTCTTGGTTGTAGTTTCGTATTTCATTGGTTTTTACATTTAGCTTGGTAATGCCTTTGTTAGTGGCCAACCACAAATTTCCATCATCACTGTCGGAAATACTTTTTATTAGGCCGCTGCTCAGGCCATTTTCCGTCGTGAAACGTTGAAATTTACCCGTTTTTTCATCTAGGCGATTTAGGCCCTTTTTAGTCCCTACCCATATAACGCCATCGTTGGTTTGATAGATTGCTTGTATGATACTGCCTAAAATACTGGTTTCGTCATCAGGCTGCTCTTTAAATGTGTGAAACTGTTTTTTCTCGTCATCCCATAAATTAAGCCCCTTTCCGGTGCCCACCCACAGCCTATCGTCCTTGTCGCGATACATAACAAGCACTTCAGCGTGACTTAAGCTAGAGGGGTTGCTCCGGTCGGGCATCATATGTTCATACTCGTCCTTCGCGACGTCATATACATAGAGCCCATTTTTATAGGTACCCACCCAAATTCGACCATCACGGGTACTGTTGATTGCACGCACTTCCTCAATGCCTGTGCTCTCAACCTCAACCTCAACCACCTTGCCGGTGTCTATGTTGACTTTCAAAAGAGCGGATTGCTGCGCGAACCAAAGTGTTGAATCAGTGGCTTGATAGAGCACCGGTTTATAGCTCTGCATTTGCTGGGCATGTTTCCGCGCTATAGAATCTGCAGGTAAAGCAGAAAATACGTTCGAACTGAGTTCCGTTATCGCTTTTGTGCCAGTTTCAATACGGTATAAAGTTCCGTCTGCCGTTGCAATAATTAGGTTGCCATTTAAATCGCTCATTAAATCGTTAGGCGACTTAAGCTTGAGGCCATTCAATTCGAAAAAATTACGATTTTGCGTTATTTTATAAATCCCATAGGTCTCAGACGTTGCCCAGATAATGCCTTGCTTGTCTTGGAAGACAATCCGTATTGACCCACCGTTTGGCATTTTTAGGCGGGTGAATTTTTCTTGACTGGGCATAAGCTGAAACAAACCCACATTAGAAGCCGCCCAAATTATTCCGCTACTGTCTTCAATTAAAGAATGCATTCTTCCTATTGGGTTCTGACCGCTTCCTTTTATCGCGCGAAAGGTTTCATTTTGAATATTAAAAACAAAAACACCGCTGCCAGTACCAAGGTAAAGCTCGCCACCTTTGGCCATTAATATTTGCCGTATCTGATTCTCACCCGAAGTGGCCAAGCTCTCAGGTAAAGGCAGGTAAGTTTTAAACTCTTGGGATTTTTTATCGTAGAGGTTAAGGCCGTAGGAGGTGCCAATCCAGAGAGAGTGCTGGCTGGCGTCTCGAATAGCCCAAATACGATTATTTGAGAGTGACGTTTTGGTATTTTCGTCATGCCGGAAGCGTTCGAAAACAGCGCTGTCTTCGCTCTGCCGGTTCAACCCATCGGCATAGGTGCCGAACCACAGTGTGCCTTGAAGGTCCTGGTGCATAGACTGCACTCTGTTGGAGCTTAAGCTGGCATCGTTGTTTGGGTCGTTTTTGAAGTGCTGAAAAATATTGGTTTTGGGGTCGTACCGATTAGCACCGCCACCCCAGGTACCGACCCAAATTGCCCCGCTTTTTTCGAGAAGGATATTTCCGGCGTTATTGTGAGACAGGGACAAGGGGTTGCCAATGTCATTTTCTAACACATTGACTTTCTTGCCATCATAATTCATAAGGCCGTTTTCAGCCGTTCCAAACCAGAGGAACCCTTGATGGTCTTGGAGGATTGAATATATCTCGGAAGAGACAAATCCCTCGTCTTCGCTGAGAAGCTCTATTTTGTAATTTGTCTCTTGAGCAAAGGTAATATGATTTAGCAGGCATAATACCAATGCGCCAATCATTCTCATTAGGTGCTTCATAATATCCTTACGGGATCTTTGATAGACAAGCTATTCCTTCTAAAAATACATCCTTAAAACTAGATAATAACGTTATTTGAAGTTTAGTAAACCGCGGAAGGATAAGCCGTCGCCAATGCGTTTTTATTACGCGGATCTCAGTCGCCAATGCGATAAATTGATATTTGGAGGCCAGTGGGCGAAGCTCAGGGTCGACTAAAACCCAATGTGAGCTCAACTATGCCAAAGACATACACCCGATTGACCCAAGACCCTTAAACTCAAAATTGAGGATGCCTAGCTCCTCCGCTATTCCTCAGCCAAACCTATCGGCAGCGTCTGGTCTTTATTTGGCGTTATGGGCTCTTTAAAGCTATGGCTAAGTTTTATAGCATTCTACTGCAATTTAAAAAAGATACTAATAACGTAGATCTAAGGTGAAGGACGTCATTATGGGCTTTGAACAAACACCACGCCTAGAAGAACTGAATGCACAGCTAGAAGCTTTTATGCAGGAGCATATATACCCACGGGAGCAGGAGTGGCAGGAATTCACGCTGGATCAAAATAACCTGTGGCAGGTGCCAGACTGGTTTGATGGCCTGCGCGAAAAGGCTAAAGAACAGGGTTTGTGGAATCTATTCCTGCCAGATGAGTATGCCCCCTGGAGCCCGGGGCTTAAGAATATTGAAATAGCTCCTTTATTTGAGACCATGAGCAAAGTGCCTTGGTCCCAAGCGGTTTTTAACTGCAACGCGCCCGACCGTGGCAATATGGAAGTATTGGCCAAATACGGGACGCCGGCGCAGCAAAAGCAGTGGCTAGAGCCATTACTGGCCGGGGATATTCGCTCTGCCTATGCCATGACCGAGCCCCAGGTCGCGTCCTCTGATGCGACCAATATGGAGCTGGAAATCCGCCGTGATGGCGATGAGTACGTTTTGAATGGCCGCAAATGGTGGACCACCAATGCCATCGGCGAACGCTGTAAAGTGATGTTGGTAATGGGCCGGTCTAATCCCGATGCGCCACGACACCAACAGCATTCAACCATATTGGTACCGCGTGACGCCCCTGGGTTAACCTTGGTGCGAGCGCTAAGGGTATTTGATAGCTACCATTCGCCCGGTGGAGAAGCAGAATTTTTGTTTGAAGATGTAAGAGTACCTGTCACCAATATGATCAAAGGTGAAGGCTGCGGTTTTGAGATAGCCCAAGGTCGCCTTGGTCCCGGTCGTTTTCAATATGCGATGATGTTTGTCGGCCTAGCTCAACGCTGCCTAGAACTTATGTGTGAACGGGCTGAGCAGCGAGTAGCATTTGGTGAAAAGCTCAGTAAAAAAACAAGCGTGCAACATGAAATTGCGCGCTCGCGCTGTGATATAGAACAGTGCCGTTTATTAACTTTACAGGCCGCCGAAGTAATGGATAAGCAGGGTATTAAAGAGGCGTTGCCCTATATCTCTATGCTGAAAATTGTCGCGCCAGCTATGTGCCAAAACGTAGCAGACCGAGCCATGCAAATATTTGGTGGTGCCGGAGTGGGCCAAGATACAATGATTCCCCATGCCTTCACCATTGCCCGCTTCTGTCGAATTGCCGATGGCCCAGACGAGGTGCATATGTCACAGTTGGGTAAACTAACGATCAGAGAATATGCCAAGTAAGACACTAGGTAATAATTTTTCCAATAATCTTATCAGCCTGAGCATGATACAGGCTTAACCTCAGTTTTTTGTTTTCCAAGCTCTCTGATACAGAAAGCCGAAGCGAAGCTCTTAGACAATTAGAATTAATTTTTTGCAATAGGAATAGACTCATGAAAACCAGATTGACTGAACTGCTCGGTATTGAAAAGCCGATTATTTGTGGTGGCATGATGCGTGTTGGTACCGCTGAACTGGCTGCAGCAGTATCTAATACTGGCGCCCTCGGTACCTTGACCGCGCTGACCCAGCCCACTCCAGAGCTACTGAAAAAAGAAATTGAAAAATGCCAGTCTTTAACCGACAAGCCTTTCGCGGTGAACTTGACAGTGGGAGTGGTGGCGACCGAGATCAACTACGACGACTATGTTGATGTGATTTGCCAAAGCGGTGTCAAAATTGTTGAAACCGCAGGTCGCAGCCCAGAACCCTTTATGGAAAGGTTCAACGCCCACGGCATTAAGGTTGTACACAAATGCGTGGCCGTTAGGCATGCCCTAAAAGCAGAGCGCGTGGGTGTGGCTGCGGTGAGCATCGACGGCTTCGAATGCGCCGGCCACCCCGGTGAGGAAGATATTCCCGGTTTGGTCTTGATCCCGGCGGCGGCTAGAAAATTAACTATCCCTATCATTGCTTCCGGTGGTTTTGCCGACGGTCGAGGTCTTGCGGCGGCTTTGGCTTTAGGTGCTGAGGGCATTAATATGGGGACCCGCTTTGTCGCAACCCAGGAAGCGCCGGTACATGAGAACGTTAAAAAAGCCATTGTCGATATGGATGAAACTCAAACGTCCTTGATTTTCCGCAGCTACAGAAATACTGCCCGGGTATACAAAAATGAAGTTGCAGTGAAAGTGGCTGAAATTGAAGCCGCCGGTGGCAGCTTCTCCGAAGTTCACGGTTTGGTGTCTGGAAAAATGCAAGACCACGCCTGGACCAGCGGTGAAATTGACTCTGGCATGCTGACCTTTGGAATGTGTGGTGGTTTGGTTGACGATATACCAAGCTGCGCCGAATTAGTTGATAGCATTATGACCGACGCCAAGCAAATTATTAGCCAGCGCCTAGCCGCTATGGTTTGTTAACTTAGACAAGGCTGAGTTTGTAAACATTCGCAATGTTCAGCCAAGTACAATGGCAAGATTTAACAATAAAATTAACGAATAAATTAATAAGGGCTTAACAATGGCTATCGGTGTTATCGCGACAATTACCCTACAAGATGGGAAAAATGCAGAGTTTGAGCAGGTATTTTCCGAACTGGAAAAGCAAGTAAAGGCGAGTGAGCCGGGTGTAGTTTTTTATTCCCTACACCGCAGCAAGAAAAACCCATTGGAGTATAAAGTGTTAGAGCAATACTCCAGCCAGGAAGATTTAGTCATGCACGGAAAAACTGACTACTTTGCCGCAGCAAATAAAAAAATGGCCAGCATGGTAGCGACTGCGCCTCATATTGAATTATTGGACGCCGTCTAAAAAATAGCAAAACCTTGCAGTGGATTTGAGAGGCAGCGTTTGTCTCCTTATCCAGCAAGCGTCATAGCATTGGCCTTTAGACGGATAACAAAGAAAATTCCCCTAGCTGTCAACTGCTTATACCATTCGTTATTATTGTACGCCTTATCAATCGCTATGGTGCTTCTTCCCTTCGGTAATAGTCACAAATTCAGGCAGGCAACCAGCATAATTTAAACCGACATGTAATTTTATCGCACCTTTGGTGGTTCGAAAATCGGCCCAAGGAAACGCCGGCAGACACAAGTCGATTGGGGGGCACCTAAAGGAAGGCGCTGCTGAATCAGCTTTCACAGAAAACAGCAGCGTGACCATCGTTAAGTTAAAGTGACTTTAGGTATTCTAGTAATGCCAGCTTATCTTGTTCAGGTAAAGTGGTGCCGTATGTGTGACCGCCGCTGTAATTACCTCGAAGACTGGTATCAAAAACAAAATCTCCATCGTCAATATAACCTGCGTC
>Ga0105358_10002229_pt1 | contig 10345 bp, 7 predicted proteins | sample GOMGulsemesocosm_5_FD_83509 | JGI IMG/M metagenome (GOLD analysis project Ga0105358, IMG submission 83509) | Methane-oxidizing microbial communities from mesocosms in the Gulf of Mexico - GOM15C Gulf of Mexico | ecosystem: Environmental > Aquatic > Marine > Cold seeps | place: Gulf of Mexico...
GATTCTACCGCGCCATGTTCTTCTATCGCTCCACTTAAAGATTTCAGCTGAACCTCTTTTCCACCCAGTTTATATGTCAACACAAGGCTACCCATTTCTTTAGTCAGCTGTGTAGCACCTTGGCAGATACCCAAATCAGCCGCTAGACAACCTTGCCCAAACGGTGCTACAGCGACGCCGCCAGAATAAACAGCAACCCACATTTCACCCTCGTTAACTTTAACGACATAATCCGTTCCGAGCACGCCTAATGCTGCTACGGGTGTGTTCAAGCGATAGCGGTCATGCGCTGCATTGGTGGCCTTTCCCGATATGCTACGCATAACGCCTTTATCGAGTCTAAAACGAATGGCACTTTTTTCAGGTGAGTCCACGTCGTAGTTGTAACGTTCTATATATAACCGACTACTTGGGCGGACACTGATTACGCCATCATCAATAAAGCGTATATGTACGTGCCCTGCCTGATTAGTTTCCAGTAAATCACCCGCGTAAAGTGAATCGCCACGCTGAAGCGCCTCTTTTAAACCACCAGCATGAATCACTGATGCTTTACCTATAAGAAGTGCAACTTCACCTACTTTGGCAGCACGCGGCACTGTTCCTTCAGCTACGACAAGGCTAGCAAAGCCACTTAGTAGCACAAAAGCCATTAAGCAGGTGCGAGACAAGCTACTTAGATGACTGCCTACTTGAGTATGACCTCTCTCGTATTTCAATATGTTAAAACTATCACTCATGATGCAATGTTACCTCTTATGACAAACTTGCCTGTGCGTGCAATCACATGTAAGGTTAAACACCCTAAATTAGGCTCCGTATGTACACTATTCTCATTTATTTTGTAACTAACTGCCCTTAACTTGATGTTATTTAACCATCACCCTGAAACCTGACTTACGGACAAGACAACACTTATGGCCATTGCACCGCTTGCCCTAAAGCAATTCAAGTTATTGGCGCACTTACCTGATAATGTTATTGCTGAGTTAAGTCAGCACGCTCAGTTTGTTGATGTACCGCGTCGCAAGGTTGTTATGCAAAAAAATAAGGTCGCTCACTCCTTAGGCCTGCTTGTTAGCGGGCGACTTCAAGGTGTTGATATGACGCTTGATGGAAAAGAGGCGGGGCTATATTTCATTGAACCCAACGATTTCTTTGGTGAGCTATCTGTTATTGATAACCTTCCTGCAGCAGAGTACATTATTTGCATTTCAGCTGCAAAGATCATCACGATACCCGCTACGATCATCCGCTCCGCGCTATCGGCATCATCCGATATTGCAGCCATTATTAATGCTCGCCTTGCCCACCGCTTGCGAGAATCTTTGTCGCAGCGCACGCTTTTATCCATGCCCTCCCCTATTCAACGAGTGAGCGCCCAATTACTACACCTTACGCTTGCTTCAAACAAAAAAGATCCCTCTATTGCCGACGCACCAACCCACCAAGAAATAGCGATTATGATTAACACGACAAGGGAAACTGTCACTCGTGTTTTTCAAACCCTTCAAAAGAAGGGCCTTATCAAACGAAATGGAAACTCTCTTCTCGTTCTCAATTTAAAAAAGCTCAAGCTCCTTGCAACCGACACGGAAAATATTTAGGAGAGTTCTGGTAACGACTACGCTTAATAATTCAGCGCGGCTAGTTTTAGTACTCTCTATGCTCTGCGGAGGTATCACCTCTAATAAAGCATGATTGTTGAACTTAACGGCTTCAGTACAGAAAAGGGCATAACAATCTTGTGATAATATAGCGGTTTACTGCATTTATTACGAATACATGGTTTTCACATCGGGGCACTTCTTTTTTTTCTTTTTTTTGTTTTACCTATGTTATTTAGGGGCTCAGAAACATTTAAAGACACAAAATGCCATCCTGTTAGCTGCCAGTTATTTTTTCTATGGCTTTTGGGACTACCGTTTCCTTGGTTTGATTCTTATATCAACCTTTGTTGATTACTTTGCCGCGCAGTTCATTCAATTAAATAAAAAAAATCACCACGATAAGAAGGCTTTTTACTGGCTATTACTTAGTATTCTGGTCAATTTAAGTATTTTAGGTTTTTTCAAATATTATAATTTTTTTGCCGGCAGCCTAAGCGAGCTCCTTTCTATCTTCAATATCCCTGTTGCTGATTACACTCTTGATATCATTCTTCCTGTGGGTATTTCGTTTTATACGTTCCAGACGATGAGCTACTCCATTGACGTTTACCGTGGTAGGCAAAAACCAGCTAAATCTCCCCTTAATTTTGCCTTATTTGTTTCCTTCTTTCCTCAGCTTATGGCTGGGCCTATTGAGCGAGCAAGAAAATTACTACCCCAAATAGAGAAGGCGAGGACTATTAGCTATGAAGGCTTCCGTGATGGTGGCTGGCTGATTTTATGGGGGGTCTTTAAAAAAGTTTATATTGCTGACAATCTTGCTCCTTATACCTATTGGTCTATTCAAGGTGGCGGCGGACTTACGTCTATCGATGTTTATCTAGCAATGATTGCTTTTTCATTTCAATTTTATTGCGACTTTTCTGGCTATTCAGATATGGCCAGGGGGTTAGCCAAACTAATGGGGTTCAACCTTCGCCTTAACTTTAACTTACCATTTTTAGCCTCCAACCCTGCTGAGCTATGGCGACGCTGGCACATTACGTTATCAAACTGGTTTCGAGATTATGTGTATGGCAGTTTACGAAAACTGCATCCTTCCGGTTTAATGAACATCAGCGCCTTAATGCTAACTATGTTATTGGTTGGCTTATGGCACGGAGCAGCTTGGACCTTTGTGTTTTGGGGGGGTGGCTGGGGTTTAACGCTTGCTATCCACCGGTTTATACAGCCGTCGATTTCTGTCTTTATGAAAAAATTCATATTGATTAAGCATCTTAATCACTGGCTAGGTGTTCTAATCACATTTCATATTTGGCTATTCTGGAGTATATTTTTTGTATCACCCAGCTTAAGCCAAGCACTTTCTATGGCATCCATCATGCTAACCGATTTTACCGCATCTGCTAGTTCTGCCTCGGATGCCGCTAGAATTTTATTTTACACAAGCCCACTTTTTTTAATTCAAGCAATACAATACAAACAAGGGCACCTTGACATTTTAAAAGGCCACTCCAATGTCTTACGTTTAGCCGTATATGCTTCTTTATTGATATTACTTTGGACCAATGGCGCACATCATTTAAATGAATTTATCTACTTCCAGTTTTAAAATACTACGCATGCTCGTTGTGCTGATCAGCCTCTTTTTGATGTCTGAGGCCGCCTTTCGTTTCTACTACTTCGGAGCAGAGTCTATTTACAAGTTCTGGGAATACAACCCTAGGGCGATTACCGATTCGACATTTGTTGACTCTGTCTCCAACCCTAAGATTGGATATAAGTTATCGGCAAATAAAGAGGGAAGATTCAAAGCCGCCCCCCTATCGATTAACTCATTAGGCTTCAGGGGGAGTGATAATTCAACGCTTAAGAAACCTAAACTCACCTATAGAATCGCTTTACTGGGCGCTTCTATCGATATGGGGGCTGGCGTTTCAAATAAACAAACTTACGCATACCGTCTGGAGCAGCATTTAAATAGGGCTTTTTCTCAACCTATTGAAGTACAAAACCACGCTGTTGGCGGGTACAAAGCTTTACAGATTAAAGAGTCCTTCTGGGCTAATGTAGACAAGTTCAAACCAGACCTTATTCTCTTACCGTTACATCCAGAATTTTTCAATCGTATCTATCAGCCTATTCATCTAGAAAAATCTGACACATTTTGTTTTGAAATTCGTTGCCATTTACAGAACTTTTTTTTCTTAAAAGCTCTAATGTCCTATACTCGTGACCTTACGAAACATTTACAAAAAATCGGCTGGTTCGGAGACAAGAGGCACTGGCGCCCTATAAGGGAGAAGAAAAACAAGAAACATAATATCAATCCTACGAAAGAAGGTGCTATTTTCAAGCGATTCATTAATCAATTGAAAACAGCTAACTATAAAGTTATTGTTATGCGCTTACCTAGACTTGGCAGCCATTCAACCCAACAAGAAAAGCGTCGTATTGATAACATTTGGAACCAATGGTTAAACGAGTCTAAGCCAACACTGGCAATTAACACCTCGAATGAGATTCAATCTAAAATCAGCCTCAACGATAGTATTTACCTTGGGGACAAGCATCCAAATCCTAGGGTTCACTCTCTTTATGCGGGTGCCATTTTTCACTCATTATCTCCCTTCATAGTTAAAGCTCTTGCTAGTGAAAATTAACGTTACAACGGTAGCCGATGAGTAAAATAGATGGCAGCATAACCAACTATTCGGCACAATTTAAACCTTGAACCCAAACACACCTACCTTGTTTATGATGAGAGACATTATTAAGACAGTTAACTGGCTATTACGTCTAACGGTTAGGTTTTTAAAAGGCGCTCCCGCAGCAACTACGTTAGTCATCCTGCTATCGCTTTTGATGCAGGCTCTAACAATGACTGCTTTTTTACTGCCTATCAAAGTGATTATGATTCTAAGTTCGCCCGAGATTCCATCATTCTTCCCTGATGCATATTCTCAAGTTGATAGAGATACATTAGTCATCTCGCTAGGTGTTATTGCGCTGACCTGCTTTCTTTTAATCTTTCTTGTTAAACGAGGGATTAAGTTCGTCTCACAATTAGGGGTTAATGGATTACAAGAAGATGCTCAAAAAATCACATTATTTCCAAATCAAAATACGATAGCCTCTAACGCTTACTTAAAATATTCAGAGTTGCTCGCCAACCTTGCTTTTTCGCTACTTGCTATTGCTGGACTTTTTTATCTATACACTGATGTGGCTACTCTCTTACTTATTTATCTAGCTCTTAGCTTTGCTTTACTTCCCTTTGTCGCGAACTTTTCACCTTCGTTACAGCGGCTACTGACGACACAGAGCCACACCGTTACTGGCAATATTAATAATGTGGGGTTTTTTGTTATATTTATCTTTGTTGTCATCGACTTTCTATATGACACGCCTCCTTCCTTTTTTATTGCGATGCTCTCTATGATCATTATTCGTAGATTATTGAGCTCACTCGCTGCATCTATTAATAAAGCCGTATCACTACAAAAACAAAAACAAAAAATTAATGCTATTTTTTTCCATCACAAGCCTTTTGCGTTATCAGCTAAGACTGAGGCGGAAAGCTTTTGGACGCTTTTTGATCATGGGCTTACAAATAATTGGCTAAAAGAAATGATCTCGCAGGTCACTGAAGATGAGTCTCGCTTATCGTCAGTTAACTGGCTACAAACTCAAGAAACATATCAGCTGGTGTTAAACGTCTCTTTAACAAATCAAGCTAGGAGCTTTCTCGTAAAGTTATTTGATAAAAAATTCACACATCTTGCCACCCACGAAGCCTCTTTAATAGAACAATGCCCAAGCAGCCTTCCCTGCCCACCCTTACTTCTTGTAACAACAGTATCCGGCTACCCTTGCCATCTATTTGATATAACGGGGCTTGAAACCACAACAAAAGAAAAGATAAAAGAGCAAACTATTTGCTTACAGAAGCAGTTATTAAACACACCCCCACCCCCTCAACTGTTACAACAATATAAACGGTCAAAACGAACCTTATGGCAGCGTCTCGACGCATCAATGCTCGATGCCTTATCCGTCGTGGCCAATCTCGACCAAGTTCGCCTAATAGCACAAGCTAAAAGAGCCTTTCCTGACTTTAAAAATAGAATTAAATTACTGCCTTTTACTATTTCAATGCCTTCTGAAAAGGCTAGACGTGGACTCCTGCTTGAGAGTGCTGCTAAGGTAACGTATACAGCTAGCTGGGAGTCGTGGACTATTGAGCCCATCGGTTATGGCTGGAAAACAAATGATATGTCTCTGGAAAGTTTAGAAGAAGAGCTTACTCAAGTGTATAATTCTTCCCCTCTGCTTAGCAACATACCTTTCGAAAACATTATGTTGGCTAGCCTACTCGCTGAATTCGAGAAAAAAATAAATCTTGTTCAATACTATGATGCTATTTCTTTATTGGGCCAGGCGCTATCCGTTATAAAAACCAGCCGCACTTAGCCGTCGTTAAAACTATAATTTCGTACTCAACGAGCCCATTATTATGCAATTAAAATACAGACCGGAAATTGATGGCCTACGCACATTAGCCGTTCTTTCGGTCATAATTTATCATGCTGAATTTGTTGTTAACAATTCCAAGTTTTTAAAAGGTGGCTTTTTAGGTGTTGATGTTTTTTTTGTTATTTCTGGCTTCCTAATAACCTCTATTATTCTTAGCGAGCTTTACAAAACAGATAAATTCTCTATTGGCCGCTTTTATGAACGCCGGGCTAGGCGACTGTTACCTGCGTTATTTATTGTTATTCTTGTTAGCCTGCCTTTTGCATGGCGTTTACTGCCACCCATGCAGCTTGTCGATTTCTCAAAGTCCATACTCAGCACCCTCATTTTTGGCTCTAATTTTTATTGGGAGTATTCGCTTCAGGAGTACGGTGCCGAATCATCGCTTTTAAAACCCTTTCTGCACACATGGTCTTTATCAGTTGAAGAGCAATATTATCTTGTCTTCCCCTTTGTTCTTCTAATGCTTAACCGGTTTGCGAAGGCCAGCACTATTACCCTGTTATTTGCAGGGCTAGTTGTGAGCTTACTCTTTGCTGAGAACATTACTCAGAACAATGTCTCCTTTTCATTTTATATGCTGCCCAGTCGGTTTTGGGAGCTCTTAGCAGGTGCTTTACTCGCTAGCTATCAATTTCAGCATTCACCAAAAAACAACGACTCATTACTTTATAAAACAATGCCCAGCCTAGGCTTGCTGTTGATTTGCGGATCCATGATTTTCATCGGCATTGAATTTAACCACCCTGGGTTTATAACACTGCTACCCGTCATCGGCACTATTCTAATTATATGGTTTGGGAATCAGAAGGAGCTTGTAACAAGGCTCTTGTCTACAAGAACTTTTGTTAGCATTGGCCTTATTTCTTATTCTCTTTATCTTTGGCATTACCCTATTTTTTCTTTTGGTCGGTACATAGACTCTAACCCCACCTGGCATGATAAAACTCTCTGGGTTATTCTTACTTTTGTCTTTTCAATAGTCACTTATTTTCTGATCGAAAAACCTTTTAGGAATAGTAAGGCAATACCTAAAAATATATTTTTCACTTGCTCTGCCGCTATAATCATTATCATTTTATCAACCACCTTGTATTGGATAACGCAAAAAGGGGTTGACTCTAGATCTGGCTATTTAAGATTGGTGTTGAAAGATGCAAATCGAATCTGGGTAACAAAAGAGGATCAAAAATGTCATTCTGGAGGTGGTGGACGAAGACCTGCTTTCCCACTCAATGAAAGCTGTAATTTTGCCTATATAGATAATGCTCCATATATTATCGCTCTTGGTGACAGCCACGCAGGGAGCTTATCAGAAAGTTTAAGGCAACTGGCGAAAGCCAATGCACATAATTTCTTACAGCTAACCAATGCTGGGTGCTCTCACGTGGAAGGTATTGCTTCAAAAGGGGTTTGTGCTGAACGGTCCAATAATTTAATCTCTTTCTTAGAATCTTTCCCCAACGCTATCATTGTTTATAGCGCACGCGTACCGTTGCTGCTTGAAATAGAAAAATTCAATAACCATGAAGGTGATAAAGAGTCTAACTATAAAACTATCTCCCCTGAGTACGTAAAAAAACAACGCCCAATTAGAGCAAAAGCCCTTATCGAAACGCTGAATAAATTAAAGGATGTCAGTAAAAAGCTGGTCATTGTTTATCCTGTACCAGAGCAAGGGTTTAGCGTTAAAAATAAACTATTTGCACGGAAGGAAAATATTCTCAACAAGAATGACTTACCTAAAATAACAACCAGTTTTGATGTTTTTAAGTCAAGAGTGAAAACGTCTTACGAAACACTTAATAAAATTAGCGGTCAGAATGTTTTAAAAATATACCCCGAAAAAATATTTTGTAGCCGTACAAGTAATAGATGCTTAGTCTCTGAGCAAGATCGTATATATTATGCTTTTGATAACCATGTGTCACCGTTGGGCTCGGCTCTAATCATCGAGCAAGTGGCCCAAGGCTTGGACATGAAGGCAAGTCCGCCTTAGTATTTTATAGGCAGATGTTAAAAAAGTATGGTCATTTGAATAACTTCGGCCACCGTTAAACACTCTATTGAGGCAGCTATGTTTATATCTAAGAAGTTCGTTTTTATGGAACTACATAAAACTGGCTGTACGCACATTCGCCATCTCTTAAACGAGCTAATTGACGGTGAACTAGTGGGAGGGCATAACCAGGCCAGCTCCAATTTATTTGATGAAGAAAGGGTCTTTTTAGGCTCCATTAGAGACCCTTGGGATTGGTATACTTCACTTTGGGCATATGGTTGCGACAACAAAGGTTCAGTTTTTAATAGCACTACCAAGGTAAGGCCTCTCAAGTTTGAATCATTAAACTGGAAAAATAACACCTACTCGACCTTTCTCTCACTTATTTCAAATCGCGCCAAGCACCCCCAGAAATGGTTGGAGACGTATGCAGATGTAAATGATGCTGAAGCTTTTAGAGCATGGCTGTCCATGATGCAAAACCCTAGGTATTTTATCGATATTAGAGAGGGCTATGCTGCAAGCCCGATAAGTCGATCTGCAGGGTTACTTACTTTTCGTTATTTAAAACTCTTTTGTACAAAAAGTGGCGACTCTAGGAATCTCAATGCTCTATCTTCTTTTAAAAAAATCAAGGACTATGAGAGTACATTTTGTTTTATTGATCGCTTCATTCGAAATGAAAACCTTGAATACGACCTTTTCCAGATTCTCGAAGATTTTTCTGCTGGTATTTCAGATGAAAAAAAGACAAATATTTTATTACGTGAAAAAAGAAATACCTCCTCAAAAAAACACGGCACTGAATATTATTATGATAAAAAATCTGAGAACCTTGTCGCTAAAAGAGAACGACTAATTATCGAAAGGTTTAACTACCTAAGACCTAGTTTAAGACATGTTTCTTAGTTCGTACGGAAAAGCTGTCTAGCTGAGACCCTGTATCTTCCTTATACTCTGATTTCAGTTGAGCGTTACTCACATCAAAGAAGCTTAAAAACTTTTCACTTTCAACCTCGGTTGCTAGATCTGCTCTACCTTTAAATACTCTTGCTAGCTTATGTCTCAGGTGCCTTGCTATATTCTGATTAATGACACTCTTGCTAATAAAAAGTACTCTGTTTAAAACCCTCATTAATTTAACTCCCTTATTATTAATAGAGAAGTTATGAGATCCATCCTTTCTACACATTGCATCATCAATATTTAAACTATAAAAAAAGTCACTGACTGCATCATTCTTATATAAAGCCGCCTTTTCAAAAACCCTAATATTAACGTGTCCATTGCCAAATGCTGATTTCCAATTTCTATAAATTGATAAAAAATCATAATAATAAGGCAACGCACCTGAGTTTATAATTTTTGGAAAGGAAAATGCCTTAAAATTACCTGCTCGAAGAGCCGTTGAATACAGGCTTTTAGCCATTTTGTCCTGACGGCGAATATATAGCAATACACTAATATCCTCAGAGATCGAGTGCAGCAAGCTCTTTAGGCGCAGAAACTCTGCCTCACTTTTTATCCGAGGATGCAACCATTCATTAGAAATGATGATAATGTCCGCATTGGAGTTGTTTACTTCTTGAAGAAACTCTTCACGTAGGCCTTGCCTAAACTCACTGATCGATACCCCTCTAGGCAGAAATCTTGCTAACCTTTTATCTTCATCACAAGAATACACCGCCAACTTCCAATGATTCTTGCCCCCTAAACTGCTTGGGTACAATATATTGGCTTCCTTTTTAAGCACCTCTTTATTTAAAAAAAGAGCATTTTGAATGGATGTTGTGCCTGTTTTTTCACAACCTATATGTAAAATTACTTTTTTCATTTAAAAACTACTAATTCTGTAACAAAGCATTAACGTTATATTAAGCCTATATTATCAAACCTACTTTCCCAAGTATTTTCCAACCTGAAGCGGTTCGTTAAAGCCTTATCTTCGTTATGCAGTAAGGCTGCATTTAATATATCAACTAGACTGTCCTGCAGTTTACAAATAAAAACTCCATCAATATCAGACCTAAATGTCATTTCACCAAAGCTTGTGGATACTATTGGCAACCCTATCGACTTATATTCGTAGTATTTAATCGGGTCTACTGATTCAGTCAGCTCTGTATTTTTGAATGGGATTAGGCCTACATCAAACTGTTTCATTTCTTCTATCGCTTCACGATGGGCACAAGCAGGC
>Ga0105358_10002231_pt1 | contig 10341 bp, 9 predicted proteins | sample GOMGulsemesocosm_5_FD_83509 | JGI IMG/M metagenome (GOLD analysis project Ga0105358, IMG submission 83509) | Methane-oxidizing microbial communities from mesocosms in the Gulf of Mexico - GOM15C Gulf of Mexico | ecosystem: Environmental > Aquatic > Marine > Cold seeps | place: Gulf of Mexico...
ATGGGGTAGTTTTAGAGTTGCAAATAGGGCTGAAATAGTTGATATTGAAGAAAAAAAAGATTATATAAAAGCTAGTCATGATGGTTATAAAAATAAAAATATTTACATACTGTGGTTCTAAAATTATCATAGCTAAAGGAATACCGAAATAACCAGTATTCCCAGAACCACAAGTAAATGCTAAAGTATTTATTGAAGCATCATTCCAATGTTTCTGATAAGTGTGTAAAGCAAAAAAAGCACTTATGGTACTAAAGGTAAAGATCATTATTGGAATTGAAACAATCTGTAAACTAATATCTATTGACAATGTTGCAAAAAATATCACCAAAGGGGCCAACAGATACACTACTATATAAGCGATATGTTCACTTTTAACTTTTAAAAATCTTGTTGCAAAAAAACCAATTACAACATTAAAATAAATGGGTATGATTTTGGAAATTAGTGCGAAAAATATACTCATTATGTGTCCTTCAATATATAGTTATTCATATATAAGTTTAAAGAAAACTAGTGATAAAAAAGTGATTATTTATTGATTTTCAACTATAAGGAAGGAGTTAATTATTATTAACTCCACAAAATCTACTCTATACCCCGAGCTCGATTGTAAGAGGCTTCTATTGCATTCATAAATGCATCCCGAACCTTTGCTTCTTCAAGTTTTTTAATACCAGCAATTGTAGTACCTTTTGGAGAAGTAACCTTATCTTTTAAAATAGCTGGATGTTCTTGCTCTAAAACTTTACCTGTTCCTTGAAAGAGTTTGGCAATAAATTTATAAGTGATATCTCTTTTAAGACCCATGTTAACTGCTCCATCACTTAATCCTTCTGCTACTAACGCTAACCATGCAGGAGCAGAACCAGCAAGTCCCGTTGCAATATCCAGTTCTTCTTCAGAATTTAGCCAAAAACACTCACCAATTGAGTTTAATATCTCAATTGAAATATCTTTAAGTTTTTTATCTCCACACATAGAAGTTGCAGACTCTTGAACTTGTGCTGCCATATTAGGCATAGCTCGAACATAGGAGTGTGCATCAATTTTTTCTTGTAGTTTAGAAATAGGAACACCAGCAAGAACTGAAATAAGTCCCTCCGCCTTTCCTTGTACAAAAAGAGAATCAAGTGCGTTTGGTTTAATTGCTAGTATTGCAATATATCCATCTAAATTTGGAATACTATTAACAACTTCCACATTGGGAAACTGCTTTTCTAGTATTTTTGATTTTTTTTCATTTCGTACTACCACACAAATATCATGGTTTTGTAAACCTTGAAGCATCGCTGCTCCCATATTTCCAACACCGATTAATAATAATTTCATTATATTCCTCTTATTGTTCTAAAAATGTTATTTTGCTTGATAAAATATTAATACTCGTAGGTCGCAACGGTGGTCTTACTTTTATTGCATCAGTGTCAGTAAATCCACTACTGGATAGTATATTTCTAATTAATTGTGAACATGTTTTCCCTTGGCAGTTCCCCATACCAGCACGGGTTCTTTTTTTAATAGAGTTGATGCTGGTTGAGCCATTTTTTATGGCTTCTTTAATGAAACCAATTTTAATGTTTTCACATCTACAAATAGTAGTATTATCATCAAGAGTATTTAGTTCGCTTAATTTTGCTTGTTGCATATTAGATAATAAATTAGTAAACTTCATCATCTTATGACGTTTCACTCTTAAACTGCTGGTTTTATTTTTAAAATTAACTCTACTGATTTTGTTTAATTGATTTAAAATTGAATAGGCACTTAGTTCGCCCTCAAGTTGAGATTTATCTGCCCCACAAATTCCAGTTGATGCACCAATTGTAAAAATTCCCTTTATTGATGTTTCTAAATACTCATCAACGTCTACAATCAAACCACCTAAACTTTCATCATACTTTGTATTACATCCTGCACTTATTGCTACTTCTGTATTGGCAAGTAATCCATTTCCAATAGCCAATAGAGAAACTTTTTTCTCAAATTCGCTGCCTTTTATGACACTGCCTTGAGCATCAACTTTTGCCAAAATAATACTTTCAAGTTTACCATCACCTCTGGCTTCAATTATTTTTGTATTATTACTGGCTTTCATTTGTATTTTTAACATATCAGGAAGTAAGGCAAATAAATCTGTTCTTTTGTCATCTGATAATAGTGCTGATTTTAACATTGACAATTTTTGTGAAAAATTATTTGAATCATAAAAATTAGATATTTTACCACCTTTATCAAGCCAAGTTGAAGCTGCTGCATAGGGTAGTATTCCACTTCCTGCAATAGTGATTTCATCTGCAAATCTTTTTCCACTTGTTTTTATTAAATTCTGTAATGCGCCAGTTGTGATAAGTCCAGTTAGATGCTATCCTAAAAAAGGATGAACAAGTTCACTGGCACCTGTGGCTATTATTATTGTTTTAGGATTTATTCTTTTTAAACTATCATCTTTTAATTTAACGATCATTTCTTTTTGATTGTTGATAAATATTAATGTAGACTCTTGTAAATAAGTCACCGAACTTTCATTAAATTGTTGAACTAAATCTAAGCCTTTTACATAAGTGGGTGGGGTACTTGAATTTTTATTATTTTCACTATATCGTATGAATTGCCCACCAGGAAGTACTCCTTCATCTATAACGCAAATTTTTAATTTATATTTTTCTAAAGTTAAAGCTGCTTGTATGCCTCCAAAACCAGCTCCAACTATAACAACATCATATTCATTATTCATAATCCATAATCTCCATATCACTTTGAACTATCGTCTGACAAGCTAATTTGCTTTCTCCATTTTCTAGTTCAATTAAACACTCTTGACACACACCCATTCCACAAAAACCTCCACGGCTTCTTTTTTGAGCGTTTCCTAAAGTAAATATTCCTTCATTCATTAATGAAAAAAGTAATAATTCACCATTATTAACTTTAAATTTAATATTTCCAATTTTAACCATACTTGTACTCATTACTTTATTCCTTTTCATCAAAACGTGCGGGGTCAAAGTAAGTCATATCAAATTCTGGTGCAACGTCATCAATCATTTGGGCAACAACTTTTCCAGTTATTGCAGAGAGTGTAATACCATCACCTTCATGTCCACAAGCAAAGAAAAAACCCTTCACTTTATGATGCTCACCTATTAAAGGCAGACCATCAGGGGTGTAGGGTCTTAAACCTGCAAAATCTCTAATAATATTTAAATCTCCCAGCCCAGGGAGTGTTTTTGAGATACTTGAAGTAATACTTTGTAAGCCTTTGACCGTACTTTCCCTATCAAAATCTACAAATTCTCTTGTTGATCCTATTAGTATATTTCCATTTGGTACTTGCTCAATTGCAAAACCTGTTCCTTTTGCTGCAATCTCAGGATCATATTTTGCTGCTATATACGTTGCAGACAATAAAGGATAATCCAGTAACTTTCTCTTAGGTGAAGTGACTAAGATTTCACCTTTTCTTGGCTTTAATGGAACATCTAGATTTACCATTGAAGCAATTGATGCACCATATGCTCCCGTTGCATTAATCACCAAATCTGCTTCAAAACTTCCTTCGCTGGTTTCTACTTCAGTAACACTAGAATCTCTTGTTTTAATATCTAAGATTTTAGTGTTTTGAAATAAATTCGCACCCATTTCAATAGAAGCTTGCAAAAAACCATGAGTCAGATTCAAAGGATTCACAATGGCATCATTTTTAGAAAAACTTCCACCTAAAATATCATCTGCCACTTGTGGTACCATACTTTTTACAGTATTGGCATCAAGCATATCAATAATTGCACCATTTTCTTTTTGTTTTGCAACATAATCGGTAAGAATTTCCATCTCTCTTTGAGAGTGAATCAAAACAATTCCACCTTTTCTTTCAAACTCAATATCAATTTCAAGTTCTTTTTGTATATCCTCATATAAGTCAATACTTTTCATTGCCATATCAAGGTGAATACCTGGTTTTTTAGATTGTAGTAACATCAACCCTTCACAAGCCCCAGAACTTCCTTCATCTAATACATAGTTCTTTTCAAAAATAAGTGGGGCATAACCTCTTTTACATAAATGCCATGCAATAGAAGCACCAATGATGCCTCCTCCAATTATTATTATTTTTTTATTTTTATTCAATTTTCTTCCTACTAAGCTAAACTATAAGCATTACTTCTTACTTTTGTATTTACAAAATAAAGAACAACAAAAGCAATAATACACGCTGCAATTCTGTACTCTAATGTCATTTGAGTACCCAATGCAAGATACAATCCTAAAGGAGCAAAAACAACTCTCAAAGGTAGGCTAATTTTATTAACAAAAAAACCTGTTATAGATATAGAGAAAAGTGATAATCCAAGAAGAATAACTGCAACATTTGCAACAATTGAAATAAATGTTCCCTGCATTAACAATTCTGGTACAAATAAATATGAAAATCCAACCACATATCCAGAAATTGCCAGTCTCGTGGCCTGAAATGCGGTAATTATAGGATCAGCTCCCGATATGGAGGCGGCTGAATATGCCGCAATGGACACAGGTGGGGTGGCATCAGCTAATATTGCAAAGTAAAACACAAAGAAATGAGCTGCTAGTAAAGGTACATCAAAATTACTAACCAAAGTTGGAACTCCAACAGCTGCAACAACAATATACGCAGGAGTTGTAGGAACTCCCATTCCTAAGACCAAGGTCATTAATGCCAATAAAAGTCCTGCTAAGACTAAATTATCTCCAACAACACTGGTCACAACTGAACCAATTGATACGATTAACCCTGTTTTAGTAAGTACCAATACCATAATATTTGCCCCAGCACATGCTATTGCAATCAAAACGGTATTTTTTCCAGCATTCACTAATATATCTATTGCTTTTTTTAATCCAATTCGAGTGTGTTTTCTTAACCATGAAGTAAGAAACGTAACCCCAATTGATACTAGAGCAGCATAAGTAGGAGAAAATCTCATAAGTAATAAGGTGATCAATACAAATATCGGAATCAATAAATGAATATCTTTTAAAACATCTTTCCAAGTAGGTAGTTCATTTGCAGGAATTCCAGTAAGGTTAAGTTTTCTAGCTTCAAAATGCACAGTTACAAAGATCATTGCAAAATAACACATAGAACCAATAACAGCTGCAACGATGATATCTGTATAAGGAATACCTGTCATTTCAGACATGATAAAAGCTCCTGCTCCCATAATAGGAGGTGCACTTTGTCCGCCAACAGATGCAGATGTTTCAACACCACCTGCAAAAGAAGCTTTATAACCTCTTTTTTTCATCATAGGAATAGTAAAAGATCCTGTTGTAAAAACATTTGAAGAAGATGATCCACTCATAGAACCAAATAAAGCAGAAGTTAATACCGCAATTTTAGCTGGACCTCCTGTATAACGACCAGCAACTTTTTTTCCTAAATTTATAAATAGTCTTCCTGTTCCACTTCCTTCAATAATTGATCCAAAAATCAAAAAAATGGCAATAAGTGTTGCTGATATTCCTGTAATTGATCCAAAAATACCATTTCCATTATATAAATACATGGCTTCAATAATTTCTTCTAAAGGAATATTTGGAAAATGAAAGATACCTGGCATATATTCTGTTAAAAATAAATATGAAATACCAATAAGAACAAGTGTAAACATAACAACCGAAACACCTCTTCTAATTGCTTCTAGTATTAAAACAGTCATGATACCACCAAAGACTACCTCAATTGGCAATATTTCTGTTACATCTTCAAGTCTCATATTAATACGAAATGCATCAAAGTACGAATATAAGGCAGGAATTGCCACTAAGATTGCCAAGGTATAATCCATCAACCCAGGTTTTCCATCATATCTTCTCTCGGAATCTTCTCTAAATCCTGGTTTCATCAAGAAAATTAATGGTAACAGTAAAAAAAGGTGTAAAGATCTTTGTTCTCGTGGTTCTAAAAAGCCAATATATCCAGTATATAAATGAAATAATGTGGCTATTAGTGCAAAAAATGCTATGGTAACTTTTATATTTATTTGTTTTAAGTATTTAGTCATAAATTCTCCTGATTCATCATAAGTAACCAAGAAGACTTATTTCATCTTCTTGGTGTGATTTTATAAGTGGTTATTTGATATAACCCATTTCTCTGTAGTATTTAGCAGCTCCTGGATGAACAGGAATTGGCGCGTTTACTGTTGCAGTTTTACAAGAAAAGTTTTTCATACTTCCATGAATATTTGCAAGTTGTGATTGATTTTCACATAATGATTTAGTAATATTATAAATAACATTTTCTGAGATTTTATTACTTGCAAACATAATAGTTGACATATTTCCAGTTGTTACATTGTAACCTTGATCTTTATATGTATTTGAAGGTAAAGTTCCAGTATTGTATCCCCACTCACTTTTAAGGCTAGTTCTTAAATCTTGAGGTAAATTAGTAATCTCACCATCTCTACTTAGTAACATATCGATAACAGCAGCACCAGGAAGTCCAAGGTTCATAACAGCATAATCAATCAGTCCATCTTTATATTGACTTGAAATTTCTGCATAATTTCCATGAATAACTTTAAACCCTCTTCTTTTTAAATCTGGGTATGAAGTACCATAATATTTCATAATCCAAGAAAAGATTTTTTCATCAGATGAACCTACTTTAGTAATTGCGATTTTTTCGTCTTTACCATTTTTTAGTAAATCACCAATATTTGAATATTTTGCATCTTTAGATTTAATTACATGAAAAATAATATCTGACATTCCCATTGCAATTAAAGAAATATTTTGATGTTTTTTTCTATAGATATCTTTCCCATTTGCTGCGAGGTAAGTAACTGTGTCTAATCCAAAACCTAGTTGACTTTTACCTTTTTCTACTTTAGAAGGATTGGCAGTTCCCCCACCAGGAACTATTTTCAATTGAATATCTTTATTTTCACTTTCAATTATTTTTGCAACACCAGCAGCCATTGTGTACCAACCACCACCTAATTGACCTGAAGTCCATTGTAATGTTTGCGCTGATACAAGCGTAGCTCCTAAACAAATTCCTGATACTATTAATCCTAATTTCTTCATAATTCTCTCCTATTACATATAAGTAAATTTTAAACTATTTAAAACCTTGAATGCCTTAAATAGTTTGACTAATCTTGATAATCTATTAAAACTTTGTAAATCCTCCTCTAAATTTATTCAAAATATGGTAAGTTTTTTTCTTTTGCTGCACGTACCCAAACAGGTACAAATGGCACAATCTTATCTTGTGATGGCACCATGATTTCAATAAAAGATGCACCGTTATGAGCAATTGCTTCTTTTAAAGTATCTTCTATTTGATCATCTTTAGTAATTCGTGATACCTTAAAACCAAAACCTTCGGCAACTTTTCCATAATCAACTGGCCCAAAGTCTGTTGTCATTGGTTCGTCAACATCATCTAATAAAATTGCTTCCCCTCTAATCCATCCGTAGGTATCATTTCTTGTAAGAATAACAGTTACGTTTTTCTTAGATCTTTTAATTGTTTCCATATCGCCAATTACAAAAGCAAAAGAACCATCACCTGTAAAGGAAATAATTGGTCCATCTGAGGCATAAGAAGCTCCAATAGCTGCAGGAACTGAATAACCTAATGCTCCCATAGAATAGTTGGTTAAGTATCTTCTTCCTGGTTTTTCAAAAGTTAATAAAGCTGATGGATAAATCGCACTAACCCCAGGTTCTGCTGTTACAATTGCATTATCAGGCATGATATTTTGAAGAGCACGTGATAATTTAACAGGAGAAATAGTTCCCTCAGGCATTTTGATGTCTTTATTATAAACATCATTGATGGCTTTTTCTTTCATAGGATTTAAATCGATCTTTTCTCTTGAAATACTTGGGTATTCACTTTTAATAATCTCAACCATATACTCTAAACTTGCACGAGCATCGCCAACTAAAGCAACTTTAACAGGAAAGTTATTCCCCACATGAGCTTCTGCCATATCTAAATGTATAAATGTTTTAGATTTTGGATCCCCATATAGTTGCCAAGCATCAGTTGAACAAGAATCTGTATTGGTACCTATAAAAAATACTGTATCGGCTTTGTTAACATAATCATTAGAATATGCCATTCCACCTCGAGCTCCAATTACTCGCAAAGCCAAGGGGTGATTTTCAGCAATCGTTCCTTTTCCAGGAGTTGTAGTACCAACTGGTATTTGAAGAAGTTCAGCAAGCTCTAGTAATATTTCACTTGCTTTTGAAATTAATCCACCTTGTCCACAAACAATTACAGGGTTTTTTGCTTCTAATAAAAGCTTAATTGTTTCTCTAATTTTATTATGATCAGCTACTGGTCTATGTGCTGGATAATAACTATATTCTTCATTTGTATATAAATCATCAACATCTGCTTCATCATGGAATACGTTAATAGGTACTCGAATATGAACAGGAGCTGGTCGCCCTGAAGTTGCCACTCTAAAAGCTCGTCTAAGTAAATGTGGAATCTCTTCTGGTTTTGTTAACACAAAAGATTCTTTACAAATACTTGCATACAATGCTGTTTGGTCAACTCCGGTTAAACCATGTTTTTTATCTTGGTTAATTGGAATATCAGAAGAAAAATAAATAATAGGAACAGAACTCATATAAGCTTCAGTGATTCCAGGAGTACAGTGTGTAACTCCTGGACTTGGTGCTTCAAGCACACAAGGTCGTCCTGTTACTTTTGCATATGCTTCAGCAGCATATGAAGCTGTTCTCTCATCTCTTGTTAAAACATATTCTATATTTGAATGTTCTCTCCACTCTTTGTACCACCCAATAGTTGTTTCACCAGGTAGTCCAAATACATGTTTTACTCCATGTAACTCTAACATTTTTAAAATTATTTGTGCGCCGTTCATTTTCATATTTTTGCCTAATTAAAATTCATTGATATTAAATTGTCTAGATTGAACAGATTGGTGAAACCAAGTAACAGCAGAATAAATACTATATACAGGTAGTCCAGTTGCTCTATACATATCTCTAGCATAAGGAACCATATTTGTACATTCGCACAAGATAGCACCTACATTTGGATTTTCTCTTTGTAGTTTTAGTGCAGCTTCGATCATCTCTTCTCTACAAATATCAAAATTCATTTCTGGTTTGTCATCCAAGATTCCGTCACAAAACTCTCGTTGTGCAATATCTTCCATTCCAACCATAGCAACATCATGGGGAATATTAGCTGCATCTAAATGCTCACGACCCAAGTTTTCTTTTGAAATAGTGATAATTCCAGGAACTTTATTTGATGGTAAGGTTTGAGATATTAGATCGTATTGCATTAATGATGAAGTTAAAACTGGAACACCAATTCTATCTGTCAACTCTTTTTGGAACAAAATAAGAAAACCACAATTGGTTGTTAATGCATCAGCACCTCTTTTTACCAAAGCTTTACCAGCTTTAACAAATTCTTCAAGTTTTCCACCACCATTTGCTCGTACAACATTATCAGGGTGTGCTCCACTTACTGGTTCATAATGTACAGGGAAAGGCCATGTAGTTGCATTTCCAATATCACCTGGGATTCTTGGAAATTGAGTTTCTAGCATCATAATTCCGATATGTGCACCATAAAGATTTTTTCCACCTTTTGTCTTCATAAAGTATTCCTTATATTATAAATTTGATTACTTACATAATGTATATTTACATTTAAATTGTTCAACATAGATATGTATAGAGAAAGTTTAGAAGAGTTTAGTGATAAAAAAGTGATTTTTTTATTTTGATGAATATTTTTCTTATTAAATAGGTTTTTCGTAGAGATGTAAGAAGAACAGTATTGTTATAATACTGCTCTATATTGTTAAAATACTACTGTTTATAGGCTTTCCCAATCTTTATATACAGGTTCATAACCCTTACTTCTAATCATAGATGCGATGACAGGAACACTTCTTTCATCACTTATTTCAAATTGTGCAGTGGATTTATCTATATCACTATAACCACCCACATCGGTTTTTGAACCAGCTGAGAACTTAGTTGCACCAATATCGATCAAGTTGTCTCTAAAACTGGCTTTTTCCCTAGTTGAAACATTTATTCCAATCATTGGCATATAAAGTCTGTACGCTAGCATAACTTGAACATATGTTGCATCATCAATATTATACTTAGGCTCAAATTCTCCAGCGTTTTTATTGATTCTAGGCATTGAAAGTGATATTTCGCTATCTAGGTGTTTGTCCATAAGAAATTTTGCATGAATAGCACTATAAAAGGCCTCTTTTATAATATCACCCAAGCCAAAAAGCACACCTACATTAATAGACCTAAATCCAGCTTCAG
>Ga0105358_10002234_pt1 | contig 10336 bp, 8 predicted proteins | sample GOMGulsemesocosm_5_FD_83509 | JGI IMG/M metagenome (GOLD analysis project Ga0105358, IMG submission 83509) | Methane-oxidizing microbial communities from mesocosms in the Gulf of Mexico - GOM15C Gulf of Mexico | ecosystem: Environmental > Aquatic > Marine > Cold seeps | place: Gulf of Mexico...
GTGGTAAAGGTATCGGCTGGAATACCGAAGAAGAAGTTAAGTTGTTGGGTGAGCTGAATTATCGCAACACAGATGAAGGCGTTAGCGAAGGTCGTCCAAAAATTGAGTCGGCCATTGATGCTTGTGAAACCATCTTAACCTTAGCGCCGGAAACTAACGGTAATGTTGCGGTTAAGGCATGGGAAGCGATGGGTGAGTTTACGGGTATTGACCATACGCACTTAGCCAAGCCAAAGCATGATGAGAAAATTCGCTTCCGTGATATTCAAGCGCAGCCTAGAAAGATCATTTCATCACCTACTTGGTCAGGTTTGGAAGATGAGCATGTTAGCTACAATGCGGGTTATACCAACGTGCATGAGCTGATCCCTTGGAGGACGATAACAGGTCGTCAGCAGTTCTACCAAGATCATAAGTGGATGCAAGCCTTTGGTGAGCAAATGATGTCTTACCGGCCACCGGTTGATACTAAAACGATTGATGTCGTTAAGGGGACAAAAGATAACGGCAATAAAGAGATCTTACTAAACTGGATCACGCCGCATCAGAAATGGGGTATCCATAGTACTTATACCGATAACCTATTAATGCTGACCCTCTCTCGTGGCGGACCGATTATCTGGATGAGTGAGATTGATGCTAAAGAAGCGGGTATTGAAGATAATGATTGGGTTGAAGTGTTTAACGCCAATGGTGCTCTTACTTGTCGTGCGGTTGTATCGCAACGTGTTAATCAGGGCATGGTGATGATGTATCACGCTCAGGAAAGAATCGTGAATATTCCGGGCAGTGAAATGACGGGCACTCGTGGCGGGCATCATAACTCGGTTACTCGGGTGATTATGAAGCCAACGCACATGATCGGCGGTTATGCACAGCAATCATGGGGCTTTAACTACTACGGTACGGTGGGTTGTAACCGTGACGAAATGGTTGTGGTCAGAAAAATGGATAAAGTTGACTGGCTGGAAGGTTCAGATAGTGACGATCTTCCTCAACCACTTCCACAAGACGTATAAGGAGACAGTACGATGAAAATACGTTCTCAAGTGGGCATGGTATTGAACCTCGATAAATGTATCGGTTGTCATACCTGCTCAATTACTTGTAAAAATGTTTGGACCTCTCGTGAAGGGGTTGAATACGCATGGTTTAACAACGTTGAAACTAAGCCTGGTATTGGTTATCCAAAAGAATGGGAAAACCAAGATAAATGGAATGGTGGTTGGGTCAAAAAAACAAATGGTTCAATTGAGCTTAAGATTGGTGGTAAATTCAGAGTGTTAGCGAATATTTTTGCTAACCCTGATCTACCCGAAATCGATGACTACTACGAACCATTTGATTTTGATTACCAGCATTTGCATACCGCGCCAGAATCGGCTCACCAGCCGACTGCTCGCCCAAGATCTTTGATCACCGGCAAGCGGATGGAGAAAATTGTTTGGGGGCCAAACTGGGAAGAGATTCTTGGCACCGAATTCGAAAAGCGTAGCAAAGATAAAAACTTCGACAACATGCAGAAGGAGATGTACGGTGAATTTGAAAATACATTTATGATGTATTTGCCGCGTCTTTGTGAACACTGCTTGAATCCAGCTTGTGTGGCCTCTTGCCCATCTGGTGCAATTTATAAGCGTGAAGAAGATGGCATTGTTCTGATTGATCAAGATAAATGTCGCGGCTGGCGTATGTGTGTTAGTGGTTGCCCATACAAGAAAATTTACTTCAACTGGAAATCAGGAAAATCTGAAAAATGTATCTTCTGTTACCCAAGAATTGAAGCAGGTCAGCCAACAGTTTGTTCAGAAACCTGCGTGGGGCGTATCCGCTATTTGGGCGTGCTACTTTATGATGCAGATAAAGTTAAAGAGGTGGCTTCAACCACATCTGATGTTGATCTGTACGAGAAGCAGTTAGAAATTTTCCTTGATCCGAATGATCCAAAGGTTATCGAACAGGCCAAAAAAGACGGTGTTGCTGATTCAATTATCGAAGCAGCTCAGAAGTCACCGGTTTATAAAATGGCGGTTGACTGGAAATTGGCCTTACCACTTCACCCAGAATATAGAACGCTTCCAATGGTTTGGTATGTGCCTCCTCTAAGCCCTATCCAGAGTGCGGTTGATGCTGGAGAGCTGGGTAAAGCAGGCGTAATTCCAGATGTGGATAGTTTGCGTATACCATTGAAATACCTTGCTAACTTATTAACAGCTGGCGATGAAAAGCCTGTGTCTCTAGCGCTTAAAAGACTATTAGCCATGCGTGCTTATAAACGTGCAGAGAATGTTGAAGGCATTGAAGATCTTGAGGTGCTTGAGCAAGTTGGTTTGAGCAAGAAGCAGGTGGACGAAATGTATCGTTACTTGGCGATTGCAAACTACGAAGATCGCTTTGTTGTGCCAACTGGTCATCGTGAGTTGAATATTCCTGAAGCGTTTGACGAGAAGGGTGGATGTGGCTTCACTTTCGGTAATGGTTGTAGTTCAGGTAATAATGATCTGAATATGTTTGGTGCTAAGAAAACGACGGTTCCCGTTGTTTTTAAAATGCCTTAGGAGTCAGTAATCATGTTGATATTAAAAGTAATTTCAAGGTTATTGGATTACCCATCGCAAGAGCTTTCTGATCATTCGGCTGAGTTGGTTGAAGCAGTTAATGAAAGCAGCTTATCAAGTGATCATAAAGCTGAGTTGGCCAACTTTATAACTACGTTGGCAGCCACAGATTTATACGATGCTCAAGAACGCTATGATCTATTATTCGAACGAGGGCGGTCATTATCGCTACTCTTGTTTGAACACGTTCATGGTGAGTCAAGAGATCGTGGTCAAGCTATGGTTGATTTGATGGCTGAGTATGCAGAACATGGTTTTGATGTGCATTCAGAACAGATGCCTGATTATATTCCACTTTATCTTGAATTTTTGAGTGAGCAGAATCAGTCGTATGTGAGTGAATGGCTAGGTGATATAAGCCATATTTTGACAGTCTTGAGTGAACGGCTATTAGACCGAGAGTGTGATTACCGTATCTTGTTTGATGCACTGATTGAGTTGTCTGGCAAAACAGTTGAGCGTGAAAAAATCGCTGAAGCAGTTAAAAAAGAGCAGCCAGATGACACGATGGAAGCTATTGATAAAGCCTGGGAAGATAAGGAAATTCGTTTTGATGATCCTATTCAGTCTGGTAGTGAATCACCGTGCAATGGTGGTTATTCAGCAGCTATACCAACAGAAACCCCCGTTACGTGGCATAAAGCAGCAGATAAAACTGCTGTCTGATGGCCATATAAGGAGAATAAAATGTCGTATTTTAATAATTTGTTTTTTGGGATTTACCCATACATTGCCATCTTGACTTGTTTGGTTGGTAGTTGGATTCGTTTTGATCGTGAAGCCTATACTTGGAAAGCCGGTTCAAGCCAGATGCTTAGGTCAAAAGGGATGAGGCTCGCGAGTAATCTATTTCATGTGGGCGTTATTTTCGTTTTGATGGGGCACTTTGTTGGCCTATTAACGCCAGAGTCGATTTACCATATTTTTATTAGCACAGAAAACAAACAACTACTGGCAATGGTTAGTGGAGGCTTTTTTGGTCTAGTTTGTTTAGTTGGTCTGGTGATGTTGCTTAAGCGCCGTTTAACCGATCCACGAATTCGTGCCACTTCAAGTAACTCAGATATTTTCATCTTAGGATTGTTGCTAGTGCAACTTATTCTTGGGCTGTTAACCATCGTTGCCTCAGCTAGTCATATGGATGGCTCAGTGATGGTTCTTCTGGCAACCTGGGCGCAGAGTATTGTGACTTTCCAAGGTGTACAAGCTGCAGAAGCAATGGAAACGGTTGGAATAATCTATAAGCTACATGTCTTCGTTGGCTTAACGATGATTTTAGTTTTTCCATTCACACGTTTGGTACACATCATCAGTGTTCCCGTGTGGTATTTAGGACGTCGTTATCAAATAGTGAGACAACGTTAATAACATCATTATTCAGTCAAGGTAGCACTAGGCTACCTTGACCTTAGATCCTTTTATTTAGAGAGAAAAAATGAGCAACAGTACGGCACTACCGAGTAGCCCTGAAGGCTTACCCTTGCCTGAAATCCGGGTTAATGGGCTACTTTTAGATGAGGCGCTCTATGCGCAAGAACTGCAGTATCACCAAGCAGAAACATTTGAATCGGCGCTTCAAAAGGCAGGACAAGCATTGGTCATCCGTCAGCTTTTAATTAATGAAGCTGGAGAAGAGGTCAATGAAGATGAAGAGGGTGCGATTCAAAAACTGATGGAACAGAACACATCATTCGTTGAGCCGACTGAAGAAGATTGCTGCCGTTATTTTGAAAATAACGCAGAGCGTTTTAAAACAGAGGTCTTAATGGAAGTTAACCATATTCTTCTTGCTACGCCTAAAGATGATATAGAAGGACGTAATGAAGCGAAGCAAAAAGCTGTTGTTATTATTGACCAATTGAAAAAAGACCCAGGGCTTTTTACTGCGTTAGCAGAGCAACATTCAAGCTGCCCTTCAAAAAAGATGGGTGGTTCGCTTGGTCAGATCGGTAAAGGGCAAACCGTTCCAGAGTTTGAGAAACAGTTAGTAAGGTTACCCGAGGGCTTGGCTGAGACAGCGCTTGAAAGCCGTTACGGTTTACATGTCGTTAACATTAATAAGAAAGTTGACGGTAGACAGCTTGAGTACCCAATGGTTGCCGAAAAAATTAAACACTACCTTACCCAGAAAGCATCCCAGCTTTCTATTCAGGCTTATATTCAATCACTGGTTGAACAAGCAGATATTGAAGGTATTAACATCGGCTTTAGTGATGAAAACATTGTTATTTAGCTGAACAATAAAAAATTATTAATAAGGAAAGGAAAAACTATGAAATTTAATAAGTTAGCACTCAGTGCGGCAATTGCTTTATCTATTGCTGCTCCACTTGCACAGGCGGAAGCCTCCCCTTTAATTGCACCAGAATTAGGTAAAATTAATTTTGATGCACGTCTTCGTTATGAAGATGTGGACGATAGTTCGGTTAAAGATGATGCTGATGCTTTAACCGCACGTATTCGTTTAGGTTACCTAACACCTGATTTTAATGGCTTTAAAGGTTTTGCTGAAATTGAATCAACTACCCCTTTAGGTGACCGAGATTACAATGATAAAAGAGGTCATGGTACTGGGCACTCAGTGATAGCAGATCCAGATAATAATGAGCTAAATAGAGCATGGATCTCTTATTCTGGTTTTGATGACACGCTTATTAAACTGGGACGTCAACGAATTGTTCTTGATAATGCCCGTTTTGTTGGTAATGTTGGGTGGCGTCAGAATGAACAAACATACGATGCATTAACTGTTGTTAATACGTCACTTCCTGAGACACAAATTATTTTGAGTTATGTAAGTAATATTAAAGATATTTTAGGTACTCATTCTGAAGCTGATGCACCTGTGTTTAACGTTAAGTATTCTGGTTTACCATTTGGTGATGTAACAGCCTATGGTTACTTTATTGATGTTGCTGAGTCTGGTGCAACAGATCGCGATACGCTGGGTTTACGTTTTAATGGTTCAACTAAGGTGTCTGATGACTTATCAGTACTATACACCGCTGAATATGCACAACAAGATATTGATCGTGCAGGTTCAACCAGTGAAGATGCTAATTATTATTTGTTAGAAGGTGGTGTAAAGTTTGCTGGTATTACAGCAAAGCTTTCTCATGAAGTTCAAGAAGGTAATGATGGCCAAATAGATGCTTCTTTTAAAACACCTTTAGGCACTAACCATGCGTTTAATGGCTGGGCCGACCAGTTCTTAGGAACACCGAATGACGGTTTGGAAGATACCTTTTTAACCTTGAGTACTAAAGTATCTGGTATTAAATTAATGGCTGTTTATCATGATTTTGAAGCAGAAGATAGCAGCGTTGATTATGGTGACGAACTTGATTTAGTTGCGGTTAAAAAATTCAATAAAAACTATAAAGTTCTTGTGAAATACGCTACTTATAGTCGTGGTGATGCCGCTAGTGGTAAATCTGACACAGATAAGTTCTGGGTCCAGGCTGAAATCACGTTTTAGATCACTGCACCCAAGTTTTGATCTCGTGATGTACGAGATCAAAACTTGGGCTGTTTTTAGTTAAACTTTTGGTTTTCTATTAGCCCCCTTTTTTTTCTTCTACTTAAAAGCAAAATTGTACGACGGGATTCAACGTTATTAGTGCTTAATTTTCTCCAGTTCCTGCTTGAATTTTTTAATCGAACACTGTTCGAACCAGCTTATCAGTAAGGGCATACATATTGTCTTTGCTGTCTTCAGCAACAATAAGCCGTATAAAATCAATATATAGTTGGATATGACAACGTTTGTCAGTGTGGCCTATTCAAGTGGTATACCAAGCAATCATGATAGTTAGATAAAATCGAATATTTATACTATACTCATCGTAAATATCGAGTTGTTTATTGAGGCTATGATTAACTATAAGCACTTACATTATTTTTGGGTGGTTGCAAAGGAAGAAAGTATTGCAAAGGCAAGCGCACGTCTTAATATCACCCCTCAAACTATTAGTGGGCAATTAGGCTTATTGGAAAAAAACCTAGGGGTTGAATTATTTGTTAAATCGGGACGTAATATAGAAATTACCGAAACAGGGCGCTTGGTTTTAAATTATACCAATGAGATATTTTCTTTAGGTAACGAGTTAGAACAGGTTTTGCATAATGAGTCCGAAGAACGTCCTACACTATTTAGAGTCGGTGTGGCTGATGTAGTGCCTAAGTCGATAGCGCAACGTATCTTGCTTCCGGCTCTCCAGATGACGGAGCCTACGCGTATGGTCTGTAAAGAAACAGGGCTAGATACATTGTTAGCAGAACTGGCTATTCATCGCCTTGATCTGGTATTAGCGGACCGTCCTATTCCAGTCACCGTTAGCACACGTGGATTTAGTCATAAATTAGGTGAATGCTCGGTCAGTTTTTTTGCCAAAGAATGGTTGATTGACCGTTTTAAAGGACCTTTTCCTCATTGCCTAAATGGTGCACCACTGTTGTTACCGACGAGTGGTAATCAATTGCGTGCAGATATTGACCAGTGGATCAACAAAATGCGGGTGCGTCCCAAAGTAGTTGCCGAATTTGATGATAGCGCCTTGATGAAGTCATTTGGTCAAGAAGGTGTTGGTTTTTTTATTGCTCCGACGGTGATTCGTAATGAGGTCGAAGAGCAATATAAAGTTAAGGCAATTGGTCAGGTGGGTGAAATAAAAGAATCTTTTTATGCCATCTCTGTCGAACGACGTATTTCAAATCCAATTGCATCAACAGTCATAAAGTGTGCGAGTAATCTATTGTTTAATTAAAGAAGGCTAATGGAGAGACCCTGATGTTAGACGAGTTTATAAAAAGAGAATCGGCGGGTGGAGTGTTGCTAATCTTAGCAACATTACTAGCGTTGATCCTTAGTAACACCTTCATGTCACCCGTGTATGAATATTTTTTACATATCCCAGTAGAAATTAGAGTGGGCCCATTAGAGCTCGATAAATCTCTTTATCATTGGGTTAACGATGGACTGATGGCGATCTTTTTTTTACTGATTGGTTTGGAGGTTAAGCGGGAGATATTAGAGGGGCACTTATCATCCATTGGAAAAGTAGCACTACCAGGCTTTGCTGCGATTGGTGGAATGGTTGTTCCTGCTTTTTTTTACTATATGCTTAACAAGGATAACCCAATAGCGATAGATGGTTGGGCAATACCTACAGCCACAGATATTGCCTTTGCGTTGGGAATACTTTCTTTACTTGGGAAGCGAGTTCCCGTGTCGCTAAAAGTATTTTTAATGGCGCTCGCCATTATTGACGATTTGGGCGCTATAGTGATTATCGCTATTTTTTATACGTCAGAACTGTCAGCACTCTCGATAACAGTCGCTGCGCTATCTTTAATTGTGTTGGTTGGGCTAAATGCATTGGGTGTTTCTAAAAAATCAGCTTATTTTATAGTTGGCACAGTGCTCTGGATAAGTGTTCTTAAATCTGGAGTTCACGCAACATTAGCTGGTGTTGCTCTTGCTTTTACAATACCTATCAAAGGCAAAAATGAAGCCGGTGAGTCGTTTTCGCCGTTAAAAGAAATAGAGCACGGCTTACACTTTTGGGTCGCATTTTGTATCTTGCCGATGTTTGCTTTTGTTAATGCCGGTGTTGATGTCAAAAATATATCGATAGAGCAAATGTCAGGACCTGTGCCCATGGGTATTCTTCTGGGTTTATTTCTGGGTAAACAATTGGGTGTATTTGGTTTTAGTTGGCTTGCGATTAAGCTAAAGTTGGCAACGTTACCAGATGATAGTAGTTGGGCACAGTTATATGGAGTGTCAGTTTTAACAGGCATCGGCTTCACGATGAGCTTGTTTATCGTTTCTTTAGCGTTTGTTGACGATAGCATTTTTCAATTTACAGACAAACTAGCAATTTTGATCGCTTCATTCTCATCTGGAATTCTTGGCTACTTGGTTCTTAGGTTTTGCAAAAAACCATCATCATAGGAATTATTGAATAGTCTATGTCTTCAGCTTATCTCACTGATCTGATCGTCCTGCTAACTGCTGCGGTTGTTGTTGTTCCCGCGTGTCAGATGATAAAGCTTGGAGCTGTCCCTGGGTTTTTGATTGCTGGTTTAATTGTTGGGCCATCTGGCTTAGGCTTAATTGATAATTTAACGGAAATTAGTAACCTTGCTGAAATTGGCATTGCATTTCTATTGTTTATCATTGGTATTGAGCTAAAACCATCACGCCTCTGGCAAATGAAGCGGATGGTTTTTGGTTTAGGCTCACTTCAGGTACTTATAACAGGAGGGGTATTAACGGTAATAGCCTATTATGTATTTGAGCTACCTTTTCGTGCTGTGGTTATCATTGGTCCTGCCTTAGCGCTTTCCTCTACAGCATTTGTGTTGCAACTGCTCAGCGAGCAGCGCCTCCTTAAGTCCACCTATGGGCGCACCTCATTTTCTATCCTGCTTTTGCAAGATTTGGCGGTGGTTCCATTATTAGCTTTGGTTTCATTAATGGAAATGCCAACATTAAGTGTGGGTGATGATATTGGTTTAGCGTTAGTTGAGGCATTGGGGATTTTGACGCTTGTAATTTTAACGGGTCGTTATTTTTTGCATCCGATTCTTCACCGTATCGCACAAACAAAAATACCAGAAGTATTTACGGCATCAGCTATTCTCATTGTTCTGGGTGTTTCATTAGCGGCCGAACATATAAACCTGTCAATGGCGATGGGTGCCTTTATGGCTGGCATGCTTATGTCAGATTCATCCTATAAGCACCAAGTTATTTCAGAAATAAAGCCGTTTCGTGGTTTGTTATTAGGACTATTCTTTATGTCGATGGGGATGTCCCTAAACCTTAGTTTGTTGTTTGATAAACCATGGCTCTCTGTTGGTTTAGTTGCATCGCTTATTGTATTAAAAATACTGATTTTATTTCCCTTAGCTTGCTTATTTGGCTTAGAAAAAAGGAAAAGCTTTGCTGTTTCAATTATATTGGCGCAAAGCGGCGAGTTTGCATTAGTTCTGTTTGCTATGTCCTCACAATCAGGCATTCTGGACGCCGCTATTCACCAACAACTGTTGCTTGTTATTCTCCTCAGCTTACTGATTACACCTGCGTTATCAAATTGGGCTAATAGTATATTGAATAATAAGTCGCAGGAAAATATCACTGATGAGAAAGCACCAGTTAGCTCAATTGTAATTGCAGGTTTTGGCCGGGTTGGGCATCGGATTGGCGATATATTTAACAGAGTGGGGCAACCCTTTATTGGGATAGATATTGACCCCTCGATAGTTGATAAATCTCGTGCGAATGGATTGCCTGTTTTTTATGGAGACATCTGTAATGAAGCATTATTAGAGTCAATTGGAGCAAAAGATGCCAGTGTTATTATTATTACAGTGAATGATATAGAAACGTCTAAATTGATCGTTTCATCTTTGCGGCAATCTAACCCAAAATTGTCTATTTATGTACAAGGGCACAATTCAGTGGAATGTATTGAATTGCTAAAACTGGGAGCATCGGAGGTTGTATCCGAAAATGTTGAAGAAAGCGTTGAGTTGGCTCGTATGGGACTTACGGCATTAAATTTGAGTGAAAAAGAACGTGAAAAGGTGCTGTTAAATTACGCTAAGCAATATTACGAGCAAATAAAGCTAGCTATAAAGTAGGTTTCTTTATAGCCAGCAATTATTGTCGAAAACTTTATCCAAAAGCTTTTTTTATATCATCAAATTTA
>Ga0105358_10002235_pt1 | contig 10335 bp, 6 predicted proteins | sample GOMGulsemesocosm_5_FD_83509 | JGI IMG/M metagenome (GOLD analysis project Ga0105358, IMG submission 83509) | Methane-oxidizing microbial communities from mesocosms in the Gulf of Mexico - GOM15C Gulf of Mexico | ecosystem: Environmental > Aquatic > Marine > Cold seeps | place: Gulf of Mexico...
AAGCCAATACCAAAAATAGCACCGATATCGCCATCGCGGGCATTACGAACAATACCTTCATCAACACAACGCGCTGCCTCATTAAGCATCATATAAGTACAACGTTTGGCTATTTCATTATCAGATAAATTGCCAACAGGGTTTACGTTTAATAAAGCATAAATACTTTCATCAACTTGCTTCCCTTTTCGCTTAAATACATGCTTAAGTCCTTTATTAACATGTTTACCATACAAGTAAAAACCTTTGCTAGCTTTTTTCCCTAAACGACCATCATCAATTAATTTATTAAAAGCGTTTGGAGCAGCAAAACGCTCACCTAAGTCCGCTTGCAAAATTGGACCTATTTTCGCACCGACATCAATACCTACTTCATCAAGCAATTGCATTGGTCCAACAGGGAAACCAAAATTAACTAAGGCTTTATCAAGCTTATCGATTGGCTCACCTGCAAGTAATAAAATAGCGGCTTCGTTCATATAAGGCGCTAAAATACGGTTTACATAAAAGCCCGCTTTGTCTTTAACAACAATAGGTGTTTTACCTTGTTTTTTAGCAAATGCGACGGTTGTTGAAATAGTTTGATCAGACGTACCTGCATGGGGAATAATTTCTACTAGTGGCATTTTATCTACTGGCGAGAAATAATGTAAACCAATAACATTTTCTGGACGTTCTGCTTTCGCCGCTATATTGCTAATAGGCAAACTTGAGGTATTACTAGCAAAAATTGTTGACGCCTTGGTATGTTGTTCAATTTCCACCACCATATTTTGTTTTAGTGCTAAATTCTCAAACACTGCCTCAACAACAAGATCAATATCTTTAAAACCAGAGTAATCAATACAACCTGTGATCATCGACATTTGCTTTTGCATTTCACTACTGCGCATAAAGCGACGCTTTACTTTTCTATTCAGTAAATCATGACTATATTTCAAAGCATGGCTAATACCTTGATGTTCAATATCTTTTATACGAGCAGAAATGTTAGCTTTTGTTGCAGTAACAAAGGCAATACCACCGCCCATTAAACCACCACCTAGCACACCAACCTTAGTGACTTTGTTAGGTATTACATCAACAACGCCCTGTTCTTTTTTCATCTCTGTGGTCGCAAAGAATAAGTTTCGTAATTGTGCCGATTCGGGGCTCATGACCAGCTCAGAAAAGTGTTCTGCTTCAATTTTAAAACCTTTCGCTGGTGACTGCTCTATTCCTGTTTTCACACAATTAATAATTTTAATCGGCGCAGGATAATTACCTTTTGTTTTAGAGATAACTGATTTCGTGGCTTGCTTATAAACAATACTACGACCTATCGATGTTCCCTCAAGGAATTTGTTAACTAGTGATAATTTAAATTTTTCAATTTGTTTAAAATTACCCGCAAGCGCCATCTTTTCAGCCGTTGCAATTAAAATACTATTTGGAACAACATCATTAACTAGACCAGCTTTTAACGCTTGTTTAGCTTTAAGTTGCTTACCTGTTAACATCATGTCTAATGCTTTTTGCACACCAACAAGCTTAGGTAAGCGTTGTGTACCGCCACCGCCAGGTAATAAACCTAACTGTACTTCAGGTAAACCTAACGCTGTTTTAGGGTTATCACTACAAACACGCGCATGACAGGCCATCGCTAACTCTAAACCACCACCGAGACAGGCACCATTAATAGCGGCTACAACAGGAACATTTAACAGCTCAAGTTGTGAGAAAATCTCATGCCCTTGGCGGGCAAGCACAACAACTTCTGCTTTAGTTTTGCAGTCATTAATCATGTTAATATCAGCACCAGCAACAAAAGAATCTTTTTTACCACTGCATAAAACAACACCGGTAATAGAGGAGTCACCTTTAATTTCAGCTAAAACATCCGCCACTTGCTCACCAAATTCAGCTTTAAGCGTGTTCATCGTGTCATCAACAACATCCATGACCAAATGAGCAATGCCATTCTCTTGACGAACTAAGGTAAACGCACTGTTGTTTTCTACTTTATTATCACTCATTAGTCTGTCTCCACTACCATAGCTGCACCTAAACCACCCGCTGCACAAGCCGTAGTTAACCCAACACCACCACCACGACGATTTAATTCATTCAAGGTTTGTGTAATCAAGCGAGCCCCTGTTGCGGCAAAAGGATGACCATAAGCTAATGAACCACCCATGACGTTAAACTTAGTCATATCAATTTCACCAATCGCTTTATCACGACCCAAATGTTCTTTGGCAAATTTATTACTGCCAAACATTTTCATATTCGCTAACGCTTGAGCAGCAAACGCTTCATGCATTTCAATCAAATCTAAATCGGCTAACTCCAACCCAGCGCGCTTTAATGCAATTGGTGTAGCATAACTTGGTCCCATCAACATATCTTGCCATACATCAATAGCCGCAAAACCATAGCTACGAATATAGCCTAATGGTTTATATCCTAGCTCTTTTGCTCGGCCCTCACGCATTAATAAAATTGCCGCGCCACCATCGGTTAATGCTGTACTTGTAGCAGCGGTAACTGTGCCATGTTTGCGATCAAAACAAGGACGTAACTTTGCGTATCCCTCTAAAACAGAGTTTTCTCGAATACAGTTATCTTTATCGATGAAACCTTTATAAGGCTCGCTGTGGGTACACATAACTTCACCATCTAACTTACCTTCAGCCCAGCTTTGAGTAGCTAAGGTGTGAGAGCGATGTGCAAGTGCATCTTGATCTTCACGAGAAATGTTATAGGTTTTCGCCATTTGTTCAGCCGTTTGCCCCATAGAAATCCCCGTTGAATATTCCGCTACAGCAGGTGCAACAGGAAGTATATCTTTAAAACCAAGCTTTCTAATCAACGCAATTTTTTGACTTAAGGTTTTAGTTTTACTTAAATCTAATAACGTACGAGCAAATTTTTTCGAAACACCAATAGGCGCAACAGAAGAAGAGTCAGCACCACCGGCAATACCAACATCGACAAAACCTGCCATGATAGATTCAGCAATATTCACTGTTGATTGAAAACTAGTCGCACAGGCACGCGATACACTATAAGCATCGGTATGAACATTCATGCCTGTACCTAATACGATTTCACGGGCAATATTTGGCGCTTCAGGCATTTGCACTACTTGACCAAAAACACATTGATCAATAATCGCCGGATCAACATCATGTTTTTGCAATAGCTCATTAACAACTAACTTGCCTAAATCAACAGCAGGCACACCATGAAAAGCGGTTGCTTGTTTCGCAAATGGGGTTCTAAGGCCAGCAACTACGGCAATACGCTCACCTGTTGATGTAGCCATTTTTATAGACATATTTTTTTCTCTCCGGTTAACAGTTTCAATTTTTATCTTGCTTAACAATCTTTCAATCATGAAATAAAGCGAAACAAAGAGGTCTGACCTCTTGAGTATTATCCTTGATTCTAACGAACTATCAAAAAATATCAATGCTTGTTTTTCATCTAGTACAAAGCAAAGCCCGCTAATTTGTATTGATGTTAAGAAAAAAATTGTTACAACTAAGTTAAAGAACACTTGTTTTCTTTAACATTAACCCTATATAAAATGCTAGAGTGCGAGTCAGCTAACACTTATACCAATTTAAACAAAAAACAAAAAGACAAGGTAAACATGGCAATTGAACATTTCTCCACATTAAAACAACATTTATCAGAGCAAATCATTGGTCAACCTGCTTTTGTAGAAAATTTACTTATTGCCTTGTTAGCAAATGGCCATTTAATTGTTGAAGGTCCTCCAGGCTTAGCCAAAACCCGTGCTGTCAATGCATTAGCTGAAGGTTTAGAAGCAGACTTTCATCGTATTCAATTTACGCCAGACTTATTGCCGGCTGATTTAACAGGTACCGATATTTATCGCCCAGAAGATGGCACATTTGTGTTTCAAGCAGGTCCGTTATTTCAAAACTTAGTACTTGCTGATGAAATTAATCGTGCTCCTGCCAAAGTACAATCCGCTTTATTAGAAGCAATGGCTGAAGGACAAGTCACTGTTGGTAGAAAAACCTATCAACTACCAGAGCTATTTTTAGTGATGGCAACCCAAAACCCGATTGAGCAAGAAGGCACTTACCCTTTACCTGAAGCACAATTAGACAGGTTTTTAATGCATTTAGAAATTGACTATCCTGATGCAGCAAGCGAATTAGAAATATTAAAACTAAACCGTGGTGAAGCATTAACTGGTGCTAATCACGAAAAACCAACATTAAGAGTTTTGAGCCAAGCAGAAATATTTGATGCACGCAAACAAGTGCTTAATATTCATATGGCGCCATCACTTGAAGCATATATGGTTGATTTAATTATCGCTACTCGCCAGCCAGAGAAATATGACGATAAATTAAAATCATGGTTAGCTTACGGTGCTAGCCCTCGTGCTACCATCGCTTTAGACCGCTGCGCACGCGCCCGCGCGTGGTTGTATAACAGAGATTTTGTTAGCCCAGAAGATATTCAAGCCGTTTTACATAATATATTAAGACACAGAATAATTCTTAGCTATCAAGCCGAAGCCGAAGGCATTACGCCGAACCAGTTAATAGATCACTTATTAAGCTTAGTTGCTGTTGCATAGCGACTAGAAAAAGAAGTAACTTATGTGGTTTAAACAAAACAAAGCGAATAAAAAACAAGACTCTTCGCCAACGAATTGTCAAGTCGAACTCGCAAGCATTAACAGTAATGGCGTTGAACTTGCCATGACTGAACTATTACATTATCAAAATAAAACGGCCTTAATTGACTTGTCAGCGAGAAAAAATATACATGGACAAATGTCCGGTAATTACTTATCTCGCAATAAAGGCCGTGGTATGGAGTTTGATGAAGTGCGTCATTACCAAACCGGCGATGACATTCGCGCGATTGATTGGCGAGTAACCGCCAGAACAGGTAAAACTCACACCAAATTATTTAGAGAAGAATTAGAACGGCCTGTGCTTATCGCTACCGACTTAAGCGCTAATATGCATTTTGGTAGCCAACTGCTGTTTAAATCCGTACAAGCGGCTCATGTAGCCTCGTTAGTCGCTTGGCACGCAAAAAATCGTGGTGACCGTTTAGGTGGCATCGTTTTCAATCAGAACGATCATTTAGAATTGAAACCGCGTAGTCGCAAAGAAGGTGTGTTGCATTATTTGCATGCGTTAACGTCTTTGCATCAATCTCAACAGTCCTCACAAAATAAAGCGGTGACAGAGCAAAACACTAACAACCTAAGTTCCAGCAACCTAAGTTACCTTAATGATAACTGTGCTCGCATAAGACAATTAGCTAAACCCGGCTCACTTGTTTATTTAATTACTGATGCTCAACCAATCAAGGATATGTTGATTCAAAATCCAAACCAACAAACAACTTTAAGTCAAAAAATCAGCGCATTACGCCATTTAACACAAATAAGTCAGCATTGTGAGTTAGTGATTTGTTTGATTACCGACCCGCTTGAGCAAGAATTACCGACAAGCTCGGTAAAACTGAATGTAACGTTAACCGATGGTACCAACAGACAACAATTAACGTTAGGTGACAAAAACACTGCAAGTAATTATAAGCAACAAGCTGAAACTGTTTTTGAACAATGCTCAAAACTACTCACTAAAGCTGGTGCAAGAGTTATTAGTTTTAGCGCTGGACAAACGCTTGAACAACAATTAAAAGATGGAGCACGGTTTTGCAATCAATAACCCCTAACCCCACGCAAAACAGTGCTATACCTACTAACCCCTTAGCATTGAAAGATATTCATGTACCTGATCCAATAACAAGCTATCCCATAGCCTATGGATGGTGGATATTAGCCGCATTAATATTACTGTCTATTGTGATAGCAATCATAAAAACTAACAAAGCAGCAAAGCGTAATCAAGTAAAAAAACAAGCATTAACACAGCTAAATAATAACCTTGATGTAAATAATAACGAACTCATTTCGTTATTAAAATGGGCTGCTATGCATTATTTTTCTCGTGTTGAAGTTGCCAAGCTTTATGGTGATTCGTTACAACAATTTTTATTAAAACAATTACCAGAAAAGCACCAAACAAGTTTTGCCGAATTAAGCGAGCAAGCTTTTAAAAACCAATATCAGGCAAGTTTTCAGAACGAAGTAGATAAGAGCTTTCAGCAAGCTACACGTCTTTGGTTAACTCAAGCACTTCCTCCTAAAGCCGCAAAACAAATGAACCAAATAAATAATGGCCGTAATCTACATCAAAGTGAAGGAGTTAGTGCATGATCACTTTTGCTTGGCCTTGGTTATTACTATTATCACCACTACCGTTATTTATATATTTTCTTCCTCAAAAACGCAATAATCGTACCAGTGCAGCGTTGATCATGCCGCACTTATTGCAAAGTTCATCGGTGTGTACTACCACTCAAACAAGTAATAAATCACCCTTAATAGTTTTATCTTTATGCTGGTTATTAACGGTAGTCGCGTTAAGTCAACCGCAATGGTTAGGTGAAGCCATTGATATTCCGACCGAAGGTAGAGAGATGATGATTGCCGTTGACTTGTCCGGCAGTATGCAAATTGAAGACATGAGTTTACGTGGGAATACGGTAAATCGATTAGATATGCTAAAAGTAGTACTTGGTAACTTTATTGAACGTCGAATAGGAGACCGACTTGGTTTAATTTTGTTTGCCGATGATGCCTATATGCAAACACCCATGACCTATGACAGAAAAACCGTTAAGCAAATGCTCGATGAAAGTGTGCTTGGCTTAGTGGGCAGAAAAACCGCCATAGGCGATGCCATAGCACTGGCTGTTAAACGCTTTGATGCGAAGCAAAAATCAAATAAGGTTTTACTACTCTTAACCGATGGTCAAAATACCGCAGGTAAAATAACGCCAGAGCAAGCGCTTGAACTCGCTATTGCTAAAGATATTACCATATACTCTATCGGTATTGGTGCAGATGTAATGTTACAACAATCTCTATTTGGCACCCGTAGTGTAAACCCCTCTAGTGAATTAGATGAGCAAACCTTAACTAAGCTTGCACAACAAACCGGTGGAAAATATTTTCGCGCCAAAGATAGCCAAGGCATGGAGTTAATTTATGGCTTGCTTGACCAACTAGAGCCTATTGAGCAAGATCAACAGCAAATGCGCCCATTAACAGCACTATTTTATTGGCCATTGTCGTTGGCTTTCATATTGAGCGCAAGTTATCTACTTGCTATTAACTTATCACCCTACGCCCGTAGAGCAATTTAGGTCTTATAACTTACAACATAATGACATCATATAATTTATTTTTAGCTAACTTTCATTTTGTCAGACCTTTTTGGTTACTGGCAATTATTGTGTTATTGATCGTACTGTGGCTGTTAAAAAAGCATCGTTTTCATCAATCCCCTTGGCAAAAACTCTTACCTCCTCATTTAAGTGGCGTGCTAGTCGAAGGCGCTGCTAATAGTTCCGCACCCAATAAAATACCATTACATCAACGGCTGTTTTTAAGCAGACCTTTATTTATCGGTTTACTTAGTATTATTGCACTTGCTGGTCCAGCTTGGCAAAAACTACCGCAACCAGTATACCAAACCGAACGTGGCTCGGTACTGATTATGGATATGTCTTATTCGATGTACGCTACTGATATAAAGCCTAACCGTTTAACGCGTGCACGCTTTAAAGCCATTGATTTACTCAATAAAATTAGTGATGGTGACGTTGGCCTAATTGCCTATGCCGGTGACGCTTTTGTCATTAGTCCATTAACGCAAGATATTAAAAATATAGAATTATTATTACCCTCATTAACACCTGAAATTATGCCAGAATTAGGGGCGAACCCTTATGCCGCGTTAACACTAGCTCATGAAATGCTAAGCAATGCCGGTCACTTAACTGGTGATATCTACTGGTTTACCGATGATGTTGACAATGAAGAACTCAGTGATATTTATGATTGGTCGAGTAAATATGCTCATCATCTGAATATTTTAGGCATTGGTAGCCAAAATGGTGCGCCGATAAAATTACCCTCAGGTGAGCTGTTAAAAGATAATAACGGCGCTATTGTTGTCCCAAGATTACCAAGTCAAAAACTGCAATCACTTGCTGCTCGTGGACAAGGAAATTACCAAACGATTAGTAATGATGATAGTGATATCGACAACCTGATCTCAAAACTTGACGTGTTAGACAACAATAAAAGTAAACAACAAAGTCAGCAAACTGGCGATCAATGGCAAGAGCAAGGTGCTTGGCTATTGTTGTTAGTTCTTCCACTTGCTTTAAGTTACTTTCGTCGTGGCGGTGCTATTTTACTTTTACCGCTAACTTGCCTGCCTTTATTGCTTTTACTCTCTATTTCTCTGGTTAGTCCTGTTTCTTTCGCCGATGAAAACAGCGAAAATAGTGAAAGAGCAGCTGAATCATCCTTTTTACAAAAAACATGGCAAGGTCTTTGGAAAACCCAAAATCAACAAGCACAACAACAATACAATCAAGAGAATTACCAAGGTGCAGCTCAGCAGTTTGAAGATTCGCAATGGCAAGGTAGCGCTCATTATAAAGCTGGCAATTATCAACAGGCGCTTGATGCCTTTAGTCAAGGTGAACAAGCCGACAGCGCTAACAGCCTTTATAATCAAGGGAATTCGCTTGCACAAATGCAAAAGTATGACCAAGCAATTGCTGCTTATCAAAAGGCTTTAAAGAAAGATCCTGACTTGCAAGATGCCAAAGACAATATGGAAAAGCTAAAACAGCAGCAGAAGCAAGAACAAGAAAAAAACGATCAGTCTAATGACGATAAATCTAATGACGATAAATCTAAAGATGAAAGTTCTGAAGATAAAAAGTCTGAAGACAAGGGCGATAAGCAACAAAATCAAGACAGTGATTCACAACAGTCGCAAGATGAAAGCGATAAAAAGCAAGAACAGCAATCATCAGAAGATTCCGCTAACGAGTCTCAACAAAAAGATGAGCAACAACAATCGCAAAGTGAAAGCGATAAAAAAGACAGCGAAAATGAATCCGAGCAAAAGCAAGAACAACAAGCTAAGCATAGCGAAGAGTCAACAGAAGAAGGCAAAGAAAAAACTGCCGAGCAAGTAGCAGCCGAACAGTTAGCAAAAGAAACAGCCGAACAGTTAGCAAAAGAAACAGCGCAAAAGCATCAACAATTATTAAATAAAGTAACTGATGATCCTTACCTATTATTACGCAACAAAATGCAATTAGAATATCAAAAACGTCGACAAGACGGTGCTAGTCAAGGAGTACAGAAAAAGTGGTAAATATGAGCTTAAAATTACTAATGCTACTGGCTCTTTTAGCCGTTAGTCAGACAACCTTCGCCCTGACACAAATTACTGCCAGCGTTGATGCTAACCCTGTGATGGATAATGAATCAATTGTATTAACGGTTATTGCTGATGACAGTGTCGAACGAAATAGCTTAAACACCACGCCTTTATTGAAAGATTTTATACTCGCGCGCACCGAAGTAAGTTCACAAACAAACATGGTTAATTTTAAAACCACTAGAACAACACGTTGGCAAATAGTATTGATGCCAAGGCGCACTGGTAAATTAGTTATTCCCGCTTTGACCGTTGACGGTTATCACTCGAAAGCAATTAACGTAGAAGTCATAGAGCAAGGTAGTGCTAATTCAACTCAACAACAAGATATTTTTATCACAGCAGAGTTATCAGAAAACGATGTTTATGTGCAACAATTACTCGCTCTAACGATAAAATTACATATTGGTGTACAACTACAACGGGGTAGCTTAACCGAGCCTAACTTACCTAATGCTATTATTGAACAAATAGGTAAAGATACAGAAAGCGACGGTATTGTTAATGGTAAGCGCTATCGCATAATTGAACGGACTTACGCTATTACGCCTGAGCAAAGTGGAAAATTTACGCTTGATACTCCGATGTTTTCAGGGGATATTATGGTGCAATCTAGACGCCGTTCTGGTTTCTTAAGTTTTGGTGAAACTAAGCCGGTAAATATTTCAGGAGACAAACTTTCTTTAACTGTTCGACCAATCCCAGATAATTACCCAATTGATGCGACCAACAGTTGGTTACCTAGTGAGTTATTAACTTTACACCAAGAATGGCAACCTGTCTCTTCACACGGCAAGAATGAATTTAAAGTCGGTGAGCCAATTACCCGCACCATCACACTAACCGCCGCGGGACTTGGTAAAGCACAGTTACCTAAAATAATAATGAATGCGCCTGCTGGCTTGAAAATATACCCAGATCAAGCAGAGCTTCATTCAAGCCTCACCAAAGAAAGATTAATTAGTCAAAAAAGACA
>Ga0105358_10002237_pt1 | contig 10335 bp, 8 predicted proteins | sample GOMGulsemesocosm_5_FD_83509 | JGI IMG/M metagenome (GOLD analysis project Ga0105358, IMG submission 83509) | Methane-oxidizing microbial communities from mesocosms in the Gulf of Mexico - GOM15C Gulf of Mexico | ecosystem: Environmental > Aquatic > Marine > Cold seeps | place: Gulf of Mexico...
CCAATCAGTCTCCATTAAAACACAACAATGATCACAACAATTTGGCTTATTTTTAATACTAGCTTTAATAGCTGAAGCAATATTCAAACTTACCACCTGATGAGACACAGAAGGAGAGGGAGCCATGGCATATGGCATCCCATCCATTAATTCCCAATTTCCTTCCCATTGCATATAATCATCAACAGTATAAAATTCTTGGTAAGCCAAAGCCATATATTCCCCCTAAAATTGATTCAACATAACACTTCTGTTGCTCCTAAAGCTCTTTCCATCTATTTACCTTTATCCCTCTGCTTTTTAAAATAAGGGAGATTAAAAATAAAATTATTGAGACAAAAACCTACAACTTCAACCCTGTTTTTTCAGACAAGATTGACTTAATTTTCTCAGGATCTATCTCATTAGCAATCCAACTTTCAGCTTCAAGCATCTTCAAGTCGACTAATGATCGATACCAGTAGCCTTGCATAAAATGATAAGCAAAGCCTTTTATACCATCTAAAAAACCCAGCTTTAAAAAATAGCGATATAAAAAATACATTAATGGCCTGACAAAAGAAGGTAATTTCGTATAAACATTCTGTTTTATCCAACGCTTAAACTTAGCATGTCCCCCAGCTTGTTTTTTCATCGCATTATCAGAAGGTGAGAACTGATATTTTAAGTTTAACAACTCAATCATTTCCAAAGTGGCATATTTATTATGCTTATCAACCCACCAAGACACATTATTCAAGTTATCATCAACGATATCCCCTTTTAAACTAATTATCTCCCCACTCTTCAATACCACATGCTCATCCATCCAACGCTGTTCTACATAGCCTGTACCAGTACGCCACATACGCATAACCTCAACAGGATACATTGCACCAAACCGAATCCACTGTCCTAGAAAAAAGTATTTCCGTCGTAAACAAAAACCATTCACCGTTTCAGGAACAATCTTCAACGTCTCTATAATTTCAGCTTTTAAAGCACTTTCAACATATTCGTCTGCATCAATACGAATAATCCATTCAGTCGACACATCAATGTTATCCAAAGCCCAATTAAACTGATTAGCATGATTAACAAATTCATTTTGATAAAACCGTCCGTCCATACTTTCAACAATAGCCTGCGTATCATCTGAAGAAAAACTATCCACCACAACCACATCTTGACAAAAGCCCTGCACACTCTCAATACAACGCCTAATGTGCTGACTTTCATTAAAAGTTAAAATAATTGCTGTAATATCCTGTTTCATCTATTAACTTCCTTTTAAAACACGCTTTTTAATAAAGACTGCAGGATTACCAGCAACCACTACCCAGCTATCTACATCTTTTGTAACCACAGCTGAAGCACCAACTACAGCACCCTCACCTATTACAACATTTGGCCCAATAAAAGCCTCTGCACAAACCCAAACATTATCTTCCAAAGTAATGGGTAACTTTAATAATGGTAAAGATGTATCAGTATAATCATGCGTACCAGCACACAAATGTGCTCGATGCGAAACTGTGACATTATTACCTAAGCTAATTCTTCCTAAGTTATAAATCAGTGCATCCTCGCCAATGGCAGAGTAATTACCCATGGATAAATTCCAAGGCATATAAATTACAGCTGATGGATATATATGGACAGAGTGTCCAATTTTTGCGCCAAACAACCTTAAAATAAAAACACGCCAGCTGAAGAAAATACGCGGTGAAAACTTAAAAATGAATTGCCCTAGTCCCCATAGCACACGCAAAAACAACTCTCTTTTTGTATACTTTTGAGATTCTCTATTCTTTGTAATATCAATCATTTATTAAAATATTTATTAATAACACTATCATATTTACGAGAGAGAGATTCCCAAGTATATTTATTTTCAATAAGTAAACTAGCGTTGTGCCCAGTTTCCTTACTATCTTCCTCATTATTAACGACATTAATAATTGCAGCTGCAATTTCACTATCATCAAGCGAAGTCTCAATAGCAGCATTATAATTAACGGCCTCACCAAAATGACATGCCTTGCTAATAATCACACATACTCCTACTGCCATTGCTTCAATAACAGCCATACTAAAACCTTCTTGCCGACTAGGTAAACAAAAACATTTAGAGTTTTTAATTAATCTAAACTTATCATACCCATATACAGGTCCAATATATTTCACCCTATTCTCTAAATTAAATTTATCAATCAATATTTTTGCTTCAGCCCATCCACCTTCATCAGGCCCCGCAACAACAAGATTTATACCCCTTATTTGAGAGGCTACTAAAAAAAAAGCTTTAATTAATATATCAAGCCCCTTCTTATAATGAACTCTGCTAAGAAATAAAATATAAGGATCCTGATTAATTATTGATAATTTATCCTGTTGAAAGTCAAGCGAATCAAGTGTTTTTATTTTCTGTATCTCTGAACTGAAAATACCATTACCAATTACTTCAATTGGCGCTGTAACACCTACTTTTCGCATTAATTTTTTTTCATCCGAATTTAATGCTTGAACAAAAATAGAAGAGTTTACAATTTTTTTCCAAAATAAATACCAAACGGGATACTTCTTCCATTTTTTATATGCCATACTCCATGGATCTAACATCCCCCTTGGAACTACAACATGAGGTATAGACAATAAAATTGAAACAAACCCCGCTTGAATTAATGAAGGAAGCCATGAACCATGAATAATAACAAGATCATAACTAGAAACAATTGAATAAAACCTAGCTCGAAATTTTAAAGCAAAAAGACTTTCACTTAGACCCTGCTTACAAACATTATATATTTTAACTTTATCGTAATTTGGGTACACCTTTGACAAATTAAGCGTTGTTTCTTGGCCTTCTTTCTTATAGCATAAGAATCCGACATCGTAACCTGCAAGACCAGCTTGAGCGCAAGCCATACTTAATGCTGATATCGAAGGCCCCCCAGACGTAGGTGAAATATCTTCTATAACATGTAATATTTTCATAACTAAAAATGTGCACCTATGAGTTAAAATTCACGTTGTCTTTTTATATTTCTTCCAAAAGGTCAACAACCGCCACCCACCCATAACTATAAGACTAAAGAGCATTGGCTTAAAAAATGTCGTAATATCATTCCTAACCAACTTCATTACTGGCCACATCATTACCCCTGATAATAATAGTGTAATGGGTGAATTTAATAAGTTCTTCGTATCAAGTTTACCAATACAAAACCCTAACAATACAAAAAATAATATAACCCCAAGAATACCAAAATTTAAATATGGTTCTGCAATAATACTATATCCTGATCCTCCTCCAGTGTTATACATCCACTTACTATATTTAAAAACAAACCAATCAGAAGCGGATAAATTATCTAAAAAATACTTGCCATTATTTCTATTAGATGCCAGTTTACGATTTGATTCTCGAATGTTAAACCCAATATTTGGGATAGAGTTTTTTAATGCTAGATAATAAGTTTTTCCATATCTAAAACTTTCATCCTTTGGAACCCATTTCATAGTGTATGCAATAATGCCACTAATAGCCCCCAATTCAAGAAATATTTCATCAGCACTGGAATCTTTTGCAGACTCACTAATATCAGATAGAGTTATCGTATTATATGCACCAATCTGACGAATTATTTTCACTGCCGGAATTGCAACAATCAAAAAAGAAAGTAATATAGCTATAAACTTTTTATTTAATTTACGCCCCAGCTTTACCCAGATAATCACACCTATCAACATAGGAAACAAAGCAACAGACCGATACCCTAAAAACAGAATAAATAAAAGCCCCATGATTGCTAGCAACCGACTATACACTTTTTGAACTGTATTTCTTGCTCCAATAACAAGTAAGACAAGTGATGATGGGAAAAACATAAGAAACAGGCCAAAGCCTCTTGTATCACCTACTCCACCAAATATATCACGTCTAGAATAAGAAAATATATTACCAACTGTTAAAAACACCCATATTAACATTATTAAAGAAAAAACAAACAAGCCTACACCGTACCACCAACACACACTTTGCCCTAAAAAACTATTTTTCTTCAATAGAATACAATCAAATGTTTTTGGCTTATTACCTATACAAGCAACCGAAAGGCCAATCCCGTAACAAGCCAAAGAAATAACAATCATCCAACTAGATTTATAAAACCATACCCCCATATCCTTGCTATAAAATGTTCTAGAAAAATCATATATACCAAAAAAATGTAGCATTATATGGCTAATATGAAAAACTAATAATGCAAGAATAAAACCATTACTAAAGGTAAATAACGTTTTGAATAGTTTAGTTGAATATATAGAATATATAACAATCCAAAAAAACATTATTATTGCAATATAGTTAGGCCAGTATCTATCTGCTCTAGAAGTTATCTCAAGACCAAAAATTGAAAAAACTAACAGTAGTAAATTTAAAGTTAGAAATATATAAGCAGTGACTTTTGAGATATTTAATCCAGATATTTCTTTATTATTTATAGACATTTTTTATAAATTTTTTATTACTGTAATACATTTACTACTCATAAATCCCTAAATATTTTATTGCCGTAGATTTTATAGAGTACATTTGCCTAAATACTTCAACTTCTGCTAAATCTAACTGTTTATCAATCAGGCAAGATTTATGAAACAAGTCAGATAGAGCATCTATATCATTTACACCTACCCACAAAGCACCCTGTGGATTTAACTCCTCCAAAGAATTTATTTTAGAAAAAACACACCTAATTCCTGTACCTATTGCCTCTATCCCAACTATAGGCAATCCTTCAAACCGACTTACTAGCACCATATTTTCACAAGCCTGAAGCCATTTATCAATATTGCTCTTTACTCCATGAAAAACAATTGATGAATCTACCCCCTTAAGATCTTCAAGTTTATTACGTAGATTGCCATCACCGATAAAATGAAGCTCAGCTGCTCTATCCCCCATATTTTCTTTTTTCCATGCTTTAATTACAATATCTTGTGCTTTCTGTGATGACTGTACACTACCTCCAGACATACTACCGATACAGATAAAATGTTTTTTATGGACATCCAATTCCAACTCAACTTTATTTTTTAAAGAGTTTTCTATAGTCTTAACGGGCCAATTAAAAGCAATACCATTTTCAATAACAACCAAGTTTTCATTGACAACGTCTTTATAAGTATTAAAAGTTGCTTGTCCACAAGCAATAGAAACCAAGGGGTTATTATGCTCAAAAGCCCATTTTGTGAAGAAATTATGAGTTATTACCGTATTATGTATTGTTCGGTAAAGACGAACTTTCTTTTTGGTATAAAAAAGTGAAACAAGATAATATGCTAGCTCTGTATTTGGAGTATGCAAATTCAAAACATCTGGCTCTAACTTATGAATTATTTTAGCTAACCATAATATCGTTTTTAAACCAACTTTCTTTGTGGGGCCATATTCAAGCAATACATTATTCTTTATCAGCTTTTCTTTCATTGAAAGCCCTACAAAGTCATCTCTATTACTCAATGCCAAAACTACTACTTCATTATTTTGAGACATTTCAACAGATAAGTCTGTTACAAATTTTTCAGCACCTCCTGCAATAAATGCTCCAATAACATGTACTATTTTTTTACTTTTACATTTATCTCCACTCATCTAGTTTTCGCCCTGTCATTTTTTCTAGAATATCTATATCTTTTGTAAAGCTTTTCTTAATGATTAATTTCAAATTCTCATCAAGGGGAGGATAGTTTTCTTCTCTTAAATTCATATTTATCAGCCTAGTTACCAACAAATATTTTATGTTGTATGGAAGCATAAAACCGGCTATTTTCTTAAAAATTGATTTTCCACGTAAAAAACTATGTATCCATCTGTTTTTTGGCATAGAAGACATATTTGATGATTGATCTTTAGTATTTTCTAGTTCATTTACTCCTAAAAACTCAGTGACTTGTTTAATCACAGCTTTAGGCTTATTTTTCAAATCTTCATGAAAAAGAATTAAAAAACTCTCTCTTTCAAAATATTCAAAATATTGTTCTAGTTGTTGTGCATAAAGACCACTTGACAGATACTGGTATCTTACAGTTCCCAACCTTTCTATAGCTCCATCATCTAATCTTTCTTTTTCTTTATCCAAAGCATCCCGAAACCCTAACGACTCATATCCTTCCCTAACCATATTCCAATAGAGTGAATACGCTCTGCTAACGGGCTCTCTTAAAATAACAATAAATTTTATATTTTTTCCACCAATATCTTGAAAAATCCTTTGAGCTGCTTTTTTATAATAGAGATAATGCGGAGATGCATCAACCCTACATTTAAAACCTGCTGAATTTTTAAAATGCTTTTTAATATAAGAACAAATTCCTTCAGAATATAAATCATCATTGCTGAAAAATTGAGGCTCCTTGACAATAGAAAAATATATATCAGGGTGTTCTTTTAAAATATCGTACAATGAAGTAGTGCCACACTTTGAAGCTCCTAAGATAAATGTATTTGGAAAGTTTTCTTTATTTTTCATTATATCTAAAATTTTGTTAAACACTGCCTATAAAAAATTAACTAGCCATTATTATTTTTTTTATGTCGCCATCGATTAATAGTAAACTTATGTTTAGAATGAGTATTACTATAAACCCTATTAACAATGAATAAGCTCCTCCAATAACTCCATACGGTTTAACAAATAAAACACATGATATAAATATAGCTATGACCTGAATACTATGAATAACAACCATACGATACAACCTCCTTTTAATTGTAATAATAACTCCAAATATCTGAGATATATAATTCAAAATAGCAGCCAAGACCACCACTTCTAAAACTTTATGATATTTAGAAAAATTTTCTCCATATAACAAACCTAATACATTTTCACCATACTGTAGAGCAATATAATAAAAAACAAAACCTATAAATATATTTATCATTAATAGCTTTACTATAATACCCCTTAATTCTTTATATTTAGCTTCATTATATAGAAAAGCCATCCTAGATAAAGATGTTTGTATCAAAGAGTCAGTTATTAATCGTCCTACCAATAAGAAATATACAATTGCACTATATACCCCGACAAAACTAACACCATGATAGTATTTAATAAAATAAACAGGTAGAGAAAATACTAAAGTTAATAATGACATAACAATGCCTAATGGTAGGCAGCTCTTAACAATCTCTAGCATTTTCTTTATATTGAAAATTAAATGTATTTTTTCATACTTATTAACATACCAAAAATCATGACTAACTAGAAAAAAAAACCACATTAATACGACAACAAACAGAGCTATTTCTATACTATACCCTAAAAACATTATATAAGTTACCGATCCCACCAAACTAAGCCCCCTTAAAATATTTGAGATGGCAATCAATTTAATTAAATTGTTTTTTTGAAAAATAGCACAAAAAATATCTATAATTGATTCAAGTGTTTTATACATTGCAACAGCTGAAACAATTTTTAAGATACCTGTATCAAAATAATAATAAGCATATATCAATATAAGAATTAATGAAAATAATGCTATATATATCCTAGTAGAAACATACTCATTTATACTAAATTTAGAAGTTGTATCTGTAATTAAAAAAGTCCTCATATTCATCTGAGAAAACATAATTATAGGAGCACATAGAGCTAAAGAAAATGTATATGTCCCAAATAAGTCTATTGAAACAAACCTTGCAAGATATACCATTACTAACCATTGACTACCTGCGTATACTAGCCGGCCAAATGTAAATAAAACAGCACTCTTAAGCATTTAATCTATTTTTTATTATAGTAAATAATATCATTATGTTTTTATTCCTCACGTTTGTAATCACAGGTTGTCACAGTATTAATTATCTTCTCATTATATAAGGATTGTGTTTGATGATCCTCATATAGAATAGATGTTCTACCTTCTTTATTTATATTATTACTTGAGTCTATACATATATTACTTAGTTCACTATTATTCCTATCAACTACTCGTAGCATTAATTGGTTTTTTATTTTTATATCATTCCCTGTGATTAGGATATTCCTTGGTGGAATATAAATTGAAACACAGCTTCCATCTGAAGAGATAGCACATGCCTTACAATTATGATAGTTATTAAAACAATATTTATTGGCCATTTCATCATAGAATTGTGTATACCAGTTTCTTGATGAAAATATTTCTTGAGTATTTAAAATACTAGATTGATCAACAACATTACCTTTAATTAAAACATTTTCCCAGCCCGTAAAGTTAACAATCCAATTATTTTTAATATCATATATTTCATTATTAATAATATTTATATTTTTAGCATTAAACCTGTCTTTAACTATAATTTTAGTTTGATATAATGATCCACAATAATAAGGGCACTTCATTGTTCCCCCAACAAACCCATAAATCATTGAATGTATTTTATTATCAACAATATATATATTTTCTGCCCCACCTTTTATTTGTATTTGTAATGCATTACTTATTTCATTTTCACTTATAAGAACATTCTTTGTTCCTGGTAAATCAATTGCATCTTGAGAACAATCTTTTATTATATTATTTATTATTTCTATATTCTCCACTCCTTTTTTGTTTGCAGGAGCATATATACAATCATAATCTCTTGATTTTAAACCCAATTGAATTTTATTAAGCTGTGGCTTACTACCATGTATATAATTATTTTTTAACGACACATTACTAATACCAATAGCAATTATTGCTTGATTATTTCTTTCTGACTCTTTTTTTATAAATTCAATACCAGATATTGAGATTGGACCACCAGTAGTTATATTGAATCCATCTCCAACAAACTTAACGGGCCAATTATTTCCTTCTTTCTTTTGACTTCTTAAATAAATTGGTTTTTGTGAATGTACTATACGGTTTACACCAACATTTCCATTTAAAATATTTTTATCATCGTAAATTCCCTGTAGAAATATAACGGTATCACCTGGACTTAAACATCTATCCTTTAACGCTTGAAGGGTTTCCCATGGATTGTTTTCTCTACTTGTTTCACATGATGACTTATCTACTCCATAAGGAGACATGTAATAAGTAGATGAAGCCATACCGTTTACATTTACAATAAAAAATAGAAAAATTATAATTACATTTTTTTTCATATATTCCATAGCTTTAATTTAACAGGGTATTTAAAGTTTCTTATAAAAACTTTACAAAATGTGTCTGTGATAATTTTCTGTCGAAACTATTGTCAAAAACTTTTCTTATTTTATTATTTGTCATTATCCCATCTTTCAAGGACTCTATTATTTTTATAAGAGCTAAAATACTATCACTCCCGTCTATTACATATCCACAATTATGTTGATCAATAATTTTTGCAATTTCACCTTCTTTATCCCCAATAAATATAACAGGTCTACCCGCAGCTAACACCCCATAAAATTTACTGGGAACAATTAACCCCTCAAGCTCTGGCTTTAAACTTATTAAATGCACATCAGAAACAGATAGGCTTTGATCTAAATTTTCTCTAGGTTGATACGGCTTAAAGAGCACATTACTTAATTCTTTTTCTTTACATTGTTTCTCTATATCTGGCAGTTGTGCGCCGCCGCCAATAAACAGGAATTTAATATTTTCATTATCTTTTAATACTTCTGCTGCTGCTAGTATGGTTGAAAAGTCATGACTTCTACCTAAGTTACCTGAATAGCCAACAACAAATTTACCATCTAGTCCCCATTCTTTTCTTAGTGGGTTTTGTTTATGCGGAACTGGTTTTATTTGCTCACCATCGGCCCAGTTATGTATCACTGTTATTTTATTTTCTGCAATGCCTTCTTTTCTTAGCCTTTCTGCCATTAGATCACCAATAACGACATTCATTTTGGCTAGGTTTAGGGTTTTATTTCTTATCCCTTTTAATATTTTATAGACTATGCCACTGGCTAGTTTAATACCCAATTCTGCTGCGACTTCTGGGAACAGGTCTTGTAACCAGTTTACTAAATGAGCTCTTTTTAATTTGGCTATAATTGCGGCAATAACTGATATTAGCGGTGGGTCTGTTTTGGCTACTAGAGTATCGCCCTTTTTGGTTAGTTGAAACAGTTTTATAGCCGCCGAGATGTAAAAGCTAAGATAATCACCCGCTCTGCCTATTAAATTTTGTCTGCCAAACTGGGTGGTTTTTACTCTATGGATATGTACATGATCTATTTGTTCATAAGCAGGCAGTTTTGCACTTGCATCATCATACCTTTGCTGACTGGTGACAATATGAATTTCTTTATCTTGTATTTGTGAGACCAAGCCAAAGGCTAAATCACTTAACATTTGGCTAGTTGCCGAATGATCTGGGTA
>Ga0105358_10002238_pt1 | contig 10334 bp, 6 predicted proteins | sample GOMGulsemesocosm_5_FD_83509 | JGI IMG/M metagenome (GOLD analysis project Ga0105358, IMG submission 83509) | Methane-oxidizing microbial communities from mesocosms in the Gulf of Mexico - GOM15C Gulf of Mexico | ecosystem: Environmental > Aquatic > Marine > Cold seeps | place: Gulf of Mexico...
CTTAGATACTAATGATAGGGCTAAAATATCTAGAACATCAAGTCAAGATAGAGGCGTGCAAAGTGATTCAGATGTTGTTGTTGCTACTGCAACATTAGAGGTTGGTTACAACGATCATGCAGTTGGGGCTGTTATCCAACATAAATCCCCAAGGTCTGTCGCTTCTTACCTACAAAGAAAAGGTAGGGCGGGAAGGACGCGTTCTATGCGTCCTTGGATGATAGCGGTTCTTTCTGATTTTGGGCGCGATAGAGAAGCCTACCAGAACTATGAAAAACTTCTAGATCCAGAAGTAAAGCTACAAGGCTTACCTATAGATAACGGGCATATTCAAAGAATGCAAGCTGCAATGGCAACACTTAACTGGTTTGAAGATAGATTAGGCGGGGTTCATTTGTGGACTAAGTTGAACTACCCTAAACAAAAGAATGCTTTAGATCCAAAATTGAAGAAGTTGCAGGGACTCATTGAAGAGGTGCTGAGTTCGGACATTACTCAGGATGAATTAGCGGACCATATAAAATTGTCATTAAAGCTTACCGAAGAGCAACTTACTTCTGTTTTATGGCAACCGCCGAGATCGATTATGATGGAATTTATACCAACACTTAGACGGCGTATAGAGACTTGTTGGGGTAAATGGGATGAAGCAAAGAATGAACTAGTTAGATGGGTGGAAAGTAATAGTGAATGGGGTTCGCCAGTTCCTGAGTTCATTCCGGATAAATTATTTAGCGACTTAAATTTACCAACTATTAATATTAATTTAGATCGCGGGAACTTGGGAGTCAAATCTGAAGGAATGAGTTTTTTCCAAGCACTTAAAGAATTTTCTCCTGGTCGAATCTCAAAACGATTTGCAACTCATAGCGGTCAATCATGTGACTGGGTGATTCCTGAGGGTTTTTTGCCTACAGAAGCGGATGATATGACTGTTAAAGAGTTCGAAATTGAGCAAGTATTTGGTACGAATAGGGAAAATTTAGGGGAACGCTCACTGTTACTTGGTGAGAGCATTGAGGTGATTAAACCTTACCAAATAAAGACACAAGGGCTATTCAACAGTCAGGAAATTTCTGAAACTAGTAATTCATTTTTAATTTGGCATTCGAATTTTCAAGCGTTTAACGAGCCTGAAAAACACATGCCTCCTACTGCTAGTTTATGGAAAGATAGTTTGAAATCGATTGATTTCTATACGCACCGATCAATGACATATGTTGATGTAACGCGATTTAACACAGGATCTTTAGCTGAGTTCAAGTTTAAGCGTTCAAGTGATAAAGCAAGAGTGCAATTTGAATGGAGCGATTCAGGCCGTCCAGTCGCCATCGGCACTTGTCAATCAGTAGATGGCATGAGGTTACAATACAGTGTTAGTAAACCTGATTTATTGAGTTGGTTGAATGATGAAGAGTTATTATCTTCTTTGCGCTTAAGTTACTTTCAAGACCAATTAAGGAACAGTTCACTAGTTGAGAGGAACAAGTTTACTGCGGATTGGCTTTTTGATTGTTTCTTAGCTGCATTTCTGACAACAGTGAGTGATAAAGGAATTAGTTTAAAAGAGGCAGTTTTGGCGATCAAATCCGATCAAGGAGCTCTTAAACTTACAGAAATCCCGTATTTATTATTCCAGCAAAATGCAATTGATTCCGGTGCTGTTGGGACTGATGATGCCCCAGATCTCGCGGATCAAAAACTTCAAAAAGATTTAATAAAGAGACTTCAAAATATAGAGATTGTTCAAGGCGTTGTTAAGCTTGCAGATTGCTTATACAGAGATTTAGCTTCTGATGAGGATTTCCATCAATGGGCATTTGTTTTACTTGGCAATACACTTTCAGCAGCGTTGAAACAAACGGTTACTGTCCTACTGCCAGATGTAGATGAGAGGTCATTATTGGTAGACCCTGAGTTTGATGCCAGTAGTTTGATGCACACAATATGGCTAACAGAAGAGGATAGTGGTGGCGCAGGCATTATTACGCAAATTCAAGATATGCTGTCAGAAGACCCACTTGAATTTCTTAATATTTTTGCGAAACAAGTTGAGAGTAGTGAGTATGAACAACTAGATACGGATTTAACAGGTCTGCTAAGGGTTTATGACTCTAATGTGAAAGTGAAAGCATCAATTAAGCAAGTAAGGGATGCAACGTGTCTTAGTGATAGAATTTCAGCTAATCATCAACTTAAGAATACTTTGAGCAAGGAAGGGTTTCATTATTCCCATAGTTTTGCATCAGTATTGCATAGCCGGATATTAAAGGCGGGTAGTTCAGTTATGACGGACACTAACTTAATAGGGTACCTTGATGATTGGGGGAAGCTAGAAGAAAAAACTTCGTTAGAACTCCCAGTTAATATAGCGGCCTTTGTTCTTGCTTATGCAAAGCATGATAGCTCTGTTGATAGCGAACGTATATATAATGAGTCTTGTGCAATTCAAGCCGTGCTTTGGCCAAGAGGCGCACAACTTCGACAAAGTGGGCTGCAGTTTTATAATCCATTTAAGTTAGATGGTAATACTCGTACAGAACGAAAAATAGCAGCAAAATTGTGTGAAGACACTACCCTTAAGGTAGATTTTGCATTAGATAATTGGCATGACAATATTCAAAGTGAATTGAGTTCATCTGGCCGAGTAGATTTATTTATCAATCGTGAAAATTGTAGCGAACTTAATAAAATTATTGCTAAATTACACACTAAGCCTATTGATACCTTTGGTCTGTTGTTGTATCCACGTATTACACATATAAAATATCAAGCACAAAACCTCGTTATGCGTATTGAGCTTGCGGAAGCGGGGTTTGATTACGATGGATAGCAACACAAGATCTATAATCTTGCATAATGACTTTGGGATGCGTCAATTTAAAGAAACATTCAGTAATATCTTGCTGGGGCTTTCTCTGTGTCCTGAGGAAATTTGGTTGGTTTCCCCTTGGGTAACTGACTTTGATTTATTGGATAACAGGTCTAATAATTGGAGTAATTTGAACCCTGGTTGGACGGGGCGAAAAGTGCGCTTTAGTGAACTTTTGATTTTTGCTGTTCAAGCAGGGTGTAAATTAAAACTGGTTACCAAAAATGATCCTATTAATAAAGAGTTTCAAAGTAAATTAAGAAATGCGGTTGGGGCGTCAAAAGATTTTTCCATAATATTTTCAGAAACACTGCATACAAAGGGTTTTCTTACGCCAAGCATATGGATAGCTGGCAGTATGAACTTCACATATAGTGGAACGCACCTTAATCAAGAGCAAGTACAACTAAATATTTCGAAAGACATAATTCTTGAGATGAAATTAGAGTTTGAGCAGAGTTATGGAGATCTAACCGATGAGTTCTAAGTGGTTAGACCTTTATTCGCAGAGTGGGTGGGACCTTCAAAAGTTAAGAGGTAATGAGCCTTACCCTGAACCGCTGAATACAAATTTACTGGAAATGCTTGATACTTCTTCAGCAGGGAAGTTACCTGTTGTTATACCCAGAATGGATGACTCAAAACAATTACATTTTTATTTGGTGGGAAAAGATGATCAGCAGTTAGAAGAAATATATTCAGTTGCCAATGCATATTTAGGCTGTAGTTATACGAAGCATGCACCCATAAAAAACGTCTCCACAGAAGACTCGTTTGAACAACTAGTGTTAAACTTTTACCCACAAGGTTTTCGGCTAATAAGTATTTATATATCATGTAGTAAAGGTGATAAGAATGCTACGCATTGGGTTATGAGGAGCCTGAATAAAGTTATTAATCAATATCACTCAAGGCCCGTATCTTTTTCTTCAATACAACGCCCCATTGGTGTGATTTTAAGACACTTTTTTATTGCAACAAAAAATCATGAAGGGGGGAGTGCTCTTAAATTAGTAGCTGAATTAAGAAACCGACAAAGGTTGAGCCCACGAAATATATTATCCCTAGAAATCCAAGCTTTGGCTGCGGGTTCTCGTTGGCAACAAATATTTCACCACGAGAAAATTGGTGATTTGCTGAAAGGAACAATACCTAGGAGGCTACAAGACGTATTGTTAAAAGGAGTAAGTGCCGATGGGAATGATTCGACCATACCTAATGACTATTCAATTGAGCTTTTAAGTAAACGTCTAGAGACTTTGTCGCCATTATTTTCATCTTTACCTGACTTGGGCTTAGATGAGTCTTTTGTTACAAGGTGGAAGTTATGGATTATAGGCGCTGTTTCACTAGGAAGAACCAACGCAATTGAAGACCTTCCTGATTCTATTGATTTAGATTGGATAACCGAACTAAGAGAATGGGCGGGGGTTGAGAAGGAAGTTAAACAAGTTGCTAAAAGCAAGACAGTAGAAAGAGCAATGTTCCTTGATGCTGATATAAGTATAGGTTCAGCGGGTAAACTGTTGTCAGAATCACTTTTGGCTGATTTTCAAACTAACCGACAAATATATCTAAAACTGGCAGATTACCCATTGAGTATTATGGGCGGACTTTCTGATATAAACCCATCATTTCCTACAATATGGGAGGCGCTGAAAGAAACTCACGGTGATCAAGTACAGATAGATAACTGGAATTCTGTGTTTCAAAAATTGAGTGGCAATTGTACTGCGGAGGAATCTGAGAATTTATTACAAATCACAGTGGATTTATCTGAGTATTGGTCTGCTGATAGTTGGTACGAGAAAGAAATACTGAAGAATATAGAAGGTGTTTCAGAGGATATAGCTCAATGTACCCTACGAGGGTTATTGCCTGTATTACTTGAATGGTTGGAGCGTAGAGAACGGCGTATTCCAAGCGATGCTATCGAACATTTTATATTTTTACTTGTAAGTGATGAGCAAATTGCTAGCGATGATCTTCAGATATGTGCAGATTTATTGACGATGTTGCTGAACCAGCCACATTCTAAGGCAGAGTATAAAAATGTATTGGATTGTGTTGAAGAGTGCTGGGGCAAGATAAAAAGTTTAAGGTCAGTAGATTTAATATTAGAGGTATTTGAAGTCTTAATTGATTTGCCGTGTGCAGATGAAAATAAAAGACTCAAAAGTTGGCTTTTGGTACAAGCTACGTTGGTTAATTTATGGGGGAGGTTAGAGAAGCATCAGCAACAACTGTGCATCGAAATCGCCCAATTCATAGTCGGTGATATATCGGCTTTACCAGTTATACCTAAGGCGGAGCAAGATAAAGATAAAGGTAAAACTAATATGGGTGGTAAGTGTCTTGCAATCTATACGCTTCTTGAAGGCGCTGGCAAGCGAGCGAAGACAATATTAACAACAGAGTTTCCTGGTCTTGAAGTGAGAGTTAACCATGATAAAACTGCGACAGATGCACTGCTTAATCTCGCAAAGACAGCAGACTATTTTATTTTTTCATCAAGAAGTGCAGCGCATCAAGCCTTCTACCCAGTTAGTAAAAAACGTAAGGATCTTATTTATCCAGAAGGAAAGGGGACTTCTAGTATTGTTAGGGCATTTAAGAAGGTTTTATGAAAACCGGTACGAGTTTGCACTAGGGTGACCTTTTCAAAACCCTAATTAAATATTGCGCAAGCTCGATATAATCTCTAGGTATTGATTGAATGCCGTTCCAAGGTCTTTTATTATCATCACCATAATCCCAATGCCCCTCTGTCCAAGAACATTTATCAACCAATTTATATAGCTGATTTTTAAATGAGTCAATATCTGTTTTTCCATTGATGGCGTAGATATGCTCCATTACGTAACCCATAGCAAGAATTCCTGCACTATGAACAAGGCGCGATGTATTAGGTTTATGTAGATGCCAAGCACTAGGAAAAACTTCTTGAATTGCTTTGAAGTAATTATTGATGAGTTCGAACTGTTTTTCTTCAGGGTCATCTTCATGTGCAAGATTTCTGAAAGCACCATCGTTCAATGAATTAATGATTAATTTTTGAATGGAGGTGTCTTTTAAATAGCCAGTTGGGTTTGTGTGTTGTTTAATTTGCCGGTGTAATGACGACGACTCATCATAATTTAATCGTTCTACTAAGGATGCAGCCAGCGATCTAGAAGATAATCGATGAGGTAAGCCATTTACGGTCGGCAATAGTTCGAATATAAGAGTTTTTGGTAATGGCCGGGTGTTGTTGATTAAGATAAATTGCTTTCTTAATTCTTCTTCGTTATTGCATAAGATGCACGATACAAAAACTTCAAATTCCTTGTCAGGCAGGCCTGATAAAGCTGTTAAACGTTGCTGCCCATCAACAACAAGGCCCTGAACATCATTTGATGGGTCAATGGTGACTCTAGCTAATCCATTGTCAATGGTTTCAAAACTAACGCCAGAGGTGAAAGCGACAACAATAGAGTTTGGTAAAATGGCTTCTTCTCTTCCAAGGTAATCACGAATTTCATTAATGTGATTTGCGATTTGTGGGCGCTGGAAGCCTTTTAGCTTTCCATCGTTATTACGTTCGATTCGGTCTATTCTAGAGAAATTAAGAATATCTGAGGCCTTTGCACAAAACGTCAAAACTGTTATTTCGGGGCTTTGTTTTGGAATGAGGGCGGTATATATATATTGTTTCATGGTGAAATATTTTGTTTTAGATGTTGATAATAAACGTGAAGATTATGCATGCCTCTTCGCTTGTTTCTATTCGAGGCGCGAAATATTAAGGCTTCTACACCAACTTCCGTGCAGATTTTGCAGTTACATTTTTCCCAAGGTCGGTCCTCTAAAACCCTTTTATATTTCAACCTGTAACTATGAAGCTTATTTGTAATTGATGATTCTGAAGCAGTTGAAGGTGAGTTTAAAGGCCTTGTATAGGCTATTAATGCGTCGAGTGCATCACCGATTGACTTAGTGTTATTTTCAGCAACAGATCTTAATTCAGTCAGTGCTCGGGACTCCATTTCTAATAGTTGCTCTTGTGAGTAACGTCCTTGTTTACATAAGGTTTTAAGAGTTCTATTTTGAATCGCCTGAGGTATGCGTAGAGCTGTATAGTAATTCAAACCTTGTTTGTCACGAGGCAAAAAATAATTATTTTTGCTGTCCTTGAATGCTTTTAGCATAGGTGATGATGAATCAAAGCTCGCAATTTTTTCATATTTTGTGAATTCATGTAGAGATTCTGCTTTTGCAAAACCAAGCAAGTGAATTTTAATATTAGGGTATGCACTAACGGCGTCATGAACAGCAGTTACAGCTGAATGAATTTCTGGTATTTTTAATGGAACTAGGCCACCAATAGCTAGGTATTGATACCCCATTTTTACTAGAGAGGTTGCTGCGTGTGCAAGACTATCAGGAGACCATCCTTGTACGACACCAATGGGTGTAAATGATTCCCCTAGAACTTTAGACTCGACAATAAATTCACTGGCAAGTTGTAATGTGATTTCATATCGTTTTAGACTTTCTTGGCTTCCATCTTTTAACCCTTTACCATTTGCATTATATTCAAAAATAATATGATCAACGGAGCAACCGTGTGAAAACCGTCCGTCTGAATAGAATTCAATTGTATCGAAAGCAGTGTACGGGGGTTCAGGTTCTTTAGAGTAACTAAATGCCCCGCAGTCGCCCATAAGCATTTTGCTTTCATGTTCTGGTTTATTAAACCGAAGGAATTCACGAGCACCCACGCGGTGAAATCTCATTTGTTGGCTTTCCGTGTAGTGACCTTTGTTTTTTGAGTTGCCAACAGTTGCCCTTGAGACTAGCATTCCATCATATGGCGCATAGCCAAGAGCCTCATGTGGAAATTCATCATCCCAATACACCTGTCTCTTAGGTGCGTGAGTATCCTTTATGAAATCGTAGTTAGGGTCAACATAATCCAGACTGTCGGCAAAAATGAATTTCACTTTTTTAGTGCCATTGAAGCTTCAAAGTCTAGTCTGCTTAATAGGTCTGAAAGTAAACGTAGATGTTTTCCTACTTTTTGAATTTCATCCCACCTCATGCCTAATTGTTCCCATGACCCTGTTGTCCATCGGCAATGGGGGGCGATAGCTTGTAATGATGAAAATATATGCTGATCAGGTTTATCATAATGAGCAGAACGATTAACAATTTTATCCATAAGCAGGCCCATAGCATGTAGACCTGCTGAGTGCATTAGTCTGCTTTGGGTAGGCTTAACTCCCCATGCTTCAGGGAAAAGCTCCTTTACTGCTGTCCAGTATGTTACAAGAATTTTATACATGCTTTCAATGTCGGATGGTTCAGTGCCTAAGCTTTTATACTGAGATAATGCGCCCAGTGGGTTGTTGATGCTATTTTTAATCATGTCAATTATTGAGGAATCATTAATCACGGCATGATCGTCTTTTTCAGAAGAAACTCTTTTTATTAGTTTATAGAAGGGTGAATTAGGGTCTCTATTTAATAAATCGCAAAGTTCACTTGGGAGTTTTCTGACAGATAAGTCTTTAGGAAGATACGTGTCAACAGCAGGAAGCAATTCATTAATTAGGCGTGAAGGTAAAGGTTTGGCTTTATTTACAAGAATGAACTGCTCACGCTGGGTTGCAAGGTCTGCAGCTACAAATGCGACTACTGGAACATTAAGGTCTTTATTATTTGCTTCTGATAAGGCAAGAGATCTTTGCTGACCATCAACAATCCATGCAACGCGTTGGCCTTCTTTTCTTATCGGAATGGTTAAAGTGCCTGTTTGCCCGGAATTTATTATTCCTGCTGGTTCTCGTCCTCTAGTTTGTTTGAACTCAATTTCCGGTGAAAAAGCTAAAATTATTGCATTAGGAAATAACACATCGCTTTGATTAAGAAAATCTGTAATGCCTTTAATGTGTTGCTGTATTGCTTTGCGCTGGAAGCCTTCTAACATGTCTTCATCGTCTCGATGAATTCGGCTAATATCTGCAATTTTTGTGATTAGGCTGCCGGGAATAAAAAAAGCATAGACATCAGTGTCTGTTTTTTGAGTGGTTTTTAATGCACGTATTTGTAGAGTTTCAGATATCATTTTTATTTTTCCGGATTGTTTTTACTTTGTTAAATAAGGTGCTAAATCTTTTTTGCTCGCAGGCGATTAATTCTTCATCTCTCAAAATTCGTAACATTTTACTTGATTTACCTTGAGCCAGGATCCACAGTCGTTCGATATTGTTAGTGATTTCAGAATCAGTTAAACGAGCTCTTTTAATGGTTACTGGAGACCCATAGTTTTTCAAAGTGTTTTCAACTAAAGAATAATGAAGGGCAGGATCAATCTGAGTTTTGTCTAATAAATCGGAAAAATGCCTGGTCGCGCGTTGAGGAAAGTCACTTTGAGTCCCTTTAATTGTACTTTTAGGACCGTTAAGTCGCTGGTCATAGGGCATTAGGTATTGTTGAAGCCTTTCAGGTACGGAGTTTTTAGTTGGCCCAATTAACCTAAGAAGCTTTAGTTTAGACCTTTTTATATTGATTAAGTCGCGCTTAACAAGGTTGAAGTATGTAGTTGGCAGGCATAAAATTATTAATGTATATTCATTCTTTTCGATTAAGTTTTTTAAACTTACTGAAGCCGAGTGAAGCCTAGATAATTCGTCCCACCAATCATGTATGTTTTGGTTAAATGAGGTTATTTTGGGTTTTATTGAAGAAGGTGAATTCCCTGTTATTGTTAGGTCGTATGTAGGTATTTTATCTGAAGCTTTAACTAATCCAAGACCAGCAGAAATTATCCATTGTTCAGCATTAAGTGTTTTAACGGCAGCACTAACCTCTTTCATACCTCTGCCGCAATAGTAATCTTTTGCAATAGAATGATACTCGTGTTGTCCTAGCATCCTTTTCCAAGCAGCGATTACATCGCTAGTCACCCCGTTTGGAAGATTTTCAGCACTTAGCCTACTCTTTTTTTCCCCGACCTTTCTGTTGCTGCAACTGTTAATTATGATGGTTTTCAATTTTATTTATTGATCAGCTATTTTTGCTTTTAATCTTAATTAAATGCGCCATAAAAATCAATTAAAATATAAATTAATGTAGTAATAAATTGAATAGTTAATCTGTATTAATGAAAAAATAACGTATTCAGCACTGCGAATACGATCAATTTGATGTGCGCGCTTCGGCTGTATTGCATGAATCACTTTCTTTACACAAGGCCAATTAAATATCACTCAAAGCCGATTTCCGTAACATATCAACGTAAAAAAAGAGACGGAAATCGAACTAATTGGTTTGTTTCCAGAGAAGTTACAGTCAGCGTTTCGTAAGTGTGTCGACGCAAAAAACAAACCAGACGTTAATAGGCAAATAATAAAAGCAGCCGATACCTTAAATGTTTAGCTGAGATATGATCGGCTAACTGTGAGTTTAAAGAGGCGGCTAA
>Ga0105358_10002243_pt1 | contig 10327 bp, 6 predicted proteins | sample GOMGulsemesocosm_5_FD_83509 | JGI IMG/M metagenome (GOLD analysis project Ga0105358, IMG submission 83509) | Methane-oxidizing microbial communities from mesocosms in the Gulf of Mexico - GOM15C Gulf of Mexico | ecosystem: Environmental > Aquatic > Marine > Cold seeps | place: Gulf of Mexico...
ATCAATGCTCACTAAACTTGAACTCCACACTTTTAGATTTTTACGGGTCGCCCGTAAAAGAACATACGGTGTACGTCACTTTTCTAATAATTTTTTCTTTACCATCAGGGTTCGCACCTGAAGGGAATAACCTAGCTCATAGAAAGAGAGCCCAACAGCAGCTAAGCACCTATCTTTTTCTCATGTAGAAATGAAGTAATAATGGGATATTAGCAGCAATGCCAGATATTCTCACTCGGTAGCAAAGCTTGTTGGCGGCGAGGTATCCCAGGCCTATAGCTTTAGTCAACTAACAAGCCAGAGTTCGACGTTGTAGCGATACTAGGAACCACTGGTATAATCAGACATAAACGATAGTTTTAAAACTTCATATAGAGACCTGCGAGCCCACTAAAGCCACACTTGAAGTACCGATATATAGATGCTGACCGTTTGAATATCAGGTATTATTGAACAATCCCATTCAACAATTAACAATTAACAAACAGTATAAACAATGAAAATCACTCTGAGCCAAGCAATCGAAGGCAAGCATCCAAAAACCACCCCTAGCATGAAGCGTTTTCGTAAATTGTGGGATCAGGCTGAGAGGCTTAAAAAATCCAATGTATTATTCGAACAAAAGCTGAGCGACCTCACGCTTGAAGTTGAACCCCTTATGTCGGAAACCGAAAGTAAGTTATGTGAAAGCACGCATAATTTACTCGATAAGAAATTAAAATTTCTGAGCCGAAAATCATTGGCTCAATGGCAACGTCATGAGTTGCTGCAGTGGACGGAAGAGTCTCTAGAATTTTTAAGTTATGCACTACGCTCAGACCGAGACCGCTTACAGCAACAAATCAAGCAAATGTTTGATCTCACTCAACAAGCCTCGGAGGAAGACCGCGATTATAGTGACGAGATTTTTGACGAGGAATTTGACGACGAAATGGCATTGGATATTGATGCTGAGATGGGGTTTTTTGAGCTGGAATTTGACAACGAACAGAGAGAGCAACGCGAACGGTTTATTCAACAACAAAACGGCCAGCAGAACGACCTATTTGACAAGCAAGAAGCACTGACTGAGTTTGATTTAGCCCAAAAGAAGAGCAAGAAAGATGCGTTAAAGAGCTTCAATGAACAACTGCAGGCCCAGGTAGATGAAGACAACACTTTCAATACTCAAAATGATGAATTTGACCCGTTTGCAGATTTCGACCCCTTTTCAGAATCCAACTCTGGTCAAGGCCCGGATTTTGATGAAGGCCAACAGGATAAGTCAGCACTACGTAAATTATTAGATGGCGCCAATATTAAAAAGATGTTTCAACAGCTTGCTCGTGTTCTGCATCCCGACCGAGAGCAAGACAAAAATCGCCAAGCCGAGAAACAAGCACTGATGGCGCTAGCAATAAAGGCTCGCGATGAAGGCGATATACTCAGTTTATTCAGTCTCCATAACACCCATGTACAGGGTTCAGGCCTAGAATTTGACGAACCACAAATAGAGGCGTTGTCTCTCTTACTCACTGAGCAAATACAAAAGTTAAAGCAAACTAAAGATGACATCATTCATAGCTCAGCCATGAATGAGCAAGTACATGAAATTTTTTATTCTCATAACAACAAAAAAGTTGCTGACAACATCAAAAATTATAAAAAAGTGAGCCAATCCGACATCAGAAGTATGGACGCACTGGTTAATAGTTTAACCAGCCTTAAGGCATTAAAGCCTCTGCTTGAAGAACGCTATGACATGCACCGTGGAACAGGCCCCCTCGATGCATTACTCGAACAAATGTTTAACGCCAAGTTTTGAAAGCTGGACTCCCCACTCTCAAAGCGAAAGGATGCACAACTAAAAAAGGCGAACCAATTATGGTTCGCCTTTTTTAGTGTTTTACATTAGTAGCGCCGAAATAGCTTAGCCGGCGATATAAAGTAAAAAGTCTTATGCTTCAGGAGCGCCATAGCTCATCAAGCGGTCAAAGCGTTTTTCGAGCAACTCATCCAGCGGAATTTGGCTTAGATCATTCACCTGAGTAATCAAATGCGCTTTAACACTGGCTGCGATTGAATCAACATCGCGATGAGCACCGCCCAATGGCTCGGGAATTGTAGTATCCACAATGCCAAGTTTTTCTAAGTTGTCTGAGGTCACACCCATGGCTTCAGCCGCTAGTGGAGCTTTATCAACAGTCTTCCAAATAATGTTGGCACAGCCTTCAGGTGAAATCACAAAATAAGTTGAGTACTGCAACATATTAAGCTGGTCACCAACACCGATAGCCAAAGCACCACCGGAAGAACCTTCACCGATAACTGTACATATAATTGGCGTGCGCAACCGAGACATCACCGCGAGGTTCTGAGCGATAGCTTCAGAAATACCACGTTCTTCTGAATCGATACCGGGGTATGCACCAGGTGTGTCGATTAAGGTAATCACTGGCATTTTAAAACGCTCAGCCATTTCCATTAAGCGCAATGCTTTGCGGTAGCCTTCTGGACGAGGCATACCGAAATTACGTCTTACCTTTTCACTGACGCTGCGGCCTTTCTCTTCGCCGATAACCATAACTGGTTTACCGTCTAAACGACCAACACCGCCAATGATGGCACTGTCATCACCAAAGTGGCGATCGCCGTGTAGCTCATCCCAGTCGTCAAAGATACGCGAGATGTAATCGGAGCTATAGGGGCGCTGAGGGTGTCGCGCAACCTTTACTACCTGCCAAGGGGTCAGGCTAGAGTATAGGTTTTCGGTTAGCTTGTTACTCTTTTCACGTAGCTTGGTGATTTCTTCTGTGATGTTTAAATCATTGTCAGACCCGACCAACTGCAGCTCTTCAATTTTAGCTTCTAGGTCTGCGACGGGCTGCTCAAAATCTAAATAATTAGGGTTCATAATCTATAACGAGCCGTTTGGCCTCTCATAATTTCGCTCAAGCCCCTAGGGGTCTGCGAACTGTTTAATATTCATCCTGAGTTCAGCCTGCTGTGCACTGAACTTATCCCCAGCAATGGCCATTTATTATAGCCATAAATAGGCGTAACCATACGCGAAAGCGCTGCCCGAGTCGACCTTAGCTAAGCTTTTGCAAAGCAATTTAGAGTGGCAAACTCGCCAGCCCTAGGGCCAAATAAGCCGCCAGCAATCAGCTAATCTCGAACTTAATAGCGCCAGTAATATAACGAGCATTCAAACCACTAATAAACCAAGTTCACGCGCTCGACCCCTAATCGCGCCCTTAAATCATCAATCAACTCATCATTAGGTGTTATCCGCCATTCATTACCTAAGACAAGCTCAGCCTGGGCGTCACTGCGATGGTACTCGACCAATAATGGACAGCCACCTTCCAGTTTGTGCGGTTCAAACAGTCCCGCCATTTGCTTAATAAACCCCGGCGGCATCTCGGCATGATCGAGAACAACCCTTAAGCCCCGGGCCCGCTCTTGGCGCGCCTGAGCCAAACTGCAGATACTATCGGTGCTAACTTTGAGGCCACCACTGTAATCATCGTGGCTGACCTTGCCACTGAGGATTATGAGGCTGTCTTTCGCGATAAAGTCTTTATACTTTTCATAGGCTTCGGGAAAAATCGCCACTTCAATTCGGCCGGTACGGTCATCTAGGGACACGATGGCCATGGTCGACCCTTTCTTGGTTTTCATGACCCGAAGGTCAACCACCAAACCGCCAATTCTCTGGGTCTCTTTATCGTCCCGTAGATTAGAAATTCTAGAGGTAACCAGGTGTTTCATTTCCTCATGGTATTCATCAATTGGGTGCCCTGTTAGATAAAGCCCAAGGGTGGCACGTTCAAACTCTAAGCGCTCCTTTAAGCTCCAACGTCGAGTTTTATCGACAAGCCCTTCGTAAACATCTCCCTGAGAAGCTTGAGGCACGACCTCTCCAAATAAATCAGCCATGCCCGCATTGGCGTTAGCCGTAGCTTGATCCGCAGCCTTTACTGCCGCAGGGATCGAGTCAAACAAAATAGCCCGAGCCATGTCCAGATCTTCCTCTGGCCCAATTCGGTCTAAAGCTCCCGAGCGTATTAGCGCCTCCAGAGCACGTTTATTGACTTTACGGGCATCAACTCGAGCACAGAAATCAAATAAATCTGTAAAATCACCACCCTTGCGAGCCTCCAATATGGCCCCGACCGGACCTTCACCTAGGCCTTTAATGGCACCCAAACCGTATACGACCGCATCGTCATCATCCACGGAGAACTGGAACTCGCCCGCATTAACATCAGGCGGTAAGAGATTCAGCCCCATCTCCCTGCACTCTTCAATAAAGGTGACGACTTTTTCGGTTTTATCCATATCCGAAGACATGGTGGCGGCCATAAACTGCGAGGGGTAATGAGCTTTCAACCAGGCGGTTTGATAAGAAACAATGGCGTAAGCAGCCGAGTGCGACTTGTTAAACCCGTAACCGGCGAACTTCTCCACCAAGTCAAAAATCTTCATCGCTAGGATGCCATCAACACCCTCAGAAATAGCGCCCTCTTCGAAAGATGAACGCTGTTTTGCCATCTCCTCTGGCTTTTTCTTACCCATGGCTCGACGTAACATGTCAGCACCACCAAGGGTGTAACCGGCCAATTCCTGGGCGATCTGCATTACCTGTTCCTGGTAAACAATAACGCCATAGGTTGGTTTTAGAATAGGTTCGAGCTTCTCATGCTGATACTTTGCATCGGGGTAGGCAACTTCTGCCCGACCATGCTTTCGATTAACGAAGTCATCAACCATGCCCGAGTCCAACGGTCCTGGTCGAAACAGGGCCACTAGAGCAATCATGTCTTCAATGTCATCGGGCTGTAGGCGCTTAATTAGATCTTTCATGCCGCGGGATTCCAGCTGGAATACTGCGGTTGTTTTAGCAGCCTTTAACAACCTAAAAGCAACTGGATCATCAAGTGGGATTGCAGCAATTTCAAGCTCGGGCTCACCCTTGGCAAGAAGACGCTTGTCGATCATCTTTTTCGCCCAGTCGATAATCGTCAAGGTCCGCAAGCCCAAGAAATCGAACTTAACCAAGCCCGCGGCTTCTACATCGTTTTTATCATACTGGGTAACGAGACCACCGCCTTCTTGGTCGCAATACAGCGGCGCAAAATCAGTCAGTTTGGTGGGCGCAATAACAACACCACCAGCATGCTTGCCGACGTTTCGAGCAACACCTTCAAGTTTCTTGGCCATATCCCAAATGCCTTGGGCCTCGCCATCTGTCGCCAAGAATTCTCGTAACGGCTCTTCACCTTGGTAAGCCTTATCAAGCGTCATGCCCGGATCAGCAGGGATCAACTTCGATAATCTATCGGCCAAGCCATAGGGCTTTCCCTGGGCTCGGGCGACATCTCGTACCACGGCCTTCGCAGCCATGGTACCGAAAGTAATAATCTGGCTGACCGCATCACGACCATAGGTATCAGCAACATAGCTGATGACTTTATCGCGGTTATCCATGCAGAAATCGACATCGAAATCCGGCATAGAAACTCGCTCTGGGTTCAAAAACCGCTCGAATAACAAATCATATTCTAGCGGGTCAAGATCGGTAATTTTTTGCGAATACGCTACCAAAGACCCGGCACCAGAACCTCGACCTGGGCCGACCGGTATATCCTCGTCTTTGGCCCACTGAATAAAATCCATCACAATCAGGAAATAACCAGGGAACCCCATCTGCATAATAATATCGAGTTCGAACTGCAGGCGGTCGGTGTATTCCTTTAGGCGCTCGGGATAGTCGCTTGCCTCGGTGTCGGGCAAAATTGTTTCTAGGCGTTCGTACAACCCTTCATAGGAGATTTTTTCGAAAAAAGTATTGGTAAGTAACATGGCCGCGTAATCATCTTCATGCTCACGCCCTGTCCAACTGACCTCCATCGCTTTGGCGGCCCAGGTTTTTAAGGTTTCAAATGAAATGTGCTCTTTAAAAAACGGGTCGTTTTCGAAATCTTCAGGAATCGGATAATCCGGCAGGTAGTAAGTACCTAGCTCAATTTCAACGCTACAGCGCTTGGCAATCTCTACTGTGTTTTCTAGCGCTTCAGGAATGTCACTGAATAGCTCAGCCATTTCTGCAGGGCTGCGTAAATATTGCTGTTCTGAATACTTGCGCTCCCGACGCTTGTCGTCCAGCGCCATTCCCTCACCAATGCACACCCGAGCTTCATGCACTTCAAACTCATCAGATTTTAAAAATCGAACATCGTTGGTGGCAACCACTGGGCAATCAAAGCGAGAGGCTAGGTCCACAGCCTTATGTAAATAGTCCTCTTCATATTCTCGACCAGTACGCTGTAACTCTAAGTAAAAGCGGCCGGGAAAATCCTGCATCCAACGTTGCAATGACTCCTCAGCTTGGTGCTGCCTGTCTCCCAATAACGACAAACCAATATCACCATGGCGGCCGCCGGACAGCACAATAATGTCTTCACTTTTGGCACTGACCCATTCTCGCTTCAAATGCGGCATCGAATGGATTTGCCCCTCTTGATATCCCCTCGAAATTAGCTCGGTAATACTGCGGTAGCCCTTGGTGCTCATCGCCAATAATGTCAGCAATGTAGGCTTGCCTTCTTGCTCTTCTGGCACCAACCAAAAATCAGCACCGACAATGGGCTTTACACCCGCACCGTGGCAGGCGTTATAAAACTTGATGAGCCCGTAGAAATTACACGGGTCGGTTACCCCTACTGCGGGCATGCCCATTTCTGCGATGCTCGCGACCAAGGGTTTGATACGCACAGTACTATCGACCAGTGCATATTCAGTGTGGGTTTTTAAGTGGACAAAGCTTGGCGCTTGCCCAGCAGCAGGCGCTACAGATAATTCTGACATAAATTAGAAAGCCACTGTTTAAAGGCAAAAAAGGCTCCATTCTAGGGAGCTGCTGCAGGTGAGTCCAGAGCTAATATGACCTGAGTTGCAAAGCCTCCTACGAACTTTATTTGAGGGTCTTCGTCTGGACATGCAAGCTTGCATCAAGGCTTTCGCCCAGCCCCATAGAACGGGGCTCCGCGGAGGGTAAATATCCATACCAGCGCTGATAACTACGCGTAAAAGAGCCCTGTTGCTGGTACCCCAACAACGTGGCGATATCCGTCAAACGATAGCAGGTATGTTGCATGAACTGCTTTGCAAGCCTAGCCCTTACACTGTTGAGCAAGCTAAGGAAGCTACTGCCATTGTGCTGCAGCCTACGCTGCAAGGTTCGCTCACTTAAACCCATGTCACGGGCGATGAGCGCTAGGTTACAGTTGCCCGCCAATACGTAAGACGACATGCGTTTTTCGAGCTGCTGAATAAACTCATGCGGCGAGTACTCTCGCACCATGCTATCGATTTGTTGGGCGGCCATATCCGACACATCGGCAATAGATTGTTCGAGTAAACGGCTATCAACGGTAATCGCCAATTCATTTTGATTAAACGCGATGGGGCAGGCAAAAAACTGATGAAATGGATGGACGTCATCAGGTTCAGACATCGGAAAATAAACCGCCCGTAAAGGGCAGTTCCCCCCCATTATGCTTTTGATAGTACTGTAGAGAATGGCCAAAGAATAACGTTGATATTGCGGCTGATTCTCCAAGCTCGCCAATGGCGTATGCATGCAAATCTTAGCCGCCCCCTGAGCTCGATTTAAAGTGATGCTAACGCCCGACACCTGAAGCTGCAGGTATTCAATAATTGTCACCAAAGCTTGGTCAAGGGACTTGCAGAGCGATACTTTTTGCAACAATGGGCCAAAAATAGTCGCGTCTTGCTGCCGTGCCAAATCCAGTCCAAGTTCGGGGTACCGTAAGCGCTGGGCGCTAAGCTCCAATAATTGAACAAACTTCTCTAAGTTAATTAAATAACGATGACTCTCTGTGGGAATGACCCCCATTTGAGCTTCGGTCATCAGTTCAGTTGGGTTGCCTCCACGGGCTAATACCAGAGCCTGAAAACCATCCAAATAACTTGCCCGAAGATACGCTGCACCTCGCATTTTAATTACCCTTTTCGTTGCTTAGAGATTCATAGCTATTATTTTGAGGTTGATCAGCCACTGGACGCACAGCCCCGAGCCAGCCATTCAACAATATTGACCCCAACTATATTGGCCCAACTACACTTTCGACTCTAAGCCCTGCTTTTATTAGAGCCACCATATAAACAGTTTATAGGGCCCTAAAACAATGGCGCATAATGCGAAACTTATGGCGGAAAGTGCTAAATCTCTAATAATGAAATATAGGTATTATTGCTCCACTACTAAAAATAACGACTCCCACCGCCTACAAATGGGCACTTAATCATAATAAAAGGAGCTTTCATGCCTACAATCGTCTTCATTAGCCATGATCAACAACGTCACGAAATCCAAGCCGACATCGGCGACAACCTCATGCAATTAGCCATGGATAACGGGGTTCCCGGGATTGATGCTGACTGTGGCGGTTCCTGCGCCTGCGGTACCTGTCACGTTTATGTGCAGCAAAACCAGCAGTCTTTAGTCGCCCCCGACGACATGGAAACATCGATGATATCCATGCGCCCAGATGCCGAAGACAGCTCACGCCTCTCTTGCCAGCTTGCTGTCAATGCCGACATGGATGGCCTTGAGCTACTCGTCCCTGAATTTCAAATGTAAGGAATAATAATGAATAAGCCCGCGAACACCTCAAATCAAGACATACCGGTAGGCAGCATCAACCTCAGCGACCCTTCTCGATTTGAAAATTACACATGGCCCGAGACCTTTGCACGGGTTCGCGAAGAAGATCCTGTTCACTTTATTGAAGACAGCCCGTTTGGCCCCTTTTGGTCCATCACCAAATTCAAAGACATTGTTTTCGTTGATAGTAATCACAAGCTTTTTTCATCCGAGCCCTTCATTATTATTGGCGACCCGAATGTGCCCTCCAATAACTTTATATCGATGGACCCGCCCAAGCACGATGTACAACGTAAAGCTGTTCAAGGCGTGGTCGCCCCCAAAAACTTAGCAGAATTTGAATCACTGATACGTGAGCGCACTCAAAAAGTTTTGGATGGCCTACCATTAGGCGAGCCTATTGATTGGGTACAACACGTATCAAAAGAACTAACGTCTTTGATGCTGGCAACTTTATTCGGCCTGCCTTTAGAAGAACGCGAGAAACTTCCCTACTGGTCTGACATGGCAACATCCAGCCCTGGTGTTGCAGGCAACACCAGTGTAAGCGATGACGTGCGCCAAGCCGGTTTGGATGAGTGTTTATCTCGCTTTATTCAGCTATGGCACGAAACACTTGATAAAGAATCAAGCTTTAACTTGATTTCTTTGCTACAAAAAAGTGACGACACCAAAGATATGATCAACGACTTAGAAGAATACCTAGGTAATATTTTACTGTTGATCGTGGGCGGAAACGACACGACTCGTAACAGCATGACGGGCGGCGTTTACGCCATGAATAAATTCCCTGAGCAGTTTGACAAGCTCAAGGCGAACCCAGAACTTATCCCCAATATGGTTTCTGAAATTATTCGCTGGCAAACACCTTTAGCGCATATGCGTCGTATCGCCACTCAAGATGTTGAGCTTGGCGGCAAGACCATCAAGAAAGGCGACAAGGTTGTTATGTGGTACATTTCAGGCAATCGCGATACCGATGTCATCGAAAATGCCGATGACTTTATTGTTGATCGTAAAAACGCCCGCCAGCATTTATCCTTTGGCTTTGGCGTTCACCGCTGCATGGGTAACCGCTTAGCTGAGATGCAACTGCGTATTTTGTGGGAAGAAATTTTACTGCGCTTTGATAAAATTGAATTGCTGCAAGAACCCAAGCGAGTTGAATCAAACTTTGTTCACGGTTATGAAAACATGATGGTTAAAGTCAGTGCCCTATAACATCTAGTTCAGCCAGGCCATATTGATGTAATCATTATGGCCTTGTGGCTATGGCTGAATACATAGTCTCGACTCGTACTGAAAGTTAACCTAAAGACTGAGAGTTTCAGCTTGATGTGAAGCAGTTGGAAATGCTTAAGACTAGGCAGTTTTTAACGTTGGTGAGTTTTCAACGTAGGTAAGGTTCTAAAACAGGTAAGATTCTAAAACAGGTAAGATTCTAAAACAGGTAAGATTCTAAAACAGGTAAGATTCTAAAACAGTAAAATCGAACGTAGGAATTACTCCTAACGCTCGAAATCAACAAAGCCAAATAACAATCGTTATTTATTCACCGCCACGAAATCAAGCATACGCTGTAACGGTATCATTGCTTTTTGTCTGAGAATATCGTCGACAAAGATTTCGTTATCATCTTTCTCAAACACAGTA
>Ga0105358_10002244_pt1 | contig 10325 bp, 13 predicted proteins | sample GOMGulsemesocosm_5_FD_83509 | JGI IMG/M metagenome (GOLD analysis project Ga0105358, IMG submission 83509) | Methane-oxidizing microbial communities from mesocosms in the Gulf of Mexico - GOM15C Gulf of Mexico | ecosystem: Environmental > Aquatic > Marine > Cold seeps | place: Gulf of Mexico...
GCATTGGTAGCTAGGGTATTTGTTAGTAATCCGTTTCCACTAGCAATAAGTGCTTTAACAAGATGACCGCCAATAACTACTGCTAACAATTCTGCCAGTGATAATATTTCAGGTAAATGCCCACTTAATGTATCTAATCCATCAGCTAAGCCTTGTGCACCTGATGCAAATTCATTGAAGAATATTTGACTCAATGCTTCATTGAATTCAAACGTTTCAGTTTTTAAGTTACGAAAAGATTGTGCTGGACTGTCGAGGGCTATAGCTAACCCTCGACCATACTTTTGTGTTAAGACATCAGCAAGCTTAGGCAATAAATCAGCGGCGAGTACCTCGCCGTTTTCTAGCATTTTACCGAGTTCTTGGGTGGTTTTACCCATAGCTCTAGCAGCTAAATTAAAGGCACCAGGTAAACGCTCACCTAATTGACCACGTAATTCTTCAGCTTGCACAGTACCTTTTGATACCATTTGTTCAAGTGCTTTTAATGCACCTGCAGTATCATCTGATGAACGGTTAAGCACACGCATTGCTTCACTTACCGCATCAAATACTTTATTAGTTTTAGCACCTTCTAGTGCTGTCCCTTGAGTGGCCGCATTAAATTGTACGTAACTATCTGTTGTGCTTTTAATGTCAAGACCAAGACGTACAGCTAATTCACGACTATGCTGCAACCCTTGATTGGCAAGTTGCTGAGAGCCAGTGATGGCCTGCATAGATGCATCCCACCCTTGAGTGATATTACCCACTTCAATGATGGAACGAACAAGTGAATTGACGGCCATACCTAAACCAATTACACCAGCAGCTTGCGCTAACATAGACTTTAATGACCCAGTTAAAACGTCGGCACCACCACTGGCTTTATTTAAACCTTGGCTCGCCACTACGCCACTTTTACCCGTAGCACCAAGCGAGTGATTCACTTTACCCGTAGCTGCCTCAAGTTGCTGTAAGTCTTTTACAACAATTTTGCCACCTTGGGTTGTAAGCTTTATTGCTAGGTTTAAATCACTCATTGTTTACTCTTATTAGCTTCGCGTTGCTCATGCCATGCTTGCAAGCAAGCCGTTTCCATCACGTCTAACCCTTCCCAAACAAGCTCTAAGGTTTTATCGTCAAGGCCACGATACCAACGTAGTTTTGATGCCCGTGCCTCAACTTTTATTGGATCTAAGCATATTGGGGTAGCTTCCATACCGATGCGTTCCCAATACTTAGCTACAATAAAAAACAACTGCACAATAATGGTATTTGCTGGTTGAATTTCGGGTAACTCGTCTTGGGCTTTTGCAGATGATGGATATTGCGCTGTTATGGCTTTAGCAATATCCTCACTACTTACGCCCATGCTTTCTAATGTTTTGGCAAAAGTATCTTTGCCCATATCGTCTTGCTCCGATGAGCTTGAACGATTAACCCACCATTGGGCTATTTGGGTAAGTTTCCCGACAGTAATTTATTCATTTTTGCATTTTGATGCTTATTAATTTCATCGTTATACACATCAGACACTTGCTCGCGAATTAAACGAATTTCAAGCAATGCGGCAATAGTGTCGCTTGTTGCCGTAATCTCTTTATCGTTATCATCAACAAACGGGAACGGGTAACGCGGATGCTTTTCAAAACCAACAAAGTACTTTTGAATAAAGCTAATAGTTAGCGCTTGTACTTCTTGCTTGATAGCATTTTTATCATCAAAGCTCGCGTCTTCATCCGCTTCTAATTCTTCTGCTTTAGCACTTAGCTCACTAAGTTTCTTTTGATGTTGCTCACGTTCGCTTTCACTGACATTAATAAAGTGACCAACAAAACGGGCTTTTTCATAATTAGTCGCGCCAGTTTTACTTACTTCATCTTGTGGAATTTCAATAATAATTTCTTTTTTAAAACGGCCTTCTTTTAGTGCTGATAATGCGATTTTCATATATTGTCTCTTCAAATAGTTTTAATTAAATTTCAGTATTTGCTTATATGCCTCGTTCTTTTCCATCCATGCACGTTAACGCGTTAACATGGTTAATTCGTTATTCGTATCGGTAGGAATAAGCTCAAACGCGCAATTTAAGTAAGCGATTTTATTACGCTCTGCTTGGCTTACATTGGTCAGCTGTGCATTAGCGGCATTGGCTTCAAATATATTGCCTTCGTCAACCACGTCTTGGCCGTGTTGCAAGTCAATAGCGCCGTAGCTGCCGATGAGGTCGTAAAAATCTTTTACGTCCGGCGTTGGCTCTTTAAATTCAATATCCATGGTGACTTTACGGTCGATAATTTCCACACTGGCAGATTCAGGCACATACACCACTTCGTTACCGCCTTTAATGACAACTTTGCTAATAGCCGCGTTGTAACCAAAAATTGATTGGGTAACAAAGGTAACTGGATCGGTTGGCAATGGATTAATAAAGGCCGACAAATCAACACCTGTTGGTTTTGCGCCATTCGCTTGCGGTGCATAAATCGCTTTATAGTTTGGAAAACGAACTTTAGGTAAGGCATCAACGCTTAGCTCAATTTCCCAATCCATACGAGCGCCCACTTGTACTTGTGAAGCCGTGCCACGAAAGAATTTACCTGTAACTGACGAGGCATTAGCAATATCGTCAAGGGTAATGTCAACTTTAGTTACACCATCTACTACTACTTTTAAGCCTGCAGCTTTAAGTAATGGCGCAATAGCTGGAATACCATCTTTAGTGCCAGCACCTGCTAAATAAGCATCTAACGAGCCTTCAACCCAACGACGTTTCTCTAACGAGCCTTTTGCACCCGTACGGCCAGAGTCGTAGTCCATTCCTTCCATGTCTACTTTAGCAATATCAATATTAGCTTTTACGCGCATGGCATTAGCGATAACTGTTGCCAAACTGTCAACGCCATAAGTGGCTTCAACTTTGGCAGCAAAAACATATTCACCTGTTAATATCGGCATTATTCTTCTCCTTTAGCTTTTTTGGCTTTAGCTAAACGGTTTGCACGTTGCTTGGCAATGTGCGAACCATCGTTTTTAGTATTAGTTTTGGCATTATCAGCAGCGGCTTGCTGTTGTTTGCTTAATTGTTTGGCTAGCGGCTTATCAACAACCGCTGCTTGTTTTGTATTTTTGTTAGTTGTCATAACTTGACTCCAAATAGTACGTTGTTGAAAATCGTTCTAGCCACCAAATACCGTTGCCGGCAATTGACGATAAATCACTACCCGCCAATACCAACGGTTGATAACCTGCTTTAGGGCTAAACCCTAAAAGCTCACGCCTTAAGTCACTTATAAAGGTGTGAATTAAGGCATTGGCTTTTTTCATTTTTCGATCATTAATACTTTGCAACCCAATAAAGATGCCAAAGGTTTCTTCAATTTGATGTACCGAGCCAGCTAAATCATTCGCCATCACTTTCGGCTTTTGGCTAATGGGAACTAAATAACCACAACGTTGCTTAGGAATGTTTTTGCCTTTTAGCTCACTAAAATCAAGTAGTGATTCAAGCTGTAAAAAAAGCGTTTGACCTTGGCTGTTGGTGGCGTTTTTTAGCCTTTGTTCAATGGCGTTATACATCAGATAAAGTTACTTGAGTTTTCACGGCTAAATACAGAGCCAGCGCTTTGCATTTCAGCTAAGTCATTACTAGCCACTTCACTGTCTAGATCGTTAGTGCCAATGGTGATTTCACCTTTATTCACCGATTTTAAAAACTTAATCGCGTTGTTATAGCGGTTGGTAATATGCTCATCTGGTGCATCGTCGTACAAATTGTAACGAGCAATATTGCAAGCAAGCGGTTCAAGTGACTTGGGCAAAGTGTCAACGGTGAAATTGAAACGTGATAAGTACGAGTCCATTTCAGTGCTAGCATCTTCTATCGCACGGTTAAGCACTTCATCGTTGATGATTCCTAAACTGTCACGATCAGTAAGCTGAATTAATTCATCTTCACTAAAGCGGTCAATTAAACCTTGCTTGCTGCAATACAACATGTGTTATGCCTCGGTGTCTGATTCAACAGCATCGCTAGAAGCAATAACAACATTCTCTTGATACCAAGCCCACGCGGCATCACGCTCTGCAGCGGTTGGCGTGATTTCTTCACCATTTGCAGTAACCGTTAAGTGATCACAATTTGGTTTTTTGGTTAATGGCGACTCTTTGTTTATTTCGTCAATAACCACAATCCAGTGATGTAACTCATGAGGCGCTGAAGAAACATCAAGATCGTTTATTGTGGTGGTGTCAGCACCTAAACCTAAAATAGTGGCTGCTTCTGAGGCTGCTAACTCTTCTTCAAGTTGCTTGATGGTGTCTTGCTGACTAGTACCTAATTTTGTTAGCTCAGCCACTTTACTTTGTAACGAGGCGTTTTCATCACGCAATTGCTCAACATTAGCGGCTAATATTCGTTCAGATTTAACATGTGTACTCACATCACTTTGCGCTAACTCCGCATCTAAAATAGAGACAGTAAGGTTTTTATCCGCGTCTAACGCTTCGAATTGCTCTTGGTTTACTTCAAGTGATGAATTGTCACCTTTTTCTAAGACGAAACCAGCCCGACGATAAGGTGTGGGCATAGTGCTTAATACAGCAATAGCGATTAAGTTTTGTTTTAAATTGGTCATTTTTATATTCCAAATAAACTGGGAAACATGCCACCACGTTAATTTGGTGGCATAAATCAGGGTTGGTTACGTTAAGACGTTATGCCAACCAAGGCACTACAACGACTTCAACCGCTTGATAGTTATGGTTGTCTTCACCGTTCGCTTTGCGCATATTGTTAATAAGCTTTTTAGCTGCAGCGCGGTTTGACGTACCAACAATCAATTTTTTAGGCGTTACCCCAAGCGGATTGCCGTTATCTGATTTAAACCCACCCATGGCATCCATGGCTGCATCAAAATTGGCTTCATCCAAGGTTGCTTTAGAAGCAAACGATAACTGCCAAATAGCAAAACCAGCCGCAACACGAGCATCAACACCATAGAGATATTCATCGCGCATAAAGACGTTGTCACTGTCTTCTCTAGTCATTGAAGTCAGCTTGTAGTCTTTACGTTTTTGAAAAATCATCGGCTTAATTGGCCGTGAATCATCAATCAAGAACCAAGGCGCACTTGCCCCTGCTTGCATGTTTGACACGGAGCTAATGCCCGTTTCTTCATTACCCACAGGGTGGTCAGTATCAAAGAAGTTTTGATTGTCAAAACCCACTGAAGTAAAACCGTTAGGCAATAAGCCATAAACCAATTGGTCTGGGTGTCTTGCAGCAGAATTACCCATGGTTTCAAACTTTTTGCCATAGATGCCGTATTGGTCATCTTCTAACTTGTCACGAGGCACACCAACAGTGGCTTCGTATTTTTTGTTGACAATTTCATAACCTTTCGCTGAAAGCCCTTTAACTTGACGATCACCTAACCATTCGCGTAAGTCAGGAAATTCACTTAAATCGGTATACAGGTTACTACTAGTGCTTGACGGCATTTCAGTGGCGATATGCTGCCAAAAAGTTTGGTCAACACCTAAACCAATATTGAAAGAGGCTTGTAGTGATACAAATAATGTTGCTAAATTTGAAGCGTTAATAAGCATGTTATTCTCCTATGCTATTTCAACCCAGACACCAGAAGCGTCTACGTCGGTAATTTCACCCAAGGCCGAGCGAGTGCCCGTACCATCTGTTTTTGCCACGGTTTCATCGTCAACAACATAAGCGGTGCCGCCTATGTCTGCACGCGCTATGGAGGCATCGTTTTTAAAGCGGAAACAACCTTTACGGGCAGCAATGCTTACATCACCATCAGCACCTGAAGTGTTATCAACCAAGGCTTGAGCAACACCACGCGGTGTTAAACCTGTTGCAGTAACCCCTTTAATGGCATTACCTGAAGCGTTTAACATAACGATGGCACCTTGAAATATTTTCTGTGCTGATGCTACTGGGTCGTTTACATCATCCGCATTACGACGCGGCGTTGATCTATTATCAGTTAATGCCATGGTTATATACTCCCCTTAGTTAGCTGTGCTTTAAATTGCGCCTGGGTAATGTTCATGGTTTTACACACGGCAATTTGCTCAGTGGTTAACTCTTCACCGTTACCGTCAGGCTTTTCTTTGCCCTTGGTTTGGGTGTTAGTTAACGCAGCAATAGCAATACGAGGCTCAAGCATGGCTTTTAATGCTACCGCGCCTTGGCTTTTACCTACGCTTTCTAGATAATCACGATCTGCTTGGCCAGTAATTTTGGCGGCATTTTCTTTTAACAATTGCTCAACTGAATTTTCATCCGTGCCATTTTTAAGGGCAGCAAGCTGGGTATTAACCGCGTTATAGGTTTCGATAGGCACAAACTTAGAAGGGTCGTGCTCACCACCTTTAGCTTTGAGCGCAACCACAGAGGCTTGGGCGGTACTTAATTCGGTTTCAAGCGTTCCTGTTCGGTTGGCTTTGGTTTTAAGTGCGGCAATGGCAACGCTTGCACGCTCTTCTGCGGCTTTAAGTGCGACAGCATTGGTGAGGTCTTCACCGTCTTGCGCAACACCTAATAAACCAAGCAATATCTCTAAAGCTTTATTCATTGGTTCTTCTCCCGAGGGGTTAGTGGTGGTTAAATTGGATTTAGCTTTTAGGGCAACAATGGCTTTCATACCGTCAAGCGCAGGGTCATTAGTTAAGGCTGCGTGCATTAACGCAATAGGGCGGCCAGTATCAGGGTCGTAGGAAAATACGGCCGAGGTATAACGGTATTCTTTGTTTTTAAGGCGAGCTGTCGCTGGAGGTGTCCAGTCTACATGCGTTGCAAAAAGTCCTTCACCAGGTACATAGTCAAAATCTTTAAACCAACCCGCTGCAGGGGCTTCTTTGCCATTTTCTTCGCTATTCATAGTTTGATGTTCATAATCAAACAAAAAATCATTCGTTCGTTGGTTGGCGTTGGCTTTTAAATTGGCAAAGGCTTGCTCGTCCATTAACCATTTGCCATTGTGAACATCTTCTGGACGGCCATCTTTAGCCGAAAAATAGCCATCGGGTAATAACTGCACTCGCTCACGCTGCTGAGTGTCAATTTCACCCACGGAGAAAGATAAAACGGCCAGTGATTCTGGTTTGGTTTTTTTAGCGGTTAATACCGCAAGGGCTGTTTTTGATTTAGTAAATATTTTCATGCAGCCAGAATGGCAGCATCGAGTGGTTTTAAATATTAACCTGAGTTAGTAAATTCAAAGAGGAGTGATGGCGCTTAAAATAGTGGCTTTTTAAATAAAAGGGGAATTAGCATTAATTTAGCAAACAAAGCGCTTTTATAAACTTTTTATAAAAGCCATACAGCGATTAAAACAAAAAAGTAACATCATCATGCACAATTTAAGACTAAACGGCTTAAATCGCGTTTTAGGCGCGTATTAGTTATTACTTAGATGATGATGGAAGATAGCTAATATTTCATCTTCATCTTGTTCGCTAAAGCCTAAAAATTCACGGGCAGGTATATTGGCCTCATCACGACCCAATTGATGGCTTGCGGCATATTCCATATTTGAGCCAAACATTAATTGGTCATTACCCAGCTGATAATTTAAGGTATCTGCTAAGGTGCCTGTCTCAGTTAGTATTCTGTCAACACGCTTTTTATTCGCTATTGTTCCTGGTGCGAGTTCTTCCCAAGCTTCACCGTCTGGTGATTGCATATCGGTAAAGCGTTGCTGAGTGCTATCAATTAAATGTTCACCAATATCACGTAGTGCAGGGTTAGTATCAGCAACATTTTTAATTAATCGGTTAAACGCATTCGCTATCGACTGACCACCAATAACATCAACCCTAACAAAAGCGCCTGCCATTACGCTAAGCTCTCTTCAAATTGTTTAATGATCAGAAACTCGTCTTCACTGGCACTGGCATAAAGGTTATCGGTTATCCAACTGGCATGCTCACGTTCATCTCCTCCAGCTTTATGTGCTTTATCTGCCAAAGCATAAATTTTAGGTAAGCGTTCAATAAGCGGTGTTTCATTAGCTGAAATTAACGCAAAGGCTTCATCAGCAATGGGAGTTGGCTGATTAGCCTTACCTTTGGTAATAGCCGCTTGTACGCGCTGTTCAAATTCAGTGGTGGTTTTACTCATTACCTAATGCCTTATTTATTAAATCATCCATATATTTTGCAATGGTTGGGTTCCATTGTGCTAGCGACTTTCTATCGAGTAACCAAGCAACAAATAATTCAGCATGCCATTCATAGTTATTTTTTAACGCATACGTGGTTATTGTAGTCCCTAGTTTAGCTGATTTTCCGAAAAATGGCTTGTTTGGTGAGCCTGCCTTGTAATGTATTTGATGGCCAACTTCATGCAGCCACGTAGTAAACAAGCCATTACTGCCACCATTATCCGTATATTTTTTTAATATTGAGGTAAAGGTATGCTGCTTTTGTCCTGCCTTGGCAAACTCTAATGCTAAGGCAATGCTACGCTGCACTTCATTAATATTCACTTTAGATAAAGGGCTTGATGTTTTCGCTTTGATAGTCACGTGGTTGAATAGCTTACTTGTAAACCCATTGGTGCTTTCATGCCCTGTTACTGTGTACAGCTGCATTGAATGAAGGCGATTATTTTTTCCCACATAATCTTCAATCTCTTGCTTAACTTTAGTAGCAGCTACCGCTCTAGGGTTCATTTGTTTTTGCTGAATAAAAACTGTTTTGGTTTGATGTTGAGTTAAGAACTTTTCAAGCTGCTCTAGTTGAGGCGCAGCGGATGTTTCTTTAAGCCCATTGAGCACTTTATTTAAACCATGTACATCAACACCGGGCACCGTACTAAACGCTGTAGGCGCTATACGTGGTGGTGATACAAAAGGCGTAGCTTTCTTTTTCGCTAGCTGCTTTAAATTATCACTCATGGCTTGCTTACGCGGGGCATAGTCAAAGCCTGGGTCAATACCTTTGGGTATTATGTGCTCTTCACCTGTTACTTTATCAACCCATGTTTTGCTGCCGTTATCAGGCGCTTTGCCAACGTTCAAGTTTTTACGATCAACTGTAGCTTGGCTACGGCCAAAAACTTTACACTTGCAGCCCCAGCCATTTTGCGGAAAGTGTGTATGCCAAAAATCATCATCTTTGGGTAATAGCAATTTATGCCATGACAAATGCAATGGCCTTGGACTAATGCTGTCACCGTGTTGGTATTCCCAATAGTCAAAGTACTGCAGCTGCTCGTAACGACCTGCGTTATAAGCTTGGCGCATATTGGTATCGTAAATAACACGGCTACGCCAAGCGCTAGAGCCTGTATGTTCCCAACCGTATTTTGCTCTAATTAATTTAAAGTTTTTCTTAAGCCAACCAAGTGACTTACCCTCGCTAATGGCAATATCAACCATCATGCGCATGTTGTTAAGTAAGTCATCTTTCATGGCACCTGCGATCATAAAACCGTTGTTATGGCCATCGCGCCAAACATCGTTCCAGCGCTCGGTGGGAATGTTTACTTTGCTACGAAAGAAATCAATAGACTCTTGAAAAGGCAAGGAGCCATAACGGGCTTCAGGCATGTTTCACTCGCTTAGACTTTATGTAACTAAACCAACGTTTATAGCGTTGTAAAAAGCTTTTACGCATGGTTATTCTCCCGCTTCAACGTCGCTCATGCCACCAAGCTCGCTTGCTACAAGCGCCAGTTGCAGTACTTCACTGGCTTCATCAATGGATAAGTCCATGTCGTTTAGTTGCTCTTGTAGCGCTTCTAATGACGTGGCGTTTTCAATAAGCTGCTCAATGTCGTTATTAAACCCTTGCAATATAGGGCTAAAGCCATCTGCTAATTGTTGAGCGAGTAAATCAGCGGTGTCTTGCTCAGACTTTTTATTAGGTAAGTTGTCAGCCTTAGCTTTTAACGCGGCTAACCTAGTGATGGCCATGTTTTTCAGTTTGGCTTGAGGCTTGGTTTGTTCTTTTGTTTTATCTGCTTTTTTTATTGGCTTTTCATCAGGCGCAGCGGATTCTTTTTTCTCTTCTTTAACCATACCAAGTATCGCTTCACCGTCTTTAGGCTCGGGGATTTGAAGTTTTTGATTTACCCAGCTCACAGGAATTTGCACGCCCGTTTCAACCAACTTAGGCAAGCTTTCAGCGAAGGCTTTCATGTCTTCAGCTTCGGTGGTATCAAACTCTAACCGTGGCGAACGAGATGGTTTAGTAAAGCTTGAACAGTTCCAAGCGTACATGGGTAGCACTAAATCACGGGTGATGGTTGCAGCTATTTGTGTAAGATCACTATCGCGTAATTCACCGCGCACTTCGTTATGTACATTACCCAA
>Ga0105358_10002248_pt1 | contig 10314 bp, 9 predicted proteins | sample GOMGulsemesocosm_5_FD_83509 | JGI IMG/M metagenome (GOLD analysis project Ga0105358, IMG submission 83509) | Methane-oxidizing microbial communities from mesocosms in the Gulf of Mexico - GOM15C Gulf of Mexico | ecosystem: Environmental > Aquatic > Marine > Cold seeps | place: Gulf of Mexico...
AAAGTTATAGCGTTCTTCTTTGTCTTCAACCACATCACCTAAGGTTTCTTGCAGTTTTTCAAAGTCGATTTTCCCTTCGCTAAACACGTCAGGAAACAGTTGCTTTAGTTTGGCTATATTGTCCTGCACTATATCCATGCTGCTGCCATCAGTTGTTACGTCTAATTTTTCCATTTATTTAATCTCTATTGAGCATGTTTATTGGTAAGTACTTCTAAGGCTTCGACTAATACCCACACATGCGTGTAGGCGTCACTATCATTATAGCGATTTGCGGCTTGAGTATTTTTCTTGTCTTTTTCTTTATCATCGCCTTCCTGATACTGCACTAAGGATTTGGCTCTAATTTTTGCTATGGCTAAATACTCTTGTGTCGCTAAAAAAGTATTGTTTTTACCTTTTTCATAGTCTGTAAGGTAAGTTTTTAGTTTTTTGTAAGCATCATCACGGTGCAACCAATGTTTAAGCTCTTCAAAATGTAATAAAAGCCAAAATTCAAAGCAAGGAATTGAAGCGACTGCAAAAAAACTGACTGGCTCTTCCAGATCATTTAATATTTTCTTTTTATCCAGTGTTTCTATATAGGATAGTGCATCAAAGTAGGTTTTATGGTCATCCCTATCAAAAACAATATAGACCTGCTCAAAGGATTTAGGTTTAATCTTTTTATGGATGTCACCCTGATTAAATAAGTTTTCAGCATATTGGGTGATTTGCATTGGCTCTGTGCCGTAGCCACTTGGCTCTATACCAATATGAGCAGTTTTTAGCCTGTATTTGTTACGAATTTCTTTAAAATAATTGGGTTCGGTTTTTTCACCCTCGGATACGATTAAAATACGGTCGTGACTTTTGCGTGTATTTTGTTTTCGTTCTAACTTACGCGCTTGTCTATTTTTCGCTTGATTATCTGCCCCCATTTTAAGATCCTTTAATCAGCAAAAAAAGGTAAAGCACCGTAGCGCCCTATTAAATAACCCTTTTCTAATGCTTCATTTTTTCTGGGGCTGAATTCAATTAAAGAAAACAAGCTTGAAGCAAGGTCAGACTCTTTTTCTACAAACCATATTTGATCAGGCGTAAACACATCACTGTTCAATACGCTTGTATCATGGGTAGAAAATATTAATTGCGCTCCTTTTGTATTGATTGATGGATTATGAAATAGTTCAATCAATCGCCTAACTAATAAGGTATGTAAACTGGTATCCAGTTCATCAATCAATAGCACTAAACCTTTATTTAATATATCTAATATCGGGCCAGCCAAAAATAATAAATTACGCGTTCCTTCTGATTCTTCTTCTAAAGAAAAGGAGGCTTTTCCAGTGTCTGTATGGTGATGAAATAAAAGCTGATTCTCTTCCACGTCTTCTCTGCGCACTTCTGTCTGTCCTGTTGAAAAATCAAAATGAACGGATTGCCCTGGAACTTTTTTGGTCATGATATCAATATGATCTACATCAATATCTGCAGAATTTAAAAAGCGACAAATTTCTTTAGCACCTTCTTGCGTGCGTAATTTATCAATAGAAAACTGGGCATTGAGAGGTGAAATCTCATTGCATATAACTAGGTTTGTTGAGAACCATTCAAAAATAGGCTTTAACATTTCACTATTTAATTGTACTGCCATGGATAAAAATAATGAGTTATGTCGTGTCGATTCTACCCATGTACTTTTTTTACCTTTTAAAGAGGCGCTAAATTCATACTCATCTTTTTGTGTCTCAGGATTATAAGTTCGATCAAACCATCGTTGTGGTTTAAAGGACTTATAAACCAAAAGGTATTCATGGGCGATGCGTTCTGAGTTTAATGAAAACCCATATTGATAACGCACGCCATCAATTAAGAAGGTGGTTTCAAATTCGCTATCTTGGCTTTTTGATGTTGCATCTAATCGAAACTGCTGTTGCTTAAAATCTTGATCGGGTTTTTTTGTGGCTGAACCAATAACAACTGCTTTCATGTATTGGATTGCTTTTATTAGATTAGATTTTCCAGAAGCATTCGCCCCATAAATGACGGTACTACTTAAAATATTAGGGACGGCATTGATGCCTGTAGGAATTGCATTGGCAACTTGCTCGGTCTTATTTTTAGTTGCAACAAAACTAAGGATTTGTTCGTCTCGAAAGGATCTAAAATTTTTTACGCGGAACTCAACAATCATATTTATTTAATCTTAAAACTAAAAATATAGTTTAATTATAAACATTTTATGCGAAATGTAGAGTTATTTCCACCTAATGACACCATATAAAAAGTTATAACCTGAAATGTTTGTCCACTTCATACTTAATAATTTGGCTTTTATAGCTTGTTTTTTAGCTTCTCTAGCGTTAGCTGGCTTTGTTTAATTTGCATATTTATCCCTAACTTATGGTTAAACTGCGTCTCTTTTTTTAAGGCTGCACGTAATGTTTGTATTTTTTGTTGTGTTTGGCGAATGTTTTCTAAATATTCTATACGCTGCTCTAATGAGCATTCGGTATTGAGTGTAAAACTGCCACCTAATTTCGCACAGTTTAATGCAATAATGCAGGCTGTCATATCAGCATAAAAAGCGTAAAAGTTCTGATAGGAAAATTTTTTTATAATAAAGCTTTTAATAAAATCTTTTTCTGCTTTACTAGGCTCACCTAAATCTATCCAGCCCGTATCATAAAAGTCGTTTACCTTGACCTTTTCCTGATCCACCTGATTAATCTGCTTGTCTGCGACGGATAAGACAATATGATTTTTGTGGTAAAAAACTAACAATAAAGGATAGGGAATGGTGCGCTGTATAATTTGTGCAATACGCTGGTAGCGAGCATTTTCTGTTAAAATCACCTGGACAATAGCTACTTCTGAATAGTCCCTTTCTGTACTGACTAATGCGGGAATATTAATGGTTTCTGGCTTTAAGGTATAAAGCCAGTGAATTTCATCAATATCATCAGTAAAAGCTTTTTTATCGACACTGTTTAGTGTGACGTTCTCATAAAAATGTTTTTTAAAAACCTTTTGCTTAAGAAAACAAGGTTCAGGAATCTCCATTTGCTGATAAAAGGTAGTAATCATACGGCTTCTTTTATAATTAAATAGCTAATCACTTCAAAGTCTTCTACCCCTTTGAAACTGTCTTTGGTTAAAACAGTTCCACCTCGACTAAACAGGCTTTCAACACCCTTTTCTTCAGATTTACCGATAATATTATTAACAGAAGTTTCCAATAAAGTGCGATACAGACTCATATCTTTACCTTGATGAGTGTCTTCATGGAATTGTTTAATGGCAACAGGATCAGAATGTTGCCATGTCAGCCCCTGTTTTTTAGTATATCGAGTATCTTTTTAACTTGTAGGAAATTATATTTAACGGTGTTATTTTCAGTAACATAGACTAGATAATAGGGTGCCATCGCATAGGATTCATCATGGGCCGTCTTGCCTGTTATGTTTTTTAAGCAAAAAATAACACCTGCTTCAATATCTGGATCAATATTCGTTTTATCAATGGTGGTCACGGCAAATAAGCCTGTAGGGGCTGTTTCCAAATCCTGCATACGATCTTGCATGTAGGTGGATAAATCCATTTTAAAATCATTGAGGGTTAAGTCTGTTATAGAAACTCCCCCCGATATATCTTCAATATCCACTACATTTTCTTGTAGTTGATGCAATTGTTTACGACGGTATTCCAAATCATTCATGCGTTTTTTGTCATCATATTCAATGACATTTTCTTCACCTGTTGCGGATATATCGAGCAATACCATTTTACCGCTGACGCGTGATTCTAAATTAATATACTCATCCAGTTCCATATTGGGCCAAAAATTAACTAATTGAATCACATCATTTTTTGAGCCTAAGCGGTCTATCCGACCAAAACGCTGGATAATACGGACTGGATTCCAATGGATATCATAGTTAATCAGGTAATCACAATCCTGTAGGTTTTGTCCCTCAGAAATACAGTCAGTGGCGATCAGCAAATCAATATCATCGGTTGCTGTGGCATCAATTTTATCCCGTTCTTTAGAGATAGGTGAGAAGTTGGTTAAAATACCGTTAAGGTCTTTATTGATACCTTGTAGCGTTGTTTTATTAGTGCCTGATCCCGTCACTAAAGCTGAGTGGATATTAAGTTCGGTTTCTGCCCATTCAGCAATATGCTGATAAAGATAGTTTGCGGTATCGGCAAATGCGGTAAATATAACAATCTTTTTATTACCTTGGTTAATGACATGCTCAGTCTTATTGGTAATAATTTGTTTGAGGGTTTTTAATTTGGCATCTCGGTGTGCTTGTATCAGGCGAGCTTCATTGAGAAGTGTTGTTAGTCGCTGCTGGTCTTCTTCCAGTTCTTGCTTCCAGCGGACCGCATCGATATCTTGAATCAAGACTTTTACTTTTTTACCAATTAAGTAGGCATCAAATTCTTCTGCGTCTATTTCTATATCTTCAATACTGAGCTCATCAATGGTTGTGCCTTCATGGGCTGCAATTTTTTTAAGCAGAGTATTAACTTGGTTTAATAGTTTTTCCAGTGTTAAAGCAAAAGAGTTAATGGAGCTTTCCATTCGTTTAAACAGATTAACTCGCATTAGGTGAATCAGACTTTGCTCTCTATCGACCTGTTTAAAAACGGAAGATCCATCACCGACTTTCATATCATATTTACGGTTGTATTCTTCTCGCTTTTCCATGCGTACATATTTAAGTGGGGCGTAGGCACTTAAATGTAGCCGTCTTATTGTTTTATTAATTTCTTTTAGTGGCGGAAATTGACCATCAAGGTCTATATCGGCTTTAATATTAAGCGGTTTTAATCGTTCTGGAAATGCACCTATTTCGGAGATGTCGTAATATTTCTCAATGTGTTTTCTTGATCGAGCTATGGTGAGTAAATCTAATAATTTAAAATAATCAAAATTCATTCTTTCCAGAAGAATTTCAGATTTACGTTCATTCGCTTCTAACTCTAACCATTGATTAAACCGTGTTTGTGCCTTTTTTAAGGTTTGTTCAATACTGGCAATTCCAGAATCAGCAAAGGCATCGTCCATTCCTTCAGCGATAAATGCGACCTGATTTTTAAGGTCATTCATACGGTTATTAACTGGCGTTGCTGATAACATCAGTACTTTGGTTTTTACCCCAGATTGAATGATGTCATCCATCAATTTAGAATAACGACTTTTGCCTTCTTTTTTACGGGTATTATTGTTTCTAAAGTTGTGGGATTCATCAATAACAATCAAATCATAGTTACCCCAGTTTAGGGTTTCTAGGTTAATTTCTCCTGATTGACCGCGAGTTCTTGTCAGGTCGGTATGGTTCAAGACATCATAATTAAACCGGTCAGCAGAGAGTATATTGCGCTTGTCATTAACGGTGTAGATCGTCCAATTTTCCCTTAGTTTTTTAGGGCAAAGCACCAGAACTCTATCATTACGCAGCTCATAATATTTTATGACGGCTAATGCTTCAAAAGTCTTACCTAACCCCACACTATCCGCAATAATACAGCCATTATATTTTTCTAATTTATCTATTGCTCCCAAGACACCATCCGCTTGGAATTTATAGAGTTTATTCCAGACCAGTGTTTCTTTAAACCCTGTTTTAGTTTTTATGATTTTTTCTTCATCCAGTTCTTCCAGGAATTCTTTAAACAGGTTGGATAGCGTTAAAAAATAGATAAAGGCTGGTGATTGATCTTCATACAATCGAGTTAATTCTGCATGAATGAATTCCTTTATATCTTTTACTGCTGATGGATTACTCCAAATCGAATCAAACCAATCTAACAATGCTTCTGTACCGTTTTTATCGGTCAGGCACATATTCATGTCATATTTATCTGATTCAGAGAAGCCTAAACCTGAAGTGGTGAAATTAGAGCTTCCTTGAATGGCAATAGAGACTGTAGCGGTATTCTGTATATGAAACAGGTTTTGACCAAGAATTTGTGGATTATTAACGCATTTTATTTCAGCCGTTTTACTTAACCATTCAGCACATTCTTTGGCTACTTGATGCTGATTAAGCTTGTTTTTAAAGCGGCGTTCAAATTGATCGCCGTTTAAACTTTGAAAATGTAGTTGATGCTCAGTTGTTGTTTCTATTTTTGAGAAAAGTAATCTAACTCGCTCAACTTTGCTGAGTTCATTTTTTAAGACTTCAAATCCGTAGATGGAAAAAAGAGCAGAAATAATTGATAGGCGGGAGTCTATTCGGATGTTGTCTTTTAAAGTATCACCGACTTTTCCATTTTTTTTGTTATCTAATAGCATAGTTCTTCCTTGAAAATATTTTGTGTGGTTACCTAAAGTGGCATCGAATTAATCAGCAAATAATATTATATTATCTACAAGCCAACACTCCAACCTAACTCCAAAAATCATTCATAATAACAATTTTTCACTCTGTGGCTCTAATTTAATCTTAGAATGCTAACCAATTGCTAACTGAAAGCTTAACATTAGATAAATAAAAAATAGGTTAATTCCTCACTTCAAACTGAGGGGTTAACGTAGGGAGAGAACGTTTTAGCAAAACAAATGTTGCATCCTGCTTTTGATATTTAGTAGTGTGCAAATTCATAAATTAACATAAATTATGTTCACCTTTAATTATTTAAATGTTACTCATAAAACCGATTCCACAGGTATCATTAGGTCCTTTAGTAACACTTGCCTGAACATCTTTTACAGTTAAAAAATTACGCTGCTGAATTGCAGCTAAACCGAAAGCTAAGTCTAATGTTTTCCTTACATTTCGTGGGTGATACAAAATTAATTCATTAGCAACTTCATCTCTAATATTTTGTTCAAAATAGAATCCTGCCGGATTATTTTCTATAAATCGCTGATATTGATTTTTGATAACCGCTAACATTTGTTTTGATGTAGGAGTATTAATATGAAAAACAGTAAACCTATCAACAATTGGTTTTTCAATTAATTCTAATGTATTTGCAGTTGCAATCCATATAACATGTGAAGCGTTAATTGGTATCTCAGGTACTGATAAATCTTTGAATTGTCTAGCCTGCCTTGACTCTAAAAGCCCATGTAATGCAGCTAATGGTCTATATGCAGAATCAGTATGAGCTTTGTCAATTTCATCTAGCATAACAATTGGATTAGCCACCTTACCAAACATCAAAGTATCAAATAATTGACTTGGTTTGGTATTCCCCCAAAAATTTTCAGAACCAGAAAGTGCTGAACCTGATTGGGAGTTAGCGATATCTATAACTGATAGTGCTGTGTTAAAAATATTTGCAAGTGTTAGCATAAATTCAGTTTTACCAATCCCTGCATCACCTACTAATAAAAAAGCGGGGACCCTAAGCACTTGATTACTTATTGATGATAACGCGAGTTGATTTCTGATGAAGTTGATAACCTCTATGAAATTCGGAAAATCTCGAGTAAGTCCATCACAGCAATCTTGCCAATTTTTTGGGATTGTTGCTAACCATCTATCTGCTGTGGTTTCTCGTATTCGTTCAACTAAACTTTTTACTCGACTAACATGCTCTCTTGTTGCCCCCTTATAATCTTTTTCAAGTTGATCCACATCTGACTCTTTATATAAGGAAATTATATTTAAATCCTTATCGCCATTATTGTCATTATTGTCATTATTGTCATTATTGTCATTAAGAGTATCTTCAATAATTTCATCACTACTAGAAGGTTCATTACTATCACACTTTTCTATATTTAATCTCTCTTCTACAATCTCCTGCTGTACTTCTTTTTGATCATTTATAGCGCGTGACTTTATAATTGTCTTTACCTGTTTTTTTGAATATTTACTTTCAATACAATAGCTACAAATTTTCATAAATTGAAAGCTATACTCGTCAATTCCTTCATCAGAACAATACTTATTAACTAAATTTTCATCATACCTATAATCATCTACGAGCTTATTTCCGCACCGGTAGCAAATACTTTTTGAGTTACTTTCAACTTTATTAATTGCATGTTGCAATGCATGATTTTTAGCTTCTTCAACACTTATACTAGACTGAATAAATACATGTAATTTACGAACAAACACTTCATCTTGTAGTGGTTCTTCAATAATTCGTAAAAACGCTACATCAGGTTCGTCACCTAAAATTTCTTGAACATCAATCAAGAAACACCCTAAAGGAACCGATAGCCCACCAGAAACTTTTATAGTCCAGCCTATAGCCCATGGAAAATAAGGTAATAAATTTTCAGCGACATTACTAGGGTTAAATGGAGGGTTCAAAACGGTTGGTCGTAATTTCATTGTTATCCTATAAATAAATTACTTCTATTAATTAAGCTAAGTAATAGAGCCTTATGCCCTTACCTTTTGCTATATTACGATATAAATAATCCTAGGGTGAAACAGGAAACGGGTGCCCTGAAGGAAGAGCAGAAATAATATTGGCAGGCAATAAAGCTAGAAGTTCAGGCTGACAAGATTTAGGTAAATTCCGTAATAATATCGATAATGATAAAGCATTTAAGTCACGGTCAGTAAAGGTACTTTTTGCTAAATTTACACCCCAGCATACAAGCCGACAGTTGCTGGGAACGTACCCTACACTATTATCAATCCGGTCCACTGAAGGACTATAAAAACTTCTTACCCCTCTTGCGCCTCGCTGATAAGTTTTTGTCTTCATAGGCAATCCAGTTGCCTCACATTTACCTTTTTTCAACCTGCTATCGAACCACTCCTCTGTTAACTCAAATATCAGGCCTCTTTTTTTAGCTGAAGACCGAGTTGAAGCCATAAATCTTTTTGCTGGATTTTTTTCATAATATTTAGCTATGTTAGCTTTTACTGCTTCAGCATCGCGTACAAATTTATGGTGATAAGCATGAGCACACTTATACGAACAATATTTTCTGGGCTTCTTAATTCGCTCATAAGTATATTCACTTTCACAAAAGGCACAAATTATAGTTTCTATACACATTTTTTATTCCCTAAGGTTAATTTTTAAATTCTATATAAAATTTTTATACATTAAAATGCAATATAAATGAAAAAATTAACTTTGTAAAGTATTTTTGTTATCCTGTATGTAATTTTTATTCTTTAAGAGATTTTTTATGATTCGCTGCTACTTATCAGACTATATGGGGAAAAATAAACTTAAAATTTCCGACCTTGAACGAGAAACCGGATTGCATAGAAATAGCATTACTTTGCTATACAAGGAAACTGCAAGTCGGGTAGACCTAGGAACCATAAATAAGCTATGTGAATATTTTGAGTGCGAAGTTAGTGATTTATTTGAATATATCCCAGATGAAACAGAGTAAATAAAATAGCTATAAGTGCGCACATCATGAATTAATAAATTTAGAATAACCAATAAGAAACACGGAGTATCATTAATAAGCCACTTACATTAAATATTTATAACATAATAGCTATTAAGTTATAAATATAATTACCATAGTATCAGTAGTAACTTAATAAAATATAGTTACTACTAATGCCTAGCTTAAATATAAAAAATAACTTACAAAGAAAAAACACACTCCATACACTTTCTATCTGTAAAGAGTTAATTAATACTAATTTATATGTATCGCTATTAAATGATACAACTTTTTTGGATGTAGAGTCATTAGAGGAAATAAAATATTTATTCCAAAATCTGAAGATCGTGAAAAGTATACAATAAACCTATTACATCGTCTAAATAAAATCAGAAGTAAAGTCGAAATAGAAACAATTAGATATGATTACAAAAAAATTAGACGCCTCTCATTTGAGATCTATTCTTTTATTTATAATCGCATAAAGTGTAACGATAAAAAAGAAATTAAAATCTCACCTCAAGAAATTCTCGAAACCCTCTATTCAGAAAAATTTCAATATTACCTACCTAAAATCACACTACCAACTGGTTCAAAAGAAGTACAGATTAAAAAGATATTGTGCCAAAGGTGGTGGGGCAAGCAGCTAAAAAAATAATAACACAACAACATGAATTATTAAAAATAGGTGTAGGTACGGTAAGCAAAGGCAATCAACACTACTCTTCAAACAACGCGGTAAATGACTACGAAAATTCTCTTAAAGCAAATGCTTTTGTTCCTATCCTGAGACACACTAATACAGCTTTTCTGACCGATTTAAAACCAGTGGATCAACGTAGGTTCTTTGAATATTTAGCAGTCTCAAAAGGGGTTGAAAAAAGAGCAAAGTCTAAAGGCCTTGTATCATCACTTCTAACTTTAACACTTCCCAAAAAATATCATGCTAACCCACTAAATGGCAACTCAGAGGAATGGCAAGGCTATTCCCCATC
>Ga0105358_10002250_pt1 | contig 10312 bp, 8 predicted proteins | sample GOMGulsemesocosm_5_FD_83509 | JGI IMG/M metagenome (GOLD analysis project Ga0105358, IMG submission 83509) | Methane-oxidizing microbial communities from mesocosms in the Gulf of Mexico - GOM15C Gulf of Mexico | ecosystem: Environmental > Aquatic > Marine > Cold seeps | place: Gulf of Mexico...
TGCGTAACGGTGTCTGGAGCTTTACGTGTCTTAAGCTATCGACAGGCGGTAATTTCGGGCTCAAGTATAAATAAAATGAAGATAAGCCGGCGATGATTGCGCCAGAGCAGCAAATTAGCAGCCAAAAACAAAGGCGAGCAAAGGAATTTTGCATGTTATTAAGTTCTTCGGTAGTTGAATTCGTCGTGTAAAGTTTCAATTGACCATTATAAATGGTTTTTTACGCTTTACATACGACAAAGGTTGTTGCAGCGCATAGTTCAAGTGCTATAACATGATTAGCTCATAAGTCACGGATATTGATTGAGAAAATGGGTATTTTGGGATTTTTAGATTCCAAGTCCAAACCATTGGTTGGACTTGATATCAGCTCTACAGCTGTCAAATTGCTGGAATTTAGCCGGCAGGGGGATGGCTATCGAGTTGAAAGCTATGGTGTTAAAGCCCTTCCTCCGGGCTCCGTAGTAGAGAAAAACATCAATGATGCGGACGGTGTGGCTGACGCGGTGCGGGCTGTTGTTCAGCAATCAAAGACGAAAGAAAAGCTAGCCGCGGTTGCGGTTGCGGGGTCTGCAGTGATAACAAAAGTTATCGAGATGCCAGCGGGCTTGTCTGAAGATGCGATGGAGACGCAAATATCCCTCGAAGCTGACCAGTATATACCCTATCCATTGGAGGAAGTTTCTATCGACTTCGAGGTGCAGGGTCCTTCCGCAAGCGGTGTAGAGCAAGTCGATGTGTTACTTGCAGCTTGCCGGCGAGAAAATGTTGAACTGAGAGTTGATGTTTTAGAGAAGGCGGACCTTAGCGCAAAAGTCGTAGATGTAGAGGCGTACACCATGGAACGTGCTTTTGCACTGATTGCGGAGCAGCTTGAGGAGCAGGATGGTCAAGTGGTCGCGGTCGTAGATATTGGGGCGACCATGACGACATTAAGTGTGCTGGTTGACGGTAAAACGGTTTATACCCGCGAGCAGTTATTTGGTGGCAAGCAGCAAACCGAAGAAATTCAGCGTCGCTATGGTTTGTCGGCAGAAGAGGCTGGTTTGGCCAAAAAGCAAGGTGGCCTACCTGATGACTATGAGTCTGAAGTACTTGAGCCATTTAAAGATGCGGTTGTGCAGCAGGTGACTCGCTCCCTTCAGTTCTTCTTCTCGTCTAGCCAGTTTAACGACGTTGATATGATTGTGCTTGCTGGAGGCGTTGCTGCATTGGATGGTTTGACTGAGCTTATTGAAGAAAAAATTGGCACGATGACTATAGTGGCAAATCCATTTGCCAATATGTCGGTTTCTCCTCGGGTAAATGCAACTGCACTGGCGAATGACGCCCCAGCGTTAATGATTGCCGCCGGATTGGCCATGAGGGAGTACGATTAATGGCGAATATTAACCTCCTTCCGTGGCGCGATGAGTTTCGAGCGCGTCGCAAGCAAGAGTTTTTGACTGTATTGATGGCTGTATTGATGGCTGCCGTGTTGTTGGCCTACCTTTGGGTTTCAGCCGCACAGGTTGACATCGATGACCAAAGTCGCCGTAACGCTATGGTGCAAGAAGAGCTCGACATTCTTAATAAGAGAGTTACTGAAATTCAAGAGTTGAAAAAGCGCCGTTCCGAATTGCTTGAACGTATGCGTGTTATTCAAGAGTTGCAGGGTCTTCGTCCGGTTATTGTTCGCGCTTTTGATGAGTTCGTCAGAATGGTACCTGACGGAATATATATTGAAGAGGTCATCAAAAAAGGAGATCAAATGAGTTTGACGGGTATTACTGAATCTGCAAATCGAGTGTCGACCTTTATGCGTAACCTCGAGGCCTCAGAGTGGTTCCAAAGTCCGAATTTGAACACTGTAACTGCAAAGCCCGAGCTGGGAGAGCAGACCGCAGCATTTAGCATGACAGTCAATGCGGCTATTCCTGAGACTGACGACAAGGATGAGAAATAATGTCTGGGGTTTCTGAATTCTTCGAGCAGTTACAAGATTTTGATGTTTCTGAGCTTGATGTCGATCGAATTGGTGTGTGGCCGTTGCCGGGGCGAATATTTGTATGTGCTTTGGCCGTGGCTTTTGTGTTGGGGTTTACCTATTACTTCTTTGTCAGCGATTTAAAATTGTCACTCGAAAGAGAGGTCGCAAAAGAGGCTACGTTAAAAGCGAGTTTTGAGCAAAAAGCTTTTGAGTCCGCTAATTTGGCTGCGTATCGTAAACAAATGGCAGAAATGGAAGATTCCTTTGGTGCTTTGCTACAGCAACTTCCTAGTGATACAGAGGTGCCGGGTCTGCTTGAAGATATTGATGAGAAAGGCGCTGAAAGTGGGCTAATAATTTCCAATATTGAATTGCAGAAAGAAAAGTCTGCTGAGTTTTATATGGAGCTGCCGATTTCTATCACCGTACATGGCGACTATCACGACTTGGGCGGCTTCGTTAGTGGTATTGCAGGGATGCCGCGGATTGTTACGCTGCACGACTATGATATTAAGGCGGAAGAGCGCGGCGGACTGGTGATGAATATTGTTGCAAAAACTTATCGATACAAGAGCCAGGACGAATGAGTATGGTGCGTTTATTAGCGATTGCGGGTCTTGCGCTACTGCTTGGGGCTACCTTGGTGGGGTGCTCTTATGAGGCAGAGCATCAAGATCTGAGAGATTACATTGAAGAAACTAAGCGTAGACCTCGAGGTAGAATTGAGCCCCTTCCAGAGTTTCGGCCCTACAGGGCGTTTAGTTATAGTGCTATTCAGTTACGCAGTCCATTTGAGCGCTTGAAAGAAGAGCAGCAACAGAAATATATCGGCAATGATGCCGTTGAACCTGACCTAGCGAGAGAGAAAGAGTATCTCGAGAGTTTCAGTTTTACAGAGCTACAAATGATGGGCTCAATTGAAAAAGATGGCATGTTATGGGCCTTGATTGGAGAGGAGTCGGGCGCGGTACATCGCGTTACAACTGGTAATTATATTGGTAAAAACCATGGGCGTGTAATCAACACCACCCTTGGTCAGATTGATATCGTTGAAATAATCCCCGACAACTTGGGTGGCTGGGTAGAACGCCCCCGAGTGTTGAAATTAGAAGAAGAGTAAGGAATTGATTATGTTTGCTATGCTTAGATCCATAAGCGCAGTCGGGGGACGCTTAACCATGGTGGCCGCAGCGTTATGTGTCGCTGAATTTTCCGCTGCGAATAATTTGAATGATATCCAGTTCTCTGAGCTGCCAGGTCAGCGTTTTGAAATCCGGTTGAAATTTGACGATGTACCCACGGCACCCAAAGGCTACACCATCGAAAAACCCGCCCGCGTGGTGCTCGATTTTCCTGGGGTTGAGAGTGCCCTTGCCAGGAAGAAGTTTCCTGTAGCATTCGATGTGGCCAGCAGTGTTGTAGTCCTCTCTAGTGGCGGCCGTACGCGAATGATTGTAAATCTGAATGAGTTGGTCGCTTATAAGACACGTGCTGACGGCACTGACCTCATCATTGAAATGGGCAGCACTGGAAATGCTGGTTTTATACGTCAGGGGACTAGCATAGCTGAATCTATGACTGCTGATGTTAAGCCGGAATATAATCGAGTAATTACCAATTTAGATTTTCGGCGGGGAGAAAAGGGCGAGGGTAAGATTATCCTTAGCTTATCTGATCCGAACATAAATGTTGACGCACGCAATACTGGGGGTAAGTTAACGTTGAATTTTGCAGGTGTAGCGTTACCTGCAGAGCTGCGTCGACGCTTGGATGTCGTTGACTTCGCAACACCGGTCAGCTTTGTGGATTCTAGTTACGATGGCGGCAATACAACGATCGTGGTTGAGACGAATGCAGAGTATGACTATTTGGCTTACCAAGCTGATGATCAGTATGTTGTTTCAATAAAGCCCCTATCCTCTGCTCAGAAAGAAGAGCGTAAAAATCAGTTTCAGTTTGTGGGTAAAAAACTCTCTTTGAACTTTCAAAATATCGAGGTGCGGTCGGTTCTTCAGTTAATAGCTGATATTACCGATTTGAACTTAGTTGCCAGTGATACCGTCGGTGGCAGCATTACTTTGCGCTTGGATAATGTCCCGTGGGACCAGGCTCTAAATTTGGTTTTGAAAACCAAAGGTTTGGATAAGCGTCAAATTGGCAATGTCCTTATGGTTGCTCCAGCTGCTGAGATTGCAGAGCGTGAGCGCCAAGAGCTGGAAACTCAAAAGCAATTACAGGAACTGGCGCCCTTACGTACCGAATACATTCGTGTTCGTTATGCCAACGCTCGAGAGTTATTTAAATTGTTCAATCAGCGTGATAGTGGCGATTCTGGTGGCGGGTCAGATGGTAACTCTACAGGCAGTATATTATCTGAGCGTGGTTCAGCGATTGTAGATGAACGCACTAATTCTATAATTTTGACTGACACCGAAGATAAAATCGTAGAGTTCCGTTCCCTTATAGCCCAGGTAGATGTGCCAATTCGACAAGTTATGATCGAAGCTCGTATTGTTGTAGCAAACACCGACTATCGTAAAGAGCTCGGAGTGCGTTGGCAGTTGGCGGGTCGAAATCAATTCAGTGCTGGTACGGCGTCAAGGCAGCCGGTAGTCGACGCCAATGGCAACGCGACGTTTGATGCTAATGGACAGCAGGTTTACCGCACTGTTACAAGTGGGCAAAAAAATGGTTTGTTCTCCGGCTCGACTGAGGCTTTTCAAGCCGATAACTTTGATAATGGTATATGGACTCCGACAATTGGTCAGGCCAATATGGTAGATCTAGGTGTTCAAAATGCCTTTGGCTCATTGGCCATGTGGTTAAGCAATGATAATGGGGCTCTAGGTTTAGAGTTGAGCGCGCTTGAAGATTCTGGTTTTGCTGAAATAGTATCTCAACCGAAAGTAATCACTGGCGATAAAAAAACGGCCTATATCAAATCGGGTAAAGAATTACCCTACCAAGAGGCGTCCGCGAGTGGAGCTACATCGACTTCTTTTCGCGAAGCTGTGTTAAAGCTGGAAGTAACACCGCAAATCACCCCTGATGACCGTGTGATAATGGATCTAATCATTAAGCAAGACTCTTTGGCGGGTGTTGATGCTAATAGTAGTATTCCTATCATTGATGTGAATCGTTTAGAGACTCAGGTTCTAGTCGATAATGGGCAGACTATTGTTCTTGGCGGAGTGTTTCAGGATACTTTGACCACAGGGCAGAGCAAGGTACCCTTGTTGGGTGACATCCCATATCTCGGGCGGCTGTTTAAGAAAGATTTAAAAATTCGTAACAAACGCGAGTTACTGATCTTCATTACTCCTAAAATATTGGCCTCTAACTTTACAGAATGATGTAGTGAAAAATATTGTTTTGGTTGGCCCCATGGGGGTTGGGAAGTCTACTATTGGGCGGCTTCTTGCCGCTGAACTTCATCATGAGTTCTTTGATACTGATAAGCTTGTTGAAAATAGAGCTGGCGCAGATATCTCTTGGATTTTTGATATCGAAGGGGAAGGTGGATTTCGTGTGCGTGAAAGTGCCGCGCTTGCAGAGCTGTGTCAACAGCCCGAGTTAGTTATCGCCACAGGCGGTGGGATTATTCTCGCTGAGGAAAACCGTCGCCTGCTCTCGACCTACGGCACCGTAGTCTATTTGACGGCATCGGTGTCTCAACTAATTCGTCGAACAGAAAAAGATAAAAAACGACCTTTGTTGCAGGTTGAAGATCCAAAACAAAAAATAATTGAGTTGTTGGAACATCGAGATCCGTTATACCGGTCGGTTGCGGATAAAGTTGTTGAGACTGATGGGCAAACACCAAAGCAGGTGGCCGAAGATTTGGCTGCTTTTGTGGCCGAAGGCCCCTAGTGTTAAGCTTGTGATAACCGGGCTTTCATCTGCCCTTCCCGTAATGCTTCTACTCATACCTCTTTACTTCAAATGCAGTGTCCTGCAAATCGCACCCTAATTCTGTTATCCTTATAAACTGATAGACAATTTTAGGATGGCTTTGATGCGTACATTAAATGTTGATTTGGGTGAGCGTAGCTACCCGATCTACATAGGCTCTTCATTATTAGATAATACAGAACTGTTAGAGCCTTTTATAAAAGGGAGGCAGGTATGCGTGGTGACAAACACGACCTTGGCAAAAATCTTGTTGCCCAGTCTGAGAGAAAATCTTTCGGCTTATGACTATCATGAGGTCATATTACCTGATGGTGAAGTTCATAAGAACTTGGATACTCTAAATCTAATTTTCGACGAGCTTCTAGAGGCAAAGCATACTCGTAAAACCACCTTGCTTGCTCTTGGTGGTGGCGTTGTTGGTGACATGACCGGTTTTGCTGCCGCGTGCTATCAACGTGGTGTTGACTTTATTCAAATTCCTACCACTTTGTTATCTCAAGTTGACTCTAGTGTTGGCGGTAAGACAGGCGTTAACCATCGACTGGGTAAAAACATGATAGGCGCGTTTTATCAGCCTAATTGTGTTTTGGCGGACACTGGAGTGTTGAAAGGTTTGCCCGCTCGGGAGCTGTCTGCAGGGCTCGCAGAGGTAATAAAATACGGTTTGATCGCTGATGCAGAGTTTTATTCATGGCTTGAAGCCAGTATGCCTGGGTTGGTTGCAGGCGATGAAGCCTTATTGAGTGAGGCGGTTGCGGTTTCATGTGGGATCAAGGCAGATATTGTCCGTCAAGATGAACGCGAAGGCGGTATCCGTGCTATTTTGAATTTGGGGCACACCTTTGGGCATGCGATTGAAACCCATGAGGGTTATGGTAATTATTTGCATGGAGAAGCCGTAGCGATCGGTATGCAGATGGCTGTGCATTTGTCTGTGATCAAAGGATGGCTACCTCGGGAGTTGCTAGCGCGAAACGCAGCCTTGTCGGCAGCCGCTAATCTACCTGTTTTGACTCCGTCCGAAATGACTGGCGATAGTTTTCTGGAGTTGATGGCAATCGATAAAAAGGTTGTCGATGGACGTTTACGATTGGTTTTATTGACAGGGCTGGGCAATGCCGTAGTTACTGAAGACGTCGAGAGGTCGGAGGTTTTGGCGGCCATAGAGGCTTGCAGGGGATAGGCTAGAGTAAAGACCCAAGCATGAGTCAATAATTAATGTAATAAAGAGCTGAGTTTAGTGATGGGAGAGTCAGTGGACAGTTTGAGGGAGTATCTCGACTACTACGGTTTTAAGGCAGAACCCTTTGTTGGTGATATCGCGCTTTTCCCTGGTGGGCAACGGCAGGAGGCATTGGAGCAGTTGGAGCATTGGAGTGATTTCGGTGCTGGTATCAATGTGGTTGAAGCAAAGCTTGGGCAGGGAAAAACCAGACTTCTGCGAGCCGTGGAGTCTAGTCAAAAAGAACATACGCTGTTGTCCGTAATCGAGGCGCCCGTGCTAGCTGGTTTGGATCAGGTTCTACTCCTGCTGGCGGCTGAACTCGGAGTTGAATTGTTAGAAGGGCAAACTAACGGTGCTATGTTGTCTCATCTTCGGCAGCACGTTCAGTTAAAGTCGCGCCAACCCTCATTAATATTGGTGGATAATGCCGATCAGCTCGATGATCGAGTTATTGTCGCTTTGATGAGTTTGTTACAGGGAAAGCAGGCTGGCAGCAAAGGCCTGAATATTATCCTGTTTGCCACGCCAGGGTTGGTGGCTCGTATGGACCGTTTTGATGTGGTCGACGTGAGCGTTAACCGGCTTCAGTTACAAAGCCTTAGTGAGTCAGATGTTGGTGTGTACCTGCAGCATCAATTACATGAGGCTCAATACGAAGGGCCTGAGTTATTTAGCCCTGCTGAAATAAAAGAAATAGCCCGGGTATCAGCCGGTGTTCCCGGTGAGATAAACATTCTTGCTCAGAATCTATTAGTTAATCGTTTGTATAATAAGCCAAAGCGTAGGGCTATTTTACCCCTAAAGCACATGGCGTTAGCGGCCAGCCTAACAACTGTATTGGTATTGGCGGCTTTGTATCAGGATGCAATTTTTGGTGGAGGTGGCTTTTCAGCTGATCCGAAGGAGGCTCTTTTAGCTACATCCAGCGACGTATTAGTAGAGGCTTCTACTGCCACTAAAGAAGGCGCTCGACAAAAAAGTATTGATGAGAGTGCTGCCGTAGATCCTAGTACTGATGGTTCAGCTGGTGTGGAGGCTTGGCTGGATTCTGATGACACAATCCAAAATGCACGGCTTGAGAATACTGGGGCTGTGACCGAAGTAGACGATGCTATAAATAGTGGTGTTGCAACTTCATCTATCAAAGAAAGGGCTCCACTGAATGGAGCTCGAAGCGCAGGTGCAGATTTAATTTCTCAACTTGCAGAACCACAAGGTCTATCTGAAGCGGTTGCTCTAGCGCCTACTGAAGATGCAGCTGATGTTCGTTTATCGGTTGTAGATGATAAGCCAGCCAATGCTGCTGAAGATTTGATGGTCAAAAATGAACCAGATGTCCTCGTGGGTCCTGCAGGAGCCGAGACCCAAACCATTGCTCTGTCAGGTACCAATGAAGATATTGACGGATTAGTGGATTACTCAAACATAGCACCTGAAGCTCTAGCCACAATGGGTATCGACCCTGGTTATGACTTGAGTGCTTTCACATTTGACGAGCAATTTTTACTGCGCCTACCTGATTCAGCGTATGTACTCCAGCTTATGGCGGTAAGAACACAGGAACAGGTAGATAAGTACCTGGTCCGACAAACCAACCGTGATAAATTACGGGTCTTTAATCGTGAGCGTAAAGGTAAGACTTGGCACGTAGTTGTTTACCCGCACTTTGATACTTGGGAAGAGGTCGAGCAAGGTAGTAGTCTATTGACTGCGGGCCAGCAAAAAACCGGGGCATGGACCCGGTCCTTACGAATTATTAAAGCAGATATCCGATCTTTTAGGGGGATATAGCGGCATAATCGCGAACTTTGACCGATCATGGCGGAAGATAATATTTTCCTCTCTTGATAAAAAACATTGATACAGTTAATATGCTGCGCCATTCGATATCAAAGCCCCTATAAATGGGGCTTTTTTGTCTGGGCCTAAAAGTTTGTACCGGCATTAGCTCATGTACGCTTATAAGAAGCCGAGCCGGTGATAGCACTCATCAAGTGAAGACGCGACCTATAATAGGTAGAAGCACGCTGATCTTCACCATAGCAAGAAGAGAGACAGAGTATGACTACTGGACTCTATCGTATAGACGAATTCAAAGACAACTGTGGTTTTGGCCTGATAGCTAATATCAAAGGGAACGTTGGCCACGGTCTTTTAGAATCTGCGATTGAAGCACTTACGTGTATGACTCACCGCGGCGGAATTGCTGCAGATGGTAAGACCGGCGATGGATGCGGTCTGTTGATGCAAAAGCCCGACGGTTTTTTACGTACCGTTGCTGAAGAACTTGGTTTTGAGTTGAGCGCCAACTATGGCGTCGGCTCCTTAATGCTTAGCCAGGATCCTATATTGGCTCAGCGAGCTCGTGATGTTGTCAGTGCTGAGCTTAAGGCTGAGGGCTTAAATGTCGCCGGCTGGCGTGAAGTCCCCGTTGATGATTCGTGTCTTGGGCCAATTGCTCTTGAATCGCTGCCGAGCTTTTACCAAGTATTTGTTAATGCTGAGTGCTCTCTGCCTGCGCTGAATGCTAAATTGTATATGGCGCGTCGTCGCGCTGATAAAGCGTTAAAAGAAGATAAAACCTTCTATATCGCTAGTTTGTCTTCATCAGTCTTGTCTTATAAAGGCTTGATGATGCCGGCTGATATCCCAATATTTTACAAAGACCTGGCTGATCCGCGTTTAGAAACCGCCATCGTAATCTTCCACCAGCGTTTTTCGACCAACACAATGCCCCAGTGGAACTTGGCTCAGCCTTTCCGCATGTTGGCTCACAATGGTGAGATCAACACTATTATGGGCAACCGTAACTGGGCTCGTGCTCGGACGCCCAAATTTCAATCAGAGTTGTTGCCAAACCTAGCTGATGTGTCGCCCGTGGTGAACAGCGAAGGTTCGGATTCATCCAGTTTGGATAATATGCTCGAAGTGTTGGTGTTAGGTGGCATGCCGCTACACCACGCTCTACGTATGTTGGTCCCACCTGCTTGGCATAACGTTGAGTCAATGGACCCTGATGAACGCGCTTATTATCAATATATATCCATGCACATTGAACCTTGGGATGGACCTGCGGGCCTCGTGATGACAGATGGGCGCTATGCCGTTTGTACGCTAGACCGTAATGGCCTACGTCCATCGCGTTGGGTTTTGACCAATGACGATGTGATAACGGTAGCCTCAGAAGTTGGTGTGCACGGGTATAA
>Ga0105358_10002253_pt1 | contig 10310 bp, 10 predicted proteins | sample GOMGulsemesocosm_5_FD_83509 | JGI IMG/M metagenome (GOLD analysis project Ga0105358, IMG submission 83509) | Methane-oxidizing microbial communities from mesocosms in the Gulf of Mexico - GOM15C Gulf of Mexico | ecosystem: Environmental > Aquatic > Marine > Cold seeps | place: Gulf of Mexico...
AGGCCGTAAATATCCCAGAACTCAACCATTGGTGCCAGTCCCCTCTTCGACCGATGTTGAATAAGTCGCGCTGCATTCAGCCATAATGGCACTGGCGCGCGAAATAGCATTGGTCAGGTAATTATCTTTAATCGGATTTGCAAAAGGTGCAGCATCCACATCCCCGGCAGTTCCAAAATCAACCCAGTCCGCTTTAGCAATAATGTCGATATCAGCCAAATGTGGGGCTATTTCTACAATTGCCTCGCGCAGTGCGGAAAGTGTGTCATAGGGAAGTGTTTTACCTGCAGTTTCAGACAACGCCCGAATAATGGCCCAATCTTCCCGCGCATCCCCCGGAGGGAAAATTGCTCGGTTACCAAGTTGTGGCCGGCCTTCTGTATTGACCCAAAGTGCGTCTTTTTCAGTGTAGGCGGAACCTGGCAAAATGACGTCGGCTACATGAGCTCCCGCATCACCATGACTGCCTTGATAAATAACAAATGCCTTTTCAAGCTTCGATGTATCAATTTCATCAGCGCCCAATAGATACACAACTTCCAGATCACCGGAAGCTGCAGCATCCAACATTTCTGGAACTGATTTTCCATTTTCACCAGGAACAAACCCGAGATCGAGACCCGCAACCCGAGAGGCTGCCGTATGCAGGATGTTAAAGCCGTTCCAATCTTCAGAAACCATACCGAAATCATCAGCGATTTTCTTAGCCAGTGCCAAGATTGCATCACTGTCTTTTCGTATTAAAGCGCCTTGCCCGACAATAATCATTGGGCGTTCCGCTTTTTTAAGAATTTCAGCGAAAGAATGTTTACCAGAAGCGACTTCTTCCAAAGTAGCAGGACCTGCACCAAGATATTCATGGGCGTAGTTTAAGTTAGCCTCTTCACCAATCAATGCGATTGGGAAATTGTCTTGTTTCCAACGCTTACGAATTCGCGCATTTATAAGTGAAGCTTCAACGCGAGGGTTGGATCCAACAATTAGAAGCGCATCCGCCTCTTCAATTCCTGCAATTGTAGAATTGAAAATGTAGGAACTCCGAGACGCTGCATCTAATTTCGAACCATCCTGACGGCAATCAATATTTGTCACACCATAAGAATCCATTAGATCCTTCAGCGCCTTCATACTTTCCGTACAAACAAGATCGCCAGCAATTGCACCAATCTTTGTCGCGTCCGTAACATTAATGCGCGCCGCGGCAGCATCCAGTGCTTCAGTCCAACTAACAGCTTTCAGTTTTCCATCGATACGGACATAGGGTGTATCAAGGCGTTGTGTTTTCAAACCGTCGTAGGAGAAACGAGAGCGATCTGTCAGCCATTCTTCGTTCACATCTTCATGTAAGCGAGGCAAAATGCGCATGACTTCCTGGCCTTTGGCATCAATACGAATATTAGCACCAACGGCATCAAGAACATCAATACTCTCAGTTTTGCGAAGTTCCCAAGGACGTGCAGAGAACGCATAAGGTTTAGAAGTCAATGCGCCAACAGGACATAGATCAATGATATTACCGGAAAGCTCAGAATCGAGCGCTTTTTCCAAGTAAGTCGCGATCTCCATATTTTCGCCGCGATAAAGGGCACCTAAGTCATCAACACCAGCAACTTCAGTTGCAAAACGCACACAACGGGTACAATGAATACACCGTGTCATGGTTGTTTTGATAAGCGGGCCCATGTTTTTCTCTTTGACCGCCCGTTTATGCTCCAGATACCGGCTGTTGCCAGAACCATAAGCCATCGACTGGTCTTGTAGATCACATTCACCGCCCTGATCGCAAATCGGACAGTCAAGGGGATGGTTGATGAGAAGGAATTCCATTGCCCCTTCCCGCCCATTTTTGACTTTTTCAGTGTTGGTATGGATGACCATGCCGTCCCCTGCTGGCATCGCGCAGGATGCTACAAGTTTAGGGGCCTTTTCCATTTCAACAAGGCACATGCGGCAGTTACCCGCAATTGAAAGTCGTTCGTGATAACAAAAGCGCGGTATTTCTGCGCCTGCTTCTTCGCAGGCTTGCAAAATAGTGGCTCCGTTTTCTACGGTGATTTCTACACCATCAACTGTAAGTGTCGGCATTCTTCGCTCCTCAAGTAGCGTGCCAATCAGGCCGCGTTCACGGCTTTCTTGTTTTTAATCCGTTCTTCAATAACAGGACGGAAATGACGAACTAATCCTTGGATAGGCCACGCAGCAGCATCACCAAGGGCGCAAATTGTATGACCTTCAATACGTTTTGAGACATTGATCAACATATCAATCTCATCAATTTCCGCATCTCCCGTCACAAGACGTTGCATCACACGCCACATCCAACCAGTACCTTCACGGCACGGCGTACATTGGCCGCAACTTTCATGCTTATAGAAGTGGGCCAATCGTTCGATTGCCCGAATTATGTCAGTGGATTTATCCATAACGATAATAGCCGCAGTCCCAAGACCGCTTTGCACTTCGCGCAAACTGTCAAAATCCATCAGAACCGTGTCGCAAATCTCTTTTGGCAACATGGGAACAGAAGATCCGCCAGGAATAATCGCTAGAAGGTTATCCCAACCACCGCGAACACCGCCTGCATGTTTCTCAATGAGTTCCTTAAGGGGAATGCCCATTTCTTCTTCAACATTACAAGGATTGTTCACATGTCCTGAAATACAGAATAATTTGGTTCCGGTATTGTTTGGACGGCCAAGGCTTGCAAACCAATCTGCACCGCGACGCAGGATTTCTGGTCCAACAGCAATACTCTCAACGTTATTCACTGTTGAAGGACATCCCCACGCACCAACATTCGCTGGAAATGGTGGTTTTAGGCGAGGTTGCCCTTTATTGCCTTCAAGGCTTTCAATCAGGGCTGTTTCTTCGCCGCAGATATAAGCGCCCGCACCACGATGAACGTAGATATCGAAATCATATCCACTTCCGCAGGCATTTTTTCCGATTAATCCATCGGCATAGGCCTCGTTAATGGCTTCATTCAAGTGAATGGCTTCATTAACGAACTCACCGCGAATGTAAATGTAGGCAGCAACGGCACGCATAGAGAAACCGGCGACAAGGCAACCTTCTAAAAGACGATGGGGATCAAAACGCATGATCTCCCGGTCTTTACAAGTGCCCGGCTCAGATTCGTCAGCATTTACGATTAAGTAACTTGGACGGCCATCTGATTCCTTGGGCATAAAGGACCATTTAAGTCCAGTTGGGAAGCCTGCGCCCCCGCGTCCGCGTAATCCGCTGGCTTTAATCTGGTCAATAATACCATCTTGGCCCAGATCCAGCAGTGCTTTGGTGTTATCCCAAATCCCGCGCTCTTTCGCACCGGCTAAGCGCCAATCTTTTTTACCGTAAAGGTTGGTAAAAATACGATCTTCATCTTTCAGCATCAAGCGTCTCCCGTTTTATCGAGCAACGTGGTTGGACCGCCAACTGGCGCCGAATTGATCCGATCAATTTGTGGTCCGTGATCTGGCACATCGCCTTTGGCCAGTTTATCAAGCAATGTTTCGAAGTTGTCAGCGTTCAGATCTTCATAAAAATCATCATTCACCTGAACAACTGGTGCATTAACACACCCACCGAGACACTCAACTTCTAATAACGTGAATTTACCGTCTTCAGATGTCTCGCCATTATGGATGCCCAGTTTGGTTTCGCAAACCTTCGCAAGATCATCTGAACCGCGCAGCCAGCACGGCGTAGTCCGACATAGCTGAAGGAAGTATTTTCCAACAGGTGTCAGATTATACATTGTGTAAAAGGAGGCAACTTCGAGCACCCGCATGTAAGGGACGCTAATAAATTCCCCTACATATTCCAATGCTTCTTTTGACAACCAGTTTTCGTTCTGGCGCTGTGCTAAGTCCAAAAGTGGCATAACAGCACTTTGCTGACGCCCTTCAGGATATTTTGCAATAAAGACCTTAGCCTTTTCTACATTCTCAGGCGTAAATTCAAACGCCTTACCAGTCGCGATTACCTGACTCATCGGTCAACCTCACCGAAAACAATATCCAAACTACCCAAAATTGCCGATGCATCAGCCAACATATGTCCCTTTGTCAGGAAATCCATGGCTTGTAGATGCGCAAATCCTGGCGCTCTGACTTTGCACCGGTAGGGCTTACTAGTCCCATCTGAAACCAAATACACTCCGAACTCGCCTTTAGGCGCTTCAATGGCTGTATAAGTCTCTCCGGCTGGAACCTTTACACCTTCAGTATAGTGTTTGAAGTGATTAATAAGAGATTCCATAGAAGTCTTCATTTCACCCCGACGCGGAGGCGCAATTTTTGGATCAGTACTTAAGACAGGCCCTTCTGGCATCTTGTCTAAACATTGTTCCATAATGCTGAGTGATATACGCATTTCTTCCATACGCATCAAATAACGGTCATAACAATCACCGTTAAGGCCTACGGGAATATCAAAATCAAGCTCACCATAGACGTCATATGGCTGCGATTTACGGATATCCCAAGCAAGCCCGGTAGAACGAAGCATAACGCCTGAGAAGCCCCAAGCCATTGCATCTTCCTGATTCACGACGCCAATATTCACATTTCTCTGCTTGAAAATCCGATTTTCAGTTAGCAATGTTTCAATATCGTCAAGAAGCTTCGGGAAGGATTTAATAAACTTCCTAATGTCCTCATCCAGTCCGCGAGGTAAGTCCTGATGAACCCCACCGATCCGGAAATACGCAGCATGCATACGGGCGCCACAAACGCGTTCGTAAAATTCCATGAGTGTTTCGCGTTCCACAAACCCCCAAAGCATTGGGGTTGTTGCCCCAACGTCCAAGGCTTGTGCGCATACATTCATCAAATGATTCATCAACCGAGAGATTTCAGCGTAAAGAACCCGAATGAACTGGGCTCTACGCGGAACTTCGCAGCCGAGTAGTTTTTCTGCAGCCAAAACAAAGCCATGTTCCTGCGCCATAGGTGCAGAGTAATCCAGCCGATCAAAATACGGCATGGCTTGCATATAAGTTTTGTTTTCAATGAGTTTTTCAGTACCGCGATGCAACAGACCAATATGAGGGTCGATCCGCTCAACGATTTCACCGTCAAGCTCCATCACCATACGAAGCACACCATGGGCCGCAGGATGCTGCGGGCCAAAGTTCATGGTGTAGTTTTTAATTTGCACTTCAGCCATTAGCTTTGCTCCGCTGCTTTTTCATCGCCCGGAAGAACATATTCTGTTCCCTCCCAAGGGCTTTGGAAATCAAATTTACGGAACTCCTGAGCCAAGGACACGGGTTCATAAACCACACGTTTTTCATCTTCGCTGTAACGCAGTTCTACATGACCTGTGAGCGGGAAGTCTTTACGTAAAGGATGCCCTTCAAAACCATAATCCGTCAACATGCGACGCAAATCAGGATGGTTTGAGAACATAATACCGTACATGTCCCATGCTTCTCTCTCAAACCAGTTCGCTGTTGGATATAAAGAGACAACACTTGGTACTGGTGTCCGTTCGTCAGTTTTCACTTTAACAGTAACCCGTTGGTTATGCTTAAGGCTTAACAGATTGTAGACAACTTCAAAGCGTTCCGTGCGATCGAGGTAATCAACACCACAAACGTCACATAAGACTTGAAATTTACACGAGGCATCCTCACGTAAGAACGTGAGAATTTTTATAATCGCATCACTGCGGCCTTCAACAAAAAGCTCACCATGGGCTACCGATACCTTGCTGACTTCTGATGAAAGCTCAGCAGCGATATGGTCGCCAAGTTCTTTAAGAGCGTTTTCCATATGAGTTCCGATCACCGTTCGCTATCTGACAAAAGTACCAGTACGGCGAATCTTCTTTTGTAGCTGGAAGATACCGTAAATCAATGCCTCAGCCGTTGGCGGACATCCGGGTACATAAATATCAACGGGCACGATACGATCACATCCCCGCACTACTGAATAAGAATAATGGTAATAACCACCACCGTTTGCACAAGACCCCATAGAGATCACGTACCGAGGCTCAGCCATCTGATCATAAACTTTACGGAGAGCTGGAGCCATTTTGTTGGTAAGCGTTCCTGCAACGATCATAACGTCGGATTGACGCGGGGAACCACGTGGAACAATACCAAGACGCTCCATATCGTACCGTGGCTGCCAAGCATGCATCATTTCGACCGCACAACAGGCAAGACCAAAAGTCATTGGCCATAGAGAGCCTGTTCGGGCCCAGTTGGCTAATTTATCAACTTGAGTGACAACAAAGCCTTTATCATCCAGCTCATGGCTTAGATCACGAAAAAAGTCGTCCTGTTCTCCGCCTGGGACGGCATTGGTTGGACCGGCTGGTACAGGATTTACTCCCATTCCAAAGCTCCCTTCTTCCATTCATAAACAAATCCGATTGTCAGGATGCCGAGAAATACAATCATCGACCAAAACCCAAACAAACCTACATCTCCAAGAGAGACCGCCCACGGGAAGAGAAAAGCAACTTCCAGATCAAAAATGATAAACAGGATGGCGACCAGATAGAAACGGACATCAAATTGATTCCGTGCATCATCAAAAGGCTCAAACCCGCATTCGTAGGCAGACAATTTTTCGGAGTCTGGATGTTGGGCCGCGACTACCATTGAGGCAATTACGAGCACTGCCGACAAACCGACAGCTAAGCCCAAAAATACCAAGATAGGCAAATATTCTAAAAGTAATGCTTCCATTTTTTTGACAAGGACCCCTCCCCAACATCTAAATGCTAGTTTGCGGCACTCCCTCTAGCTCTATATTCGTGCGCATTATAGTGCTGGGTTATACGGGAAAAAAGCTTTTTAGCAACATAAATTCGCCAATAACTTAAAATCACTAAACACAAAGCATACCAATACTTGCGGCAGCTTAACGTTCTCTTAATTTTGTGGGATAATTACAGAGGAGGATGGCGGGAGTGACGGGACTCGAACCCGCGGCCTCCGGCGTGACAGGCCGGCGCTCTAACCAACTGAGCTACACCCCCTCTGTGAGACCGTGTTTTATTGAAGAAGTAGTCGCCTGTCAATCACGTTTGATCGCTTTATTCACAAATATTTTTCAAACATGTATTCAAAAGGGAAAATGCTTAAAAACGGGCCATAACCCATCATACAAAACGACGATGAATTTTAAAGCATACGGTATTGGAGTTTGGTTCTTTTTGGAGAAAGTACAGAGGAGGATGGCGGGAGTGACGGGACTCGAACCCGCGGCCTCCGGCGTGACAGGCCGGCGCTCTAACCAACTGAGCTACACCCCCTCTGTGAGGCCGTGTTTTATTGAAGCTGCCCCCAACTGTCAAGCAACATAAACAGAAAATGGAAAGAAAAATTACATCAGAAATAAAACCCTCTGAAAACCCCCCTTTTTTGCCTCCTCCCTAGCCAAACTTTTTACGTTTTGCATCGAAACCGCAGACGCCGTTTGTTATTTTCCACAACTAACTTTTTTGCAGCAGCTAGTTTTCCAATAAATCTTGAATCACATAGCCAATATTCGCGAGCTATCCGATTTTTACTACATTTTGTTTTAGGCTTATCAAAAGCGATATCTTCCAACTTTGTAATTTAAAATAGTCTAATTAAAATAAAGACTTGTTAGCAGGTTATGCACCTTTCCTCGAATCAATTTCAAGAATTCAATCATCTTCATTTTCAATAGATTCTCTCCAGCATGAAAATTCCAAACCGGAAAGCGGGAGGAAAACCGCCCTGCACATTGTTTCAATCGCCCTGTACAAATAGAAACAACATTGAACTGGTAGAAAAACATGAATCTTAAAGGAAAAGTCGCCCTAATAACGGGCGCAAGTTCCGGTATAGGACACACAACAGCAAAACTCTTCGCAAAACAGGGTGCAAAAGTTGTTGTGGGCGCACGACGGTCTGAAAAATTACAGCAGCTCGCTGATGAAATCACAGATACCGGTGGCAACGTTCGCTATCTTGCCGGCGACGTTAAGGACGAAGGATTCTCCGAAGCATTAGTCAACTTGGCGGTCGGTGAATTTGGCGGACTGGATATTGCCTTTAATAATGCAGGAAGCTTGGGCGCAATGGGGCCCATAGAAGAAGTCTCTCTCTCCGCCTGGATGGATACCCTGAATACAAATTTGACGAGCGCATTCCTAGGTGCAAAATATCAGCTCCCTGCCCTGCTTAAATCCGGACAAGGATCACTCATATTCACATCGTCCTTTGTAGGACATACAGTCGGCTTCCCGAGCATGGCGGCCTACTCAGCTGCAAAAGCAGGAGTAATCGGCTTAATGCGCACACTTGCCGCCGAGCACGGTCCTACAGGTCTTCGCATAAATGCTTTGCTGCCCGGTGGCACCGATACGCCAATGGGTGAAGAAGCCGCTGCTGACCCAGATACATTAAAATACATTGAAAGTATTCATGCGCTGAAACGACGGGCGAGCCCGGGAGAGATTGCGCAATCAGCCTTATATCTAGCATCCGATGCCTCAAGCTTCATGACAGGGAACGCACTGCTCGTGGATGGCGGTGTTTCAATTTACAAAGCTTGAAATGCAATATTATTAAACTGGGTTTATGGTCCCGCCTCAGAATCAATAAAGCCCGCAAAAGCGGGCTTTATTCGAAGTAGATGGTGGGTGATGAGAGATTCGAACTCCCGACCCTCTCGGTGTAAACGAGATGCTCTAACCAACTGAGCTAATCACCCATCGTGCGGTGCGAGGCAGTGTATAACAGGCCCTTTTAGGAAAGGGAAGACAAAAAAAGAGGCTAAGTCATTTTTTTTTGACTTAGCCTCTTTTTTTTAAAATAAACGACTAAAATTAACCGTTTACAGCATCTTTCAAAGCTTTACCCGCTTTAAATTTTGGTTGCTTAGAAGCAGCAATCTGGATTGTTTCACCAGTCCGTGGATTACGGCCTTCAGAGGCTTTACGGTCAGCAACGCTGAAAGTACCAAAGCCAACTAGGCGAACATCATCCCCACCAGACAAAGCAGATGAAACCGCTTCTAAAACCGCATCAACACCTTTAGTCGCGTCTGCCTTAGCAAGACCGGAAATTTCTGCCACTGCGGCAATGAGATCGTTCTTATTCACTATAAGCCCCCTTCGGATTAAATTTAAAATCTGTCATAATATTCTAACAAAAGACGCCTGAATACTAATCGGCCGATTTCCATCGGTCAAAGGGAAAATGAAAGATATCCCCAGCTTTTCTGCGCATTATGGACAGATTTCGTAAAATTTAATGGGTTATTACCTCTCCAGTGCCTTTTTGTGCAGATGCAGCATTGGAAAACTCTCTCGCGATACGCTCTTCATTCCAATCCAGAGGCTCCAAAGGCTTTGTCAAAGCAATTTTTAATACCTCTTCAACTTTAGCAACTGGAATAATTTTCAAGCCTTCCTTCACATTATCTGGAATTTCCGCAAGGTCTTTCTCATTGTCAGCCGGTATTAGAACCGTTTTGATTCCGCCGCGCAATGCTGCCAACAGTTTTTCTTTCAATCCACCAATGGGTAAAACACGCCCACGAAGTGTCACTTCGCCGGTCATTGCCACATCTTTATGAATAGGAATATTTGTCAGAACTGAAATAATGGAAGTCACCATAGCGACACCAGCAGAAGGACCATCTTTTGGCGTAGCTCCTTCAGGAACATGAACATGGATATCGTGAGTATCAAAGTCTGTTGGCTTAATCCCCATGTCTAGACAACGCGCCTGTACAAAACTTTTAGCCGCTTGCACAGATTCTTGCATCACGTCTCCAAGCTTACCTGTAATCTTCATACGGCCTTTGCCGTAGAGTTTTACAGCTTCAATTGTAAGCAATTCGCCGCCGACTTCTGTCCACGCAAGCCCAGTAACAAGGCCAACTTGATCTTCTTCTTCAATCTCTCCATACCGATGACGTTTGACACCCGCATACTTTTCAAGGTTTTCTGGCGTAACTTCGATGCTTTTTACACCTTCGCTGACAATTTCTTTAATTGCTTTACGCGCAAGCTTTGCAAGTTCGCGTTCCAAACTACGAACACCCGCTTCACGGCAGTAATAACGGATCAAACCCTGAATCGCATCATCAGTAATTGACCATTCAGAATCTTTGAGACCGTGGTTTTTCATCTGTTTTTTCACAAGATGACGCTTGGCAATCTCTATTTTTTCATCTTCTGTATAACCAGACAAAGTAATGATTTCCATACGATCCCGTAGTGGGCCGGGCATATTCAATGAATTTGCCGTACAGATAAACATGACTTCCGATAGATCATATTCGACTTCAAGATAATGATCTGCAAAATGAGTA
>Ga0105358_10002254_pt1 | contig 10306 bp, 11 predicted proteins | sample GOMGulsemesocosm_5_FD_83509 | JGI IMG/M metagenome (GOLD analysis project Ga0105358, IMG submission 83509) | Methane-oxidizing microbial communities from mesocosms in the Gulf of Mexico - GOM15C Gulf of Mexico | ecosystem: Environmental > Aquatic > Marine > Cold seeps | place: Gulf of Mexico...
AAGTATGGGCATCAACACAAAGCCCTGTGGATATTCAAAAAGTATTAGGTCAATATTTAAAGCGTGATCCTAAAGAGATTGTTGTACATGTAGCTATGGCGGGTGGCGCTTTTGGTCGTAAGTTTAAATGTGACTATGTTCATGAAGCCGCGGTTATTTCAGAGCAAACTGGTGCTCCTATTCAGCTGATTTGGAGCCGCGAAGAAGACATGAAAACCGGTTATTACCATTCCATTAATGCTCAACATATAGAAGCATCAATGGATGAAAATGGCAATGTTACTGGTTGGTTGCACCGAGCTGCTTTTCCTTCTATCACCTCTTTGTTTAATCCTTCATTGGAAAGAGCAGCTGAAGGCGATTTACGCGAGGTTACCAATCATTTATTTGGCGTAGAAAACTTTCGCGCTGAATCTGGCGATGCCAAAGCCCATACTCGCATCGGTTGGTATCGTGCAGTTTATGCGATATTTTATGGCTTTGCCTTTAGTACTTTTGCTGATGAACTTGCTAATAAAGCAGGTAAAGATTCTTTAACTTTTGTGAATCAACTATTTGATAACAATAAAAATGCAGAACAACAAGAGCAAATTCAGCGCGCTAAAAAAATCTTAGCAACGGTTGCAGAAAAATCGGGCTGGCACAATCGCAAAACCCTGCCTAAAGGTCAAGGCATTGGTTTAGCGGTACATTATAGCTTTCAAAGCTTTGTTGCCATGGCAGTGCATGTTGAAGTAAAAGGTGATGATATTAAGGTATTAAATGTTGATTGCGCCATAGATTGCGGCCAAGTATTAAACCTTGATGGCGCAACGGCTCAAATGGAAGGTGCTGTGGTAATGGGCATGTCGCTAGCGTTAAGTACTGAAATTAGCTTTAAAAATGGCGCTGTAGTTAACTCAAACTTGCATGACTATCCGGTGATGCGTAGAACTGACATGCCAAATGTTCGTGTACATATCAGTGATTCTGATGAAAAACCAACTGGTTTAGGCGAGCCCGGTGTTGCACCTTTTGCACCAGCATTAAGTAATGCGGTATTTGCTGCATCAGGTAAACGCTACCGTGACTTACCTTTTAAACCGTTAGCGGTGTAGCTGTTGGTTATGAGTAATCATCTGTCACATTTGTTGGCTAAATGGCACCCTAACCGAGACAATTATTCTTGGGTATTAGCCACAATTTATGACGCCAAAGGCCCCTGCTATCGTAAACCAGGGGCTATGATGTTATTTAGTAGCCAAGGTGAGCAATTAGGCATGTTAAGTGGTGGTTGCTTAGAGTCTGATATTGCCATTAATGCTCGAAAAGTCATGCAATCTGGAAAATCGATAACAGTTTGTTACGATGGCTCTGACGAAGATGATTTATCGTTTCAGCTAGGCATTGGTTGTGGTGGCACCCTGTACATCATGTTGCAATGCATCAATAAAGAAAATGATTACTTAGCTTTATCTCAAGTACATGAGGCGCTCAAGCAGCAAGAGTCAGGGTATTTATATCAAACTATTGTTGCTAACTCTTTTGATGAAATAGCCTACTTCGAGGCAGAGCAAATAACAGATATAGCTGCGTCAGCGTCGATAGTTAATCGAGCTAAAGAGAATTGGGCTAATCAAGAAAAATGGCTGGTAACGCCTATTGTACCTCAACCTCATATTTTAGTTGTTGGCGGTGGTATTGACGCCCAACCTTTAGTCAATATCGCGCATCAATTAGGCTGGCTAGTCTCACTGTGGGATCCACGTCCAGCCAATGCGCGGCAAGAACACTTCTCTAAAGCCAATTATATTATCAAAGGTGAAGCGCAAGTTTTAACCAACTTTATAGAAGAAAAACGAGTAAATGCAGCAATCTTAATGAGCCATAATGTCGCGATCGATGCCCAAGCATTAAAGGCACTCGCAACAACAAATCTGCAATACCTTGCTCTTCTGGGCCCAAAAAATAGAAGAGAACAAGTCATTAACCAAGCAAACATAAACGAACAAGCCTTACCAATAGCTTTTGCTGGCCCATCAGGCCTTGATATTGGTGGTACCCTGCCAGAAAGCATCGCCTTGTCGATACTCTCAGAATGTCATGCAAGCTTGTTTGGTAGAAATGCGCAGTCTCTTAGTCAGGTGCTATGATACAGGAGCAGTTGCTAGTGCATAAAGGCTATTACGGTGAATATTGCACTATAAAACAAAATTAACTATTTTCATTAAACACTCTTTTAAGTCAAACGATAAAACTTTTATTCCAAGCTTTATCAGCCCAAAACACCAAAATAATTAAGAGCCATCAAAAGTAGTGCAGAAAACGTAGAGACAATAAATAACCAGTAAAAGACAAAACCAAGCAATCGATCAAATTTGTTCGTGTATTCAAAAAGTAAACTTGAATTGGCATGCATGAATGAAAGTGGACTTTTTTCCATTATACGACTCCAGGATCTTGGAAATGCTAATGCTTGGGCGACATTAATGATATCCCAGCCACTTGCATACTCTAAACCAAGAGCATTCTTTGTTATTGGATTTTTTCTTAACTTTCTAACAGTAAGCTGGCCAAAGAAAACAAACAGAATACATGCAATAAACATAAAAATGGCAGTTATACCTAATAGTTGAGAGAACAAGTTCATAGTGTTCCTATTGCTTTCATTAAAGAATCATACCAGCCACCGCTATTATTTTTAAAAGAATCGTTCGTTACAATCGAAGCTGTGGCGGCCACTCCAGCAACAACAACCCCTCCCACAATTACTCCTACCCAGCCAATAGGCGTTGCTACAATAAGGAAGCTTAGCACTGCCCCTCCAATGTTCACAGCTGCAGTTCCTGCCATAGCACTAGCCGCAAAACTACTTGACTCAATAAACATATCCCGCTCCCAATTGCCGCCGGCTTTATAACTATTATGGATATTACCAACTCGGCCGCCAAAGTCGATAACCGCTAAACCATTGCCTAACAATTTTGCCTGTTTAGAAAACTTAACAATGTTATCTGCTTGTACTGGATTGATAATATCTAACTTTGTCATATTACGACTACTTCTAGCGATATTAGCACCGCGATCAAAGTTGGTCAGTGGTGTCCGTCTTCTCGACTTTACTGCGCTAGTAACAAAGTTGACCTCGTGCCTAAAGCTAATTTGCATTTTATTAAAAGCTGTTTTTGCTTTTTGTTTTGCCGCCGCTTTTAATGGTGATTTTGACTGGGATGCTTGGCGATAAGCGATTAATGCTGCTTGATATTTTTTAACTGAACCAACGAAACCATCCATTCTACTAGCATAAACACTCGTCGAAGCTCCCATTAAACTTACATTATGCTCTTGTAATTTAGTACTAATTGCGGAAAGTGCGACTAAGTTATCACCGCCAAAAGTTAACGATAGACGGGTAAGATTACTTGTGATTTCTGGATTTGATAATTTTGCTAATATACCTTTGTTAGTTGCATGCCGCCCTTTTATTTCATAAGGTTTGTTGGCAATAATCATCTCAGGATTAGCACAAGTAAGCGATGAAGCAAATTCAATTTCAATGCCACACTCACGCTTGAATGCGCTTGCACTAAAGCTTCTATTACATAATATTATTTCACTCATTTTTAATTCCTTTTAAAATTATTGTTAAATATTTATACTAAATTTTAGAGAATGACTGCTTAAATCATAGTCATAGTTATGAAGGTAAAAACTCAACTGGATAAGTTACCGTTACCGCCTTCACATTGGCCTCACCAAAGTTAAACTGTTTGATCCTCGCGACTATTCGCGCTTCTAGACGCTCATCATTTAACTCACTTGAAGCTATATATACTTTCAGCACTTTTCCTTGTGGCGAAATAGTGATTTCCAAAACGATCTTGCCTTGAATACTTGGGTTACTTCTGCGTGCTTTTCGATACAACGCGTGTAATTTACTTTTATTTTTGTCCATTACAAAAGCAATATTTTCTTCAGGGCGATAATTGCCAGTACGCTGATAGTCGGTATTTTTTGGTTTTGCCATGTCATCATCAACTGCACCTTCAACAATGCTAACATCCGCCCTAGCAGCAATAAGTTGTTGCGAAATTGTCACTTGGCTTTTATCAAGTTTTACTCTGGGCTTGGAAGTCGTTAACAGCTTTTGACTACTAACGCCGCCACTGCCCTTTGATGCATCAGCTATTAATAACTGCTCAACATCGCTTGTAACTTTTTGAGCCGCATTATCACTTTTGATTATTTTTGTGCCCACCATATTATCAATACTGCTAGTATCAATTAAGTCTGCAAGTTCGTTGCTCAACGCTAGCAATCCACTTTCACTGGCATTTTGTCGTGCCTTCATTTGTTTTTTAGTTAGTACTAGCTCTTTTTTAACTTGTTGTTTTTTTATCTTATTGCTTGCTACTTCCTTGGGTTTTACTGGAGGTTTTTTAATCACTTTAGGCTTAGGTGGTGGTTTTTTAATGAGCTTAGGTTTAGGTGTTTTTTTAGGCTGCTCTAAAATAAATTTTGCCACACGATCTGGAATGGCCACTTTAGTGCGCTGACTTTTTTGAGGTACGTCAATTGAGCCAATAAATAACGCTAATGCAAAAAACAAAAATAAAACAACAACAGCAAAAATGGTAAAAGGTTTATCTACCTTGCTCTGCGGATGCCAAGCCAGCGCTAATTGTTGATAAGTAGCAGTTGTCATTCTAATTACCCTTCACTATTAGCCGTTTGCACTGCGGCAAAAGCAATTTTGGTATAATGGCTTTGACGACAGGTTGCCAAAATCTTCCTTAAAAATTGATAAGGAACATTTTCATCACCCATAATAGTAACGGCATGACCTGCATCATTATCGCTTTGCTGATAATGTCGATTCGCGGTGCGAAAGAGTAGCTCTTGCTCTAGCTCGCTAATAATGGTGTCATTGCCTGCCATTAACGGCTCAATATCAGCCACCTTTTTACCTTGTACCAAAACTTCTGTTGCTGTAATACTGATAATTAACGTTTCTTTAGGCACTTTATCCGCAACGGATGCCGGCAAGATAATGTCTTTACTGTTAGGTAGTTGCTGAGAGCCTGAGCTAACCAACAAAAAGAATACCAATATGGTAAAGATATCCATTAGCGATACGAGATTTAATCCTGCATGTTTATGTAGTCCTTCAAAACTACTCATTCTTTTTGAACGGCCAGATAGTTTAGCTTGCTTCATTTTGTTTACTCTTTTGACTGTCCATAGTGCTCGCCTTTTTATCAATCACTGGTAATGTCAGAGCTTGTGCATCACCAATTGATATCTCAGGAAATAAAACAATAGTGGTAACGTCAAATCCTGTTAATACCTGCGCTGACCGTACTTTATCCATCACTTTGATCATCGTTTTATAGTTTACTGATGGCTCAAGTAATAACGAAATACTACTTTCTTCTGGAAAACGAGTTTTAATTGCCACTAATGCATCAGTAAATGTTTTCCATTGGCTCGGTTTTTCACTACGCTCAATTTTTTTGATCATGCCAAGCTTAACGTCGTGAATATCAAAGCTATGCTCTCGGATCACTAATTCCAGTTGCAGCTTTATCTTTTGCTCTGAGTTACTTTTTGCATCAAGTGCCGGTAAATTTAGTTCTAATACCGTTAGCCTTGAAAATACTGCGGTGATCAATAAGAACGGCACCAAAATAACCATCAAATTCAAAAATGCTGTGATGTTAAGCTCTTCCGCCTGCTGTAGGGTTTGTAAGCCTCTTTTTTTCATTTAATCTCTAACCATTAAGTTAAGCGCTTTTAGTGCTGATTTTTCAATATTGTCAACTAAGCGAGCAGTTTTGGTGACTAAATAAGAATGGATAAGTAACAATGGAATCGCAGCGATAAGACCAAATGCAGTGGTATTCATTGCCACTGAAATACTGGCAGATAGCAAGTCAGCTTTTTCAGCAGGGTCAGCCTGTGCCACAGCAGTAAACGCTTGAATTAAACCAATAATGGTTCCCAGTAAACCTAGCAAAGTAGCAATATTGGCAAAAGTAGCAAGGTAGTGGGTGCGCTGCGTGAGTTGTGGCATTTCATCCATGATGCCTTCTTCCAAAGCCGCCTCAACTATTTCACGACTTTTATTGTCATTATGACGAGAAAAGCCATAGTTCAGCACATTGGCTATCGGAGTTTTTATTGAAGACGTCAACTTAACCGCTCGTTGAAAATCAAGGGCTTTTAACATAGGCACTAATTCAGTCCATACCGAATTAGTGGTGCTTTGCGTTTTAGTTAAATACATAAAACGTTCAATTGAAATGATAATGCCAATAGCAAAAACCAATAAAATTGGGTACATAAAGGTACCACCTGCTTGAAAGAGTTTAACAAGTTCCATAAAAATGCCTTTTGTAAGTGTGATAATAAATGTATACGTTTGGTTTTACTTTTCGTTTGCGCCAGTTAAAAAGCTCATACATTGCTCAATTTTACTGGCAAAGTAGGGCTGGGTTTTATCCGCAGGAGGTTGAGCCTCAACGGAGTTAACTAAGGGTTGTTCTAACTGAATAGATTCAATGCCATTAAATTGTTTATCTAACGCATCGAGTAATATTTTGCGTTGTTGATGATATTCATCAATGGAGATATTGTGATTTTCATACTTTATAATGAGTGCTCTAAGCTGTTCTGAGCTTTGTGATATATTCATAATTAACTACCTACAATATCCCTAACAATACGAAATCCGGTATGATCATCTGCGTCGCCGCTGTGATTATTTTTTGCCGTGATAGTGCAAACATTCATGGCTGTTTGATAAGAGCCACCAACCGCAATTACTTGTCGGCCTGAGCTATACACTAGCTCTTGAGCATTTCCGGCATAATTAACTAAGCCCCAAGTATTTGACTTACCTGTGGTAGTTTTAATAAGTTCATTGCCTTTTTTGATACCGCGAGAGCTGATTTGGCAATTACGATTGGCATCAAGTCGATTATTGGTGCCCTTGGCAGCAAAAAGCCATTCTCGTTGATGAGGCAGTCGATATTTTTTCCCGGTGACTTTTGTTAACCATTTAAGATAGTTATTAATTTCTGTCAGACTTACCTGTGTTACTGGTAATCGGCTATTGGCATTGTTAAAAACGTCACATACCTTTGTTTTATGACAATAAAAATTATATTCAGCAATTGATATTTCATACTTTCCTATGGCAAAAGCTTTGGTTTTACTACCTTGAGGGATAACTACCATGGTTGGGCCAAAACCGCCTTCTTTGAGAGGGTCTTTACATGCTGCTCTTGAGCCACGAGCGCCAAGACCTGCAATGGATAACTGACAACCATCAATATCTTTAATCTCTAAGTCGGCTAAAAATTGATGATTATTAAATAACAGCAAGGCATAGCGCTTAGCATCCCTAGCATAATCTGGACTGACTTTTGCCATAGAATTTATACAGCTCGCCAGTTTTGTCGTTATTTCAGCCTCAGCTTTTTGATAAAATGAAAGGTTTAATGAGCGAAGCTTTTCAATGGCAATTTTAAAGTCGCGCATATTAAGCCGTTGATGACATTCAAGTTGCTGACTGACATTAGCCATGGCTAACTTATATAGATTCAATGTTTCTTTTTTGTTGGCAAGTACTGTTTGTTCAACTTTTATTGCTTGTGCTGTGGCTTTCTTTTTAGCTAATTCAGCGGCTATTTTTACTTGGTTTTGTCGTTTATTTTCAGCAAGGCGTTGTTGGTCTGCCTGCTCTTTTAAGGCAATTTTTTGAGCGAGTAAAAACTTTTGCTGATCAAGTAAACTTTGTTCATCGCTATAACGACTGGCGTTATTCATCAATGCATTAGCACGGGCAAATTTATTTTCGCTAATGGCTGTTTTTATATGCTGTAAGTACAGCTGGTAAATACTTTCTCTGGTGCTGAAATACCAAGGAGTTGGCTTTTCTGGAAATAAGTTCGCCACCGATTGCACTTCTTGCCACAGCGATGTTTGCCACTCTCTTGAAAAACTCGGAGACGCTAGGAAGCGACCAATATTTTTTTGAAGCAACTGATAGCGAATTTTGAACTCCAGTTGATTCATCAATTCAGCTTGTGAGATTTTTGTCTCTGGTTTTTTGGTGAATTCAGTGTAAGAAAAAACCGAAGCACCTAGGGTTAAGGTTAAAGCCAACCACAGGACACTACTTGATTTCTTTTTTTCGCTAATTTGTTGATAAAAAGCCTCAACAGAAGCGATGCGATCTTTTCTTTCAAATGCCAGTGCTGACTCAATCGCTTTCCAATAACGTTTTTTGATGCCATGAATACGTTTGGGTTTTAACTTTTTATTATAAGCTTCATCAGCAGGTAGGCGCGTAAAGGGATGGTCGCCGGTTAATATTTCATAAGCGATACAGCCGAGCGCATAAATATCATCTCTAACATCAGGCACCTGCCCTAACAACATTTCACGACTGGCATAGGCAGGTGTTAATGCACCTAAATTACCCGCATCAAATACCGTACGATCTAAGTCATTATTACTGCGATCAATTTTTGCTACCGCTCTAGCAATACCAAAATCGAATATTTTAGCGGTACCATTGTCGGTGATAAAAACATTGCCCGGCTTTAAGTCTGAGTGCACGATGTCTTCATTATGGGCGTGTATTAATGCTAAACACATGCCTTTGAGAATAGACCAAGCTTCGTTTTTCGGTAATCCGGTGGCATGATATTGTTTCACCATTTGATCAAGCGGTTTGCCAATCATTTATTCCATGGTCATAAATACCACATCGCCATCGCGGTCAAAGTCGTATACTTTTACGGTATTATGATTAGCAATATGTTGAGCTTTTTTTGACTCACGCTGTAATGAAATAAATGCTTCAGGATGAGTTTTAAATTCGTCACTTAATACTTTTATTGCAACATAGGGGTCGCGGTCTTTCGCTTCTACTTTCAGTAAATCTTTTGCTTTATAAACCACTCCCATGCCACCAACACCAAGTACATCTTCTAAAACAAAGCGATTTTTTAATAATTTAACTTGAGCGTCTTGGCTTTGAGGCTCTTTTGTGTGGGCAATAACTGTTTTGTCTTGTTCTGCCTCTGCTTGATTTTTTGGTGTAGCGCGTGGAGCAAAAACCGTTTGATCATTAACGACATTCTCACTGGTATTTTTAACAGCATTCTCAACACTATTCTCAATGTTAGCAGTTAAGCTGTTAGCTGAGGGAGTTGGTTTTCTAAAAACAGTTTTTGCTTGGCCGTGATCTATCATACTGCTGACCTAGCCGCAGCTTGGTAAACACCTTTCACCAAGACAGCAGTAACATTGTCGGAAGCTTGATTAGTTAACGCGGTTTGAATGAGGTTATTCACTGAAACCTTCAATGAGTCACCCGAGAGTTTTTTTACAATTTCTGCTTTATCTACACTATTGTATAAACCATCGCTGCATAATAAAAACTTATCGCCAGCAGCAACATCAAAAATATCCATATCAATATCAAGGCGTTGTGCAGTGCCAACAGCACGAGTAATAACATTAGCTTCAGGATGATTTTCTGCTTCTGCTGCTGAGATCAATCCCTCTTTAACTAGCTCGGCAACATGACTATGATCTTCAGTAAGTTGGTTGAGTCTTTCATGTCTGAAGCGATATAACCTTGAGTCACCCGCCCATAAACATACTCCAACATTGCCTTTTATCAGCAAAGAGACAAAAGTGCTGCCAATAATTCGTCCATTTAAACTGCTACTTGCGTAGGTCAATAACTCACTATTAACCTGTAATATGATATTTTCTATCTCATTAACAAAGCTATTCAGGTGGGTATTTTTTGTCAGTGCCGCTAATTTATCAACAATCATTTGGCTTGCAACACTGCCGCCATCATGCCCGCCCATACCATCAGCAACGGTCCATAAACCGATATCAGGTTGAGTTAAAAAGGAGTCTTCATTTAACGGTCTAACCGTTCCCACGTCAGTTGCCCCTTCGCTGATCCAACTCAAAGGCCGTCTTATGGTGATGTCATTCATTATTGTTGTCCCAAATTATCTTTAACAATGTAGGGAGTTGACCAACCCCAATGAGCCCACTGGCCATCCATCATTGCCGGAATTTGAGCAGCTTGTGGCATACCTTGAGTAGTAAACACACAAGGTGAAATATTCTCGGAGCCTTGCGTAGACCAAACACTGTAACTGTTCAAACTGTTAGCTAAGAGGCTATCTAACAAGTGAGGGTAAAGGTTCATTGGTAGCTCTTCTTCAAACTGACAAGCTATCTGCATTGTATTAATATTTATTTGCCCAGCTGATTTTTGATAAGCCATCGG
>Ga0105358_10002256_pt1 | contig 10304 bp, 5 predicted proteins | sample GOMGulsemesocosm_5_FD_83509 | JGI IMG/M metagenome (GOLD analysis project Ga0105358, IMG submission 83509) | Methane-oxidizing microbial communities from mesocosms in the Gulf of Mexico - GOM15C Gulf of Mexico | ecosystem: Environmental > Aquatic > Marine > Cold seeps | place: Gulf of Mexico...
TCACCAAAGAACCTTTGTTCTGGAGTGCCGAAGCCCCCAATCTGCACCGCCTGACGCTAACCTTGAGTGATGGGAGCAATCATTCAGTGGAGCACATAGGCAATAAAATTGGTTTTCGTTCCACCGAATACAAAGATGGCAATTTCCTTGTGAATGGTAAAGCGGTACTTTTTAAAGGCGTAAACCGTCATGAGCATGATGCAAAAACCGGTCATGTGGTCTCGCGCGAATCTATGCGCGAAGACGCCCGCTTAATGAAGGAATTCAACATTAATGCGGTGCGATTGGCGCACTACCCGAATGACCCCTATTGGTATCAGTTAGCCGATGAATACGGGTTCTATTTGATTGACGAGGCCAATATTGAGTCTCACGGTATCGGAGCCGCAAACCAAGGCCCTTACAATCCCGACATTCACTTGGTGAATAAATCAGAATGGCAAGCCGCGTATATTGATCGCATTCAGAACATGTATGAGCGAAGTAAAAATAATGCTTCGGTGGTTATTCGTTCGCTAGGTAATGAATCGGGAGATGGAACGAATATTGAGGCATCTTATGATTGGTTGAAGGCGCAAGAGTCAGCGCCCGTTATTTCTGAGCAAGCTCAGCTGCGCCGCCATACCGACGCTTATGGCCAAATGTATGCCAGTATTGAGCAGGTAAGCCGATATGCCGAGTCGGCCTTAGATGAACGTCCGGCGCTGCTTATTGAGTATGAGCATGCCATGGGAAATTCTTTGGGAAACTTTAAGGAATACTGGGACACCTTTGAGAAATACGAGGCATTACAAGGTGGCTTTGTTTGGGACTGGGTTGACCAAACCTTTGAGAAAAAGACGGAAAAGGGTCTAAGTTACTGGGCTTATGGTGGTGACCTTGAGCCCCCGGGAACGCTTCACTCTGACAGCTTCTGTGCTAACGGTTTAGTCTTTGCCGACAGAACCCCATATCCTTATTTGTGGGAAGTGAAAAAGGTACACCAGAATATATCTTTCCATGCTCTTGATCTTGCACAGGGTAATATTTCCATAAGTAATAAAAATTATTTTATTGACTTGTCACGCTATGAATTAAATTGGATGTTAATAGGCAATGGTGCCGAGCAGGCAAAAGGTTCAGTCGAAACGCTGTCTGCTGCGCCCCTGAGTTCTGAAGAGCTTGATTTGAAATACGGTCATGATTTTGCGGCGGGTATTGAATATTTTCTCAATATTGAGGTGAAATTAAAACGCGCAGAAGGGCTACTGCAAGCAGGGCATGTCGTCGCGTGGGAGCAGTTGGCCTTTCCTCTGTTAGAAGCCCACTCTGCGGTCAGCAGTGAGGCTCGATTGTCAGTGCGCAAAAGCAAGGGCAATACAGTTTTCTCTGGGGCTAATTTTTCAATGTCTTTGAATGAGTCTACGGGTTCCATCGACTCCCTTATTTACCACAAAACGGAAATGTTAAAAGCGCCGCCGCGCCCTAATTTTTGGCGAAGCCCTGTTGATAATGACCTTGAAGTTAAAGATTTCAAAGCGAGTTTGTCTGTCTGGAAGGATGTAGGCAAGGCGGCAAAACTTAAGAGCCTTAAAGTAAAACGGCCGTCACAATACGAAGCCACAGTAGAGTTAGAACATTATTTTCCCTCAGTGATGGCCAGGTATTTCACTACCTACCATATTTACGGTGACGGGACTGTTAAAGTGGATGTGTGGTTCTATGCCGCGCCCCATAAGAAGCAATCGGGTCTACCTAGAATAGGTACTTTGTTCGAGATCCCTAAAGAATTTAACAAGGTTACTTGGTACGGCCGCGGGCCACACGAGAATTATTGGGACCGGAAAGATTCCGCTCATGTGGGCTTATTTACTAGCACGGTAAAAGACCTTTACGTTCCCTATGTTAGGCCGCAAGAAAATGGTTATAGAACAGACGTTCGTCATGTGGCTTTTTACAACGAGGAAAAAAAGGGCCTCGTTTTTCAAGGCGCACCGCTCATTGGTTTTGGTGCACAGTTTTACGCGGCTGAAGACTATGACCGATCAAAGAAAGACGTTCTTGAACGAAATATGCACCCACATGATCTGAAAGAAAAAGATCGCCTATTTGTTAATATCGATTTTAAACAGCGGGGCGTAGGCGGCACTGACTCCTGGGGCGCGCCTCCCTTGTATAAATACACTCTGCCTTGGTTGGACTATCATTACTCTTATAAAATTATGCCGTATAGGGCCGAGTGAATACCTGCCTTAATACCTGCACGGTGCTATTTAGCTCGGCCGTGCGGGATTTATACGAATGTTATATAGGCGTAATTTGTCGGCAATAGTAGTGTGTGAGACACCGAGTCGCTTCGCTAACTTTCGCGAACTGGGGTGGGTTTGATAAAGCCTTTCTAGTAATTCCTTTTCGAATTGGGCTTGCGCCGTTTTCCAAGTGTCGGGTTCTGCATAAGTTTGGCGTTTCTCTTCGGTGATGCCCGCATTGTTCAGTGCCTGTTTGTCAATTATACCGTCTTGGGCGAGTGCTACCGTGCGAAATAGCAGGTTTTCCAATTGCCGAACATTGCCGGGCCAATCTTGCGCTTGTAAAACATTCAGCGCTTCTGTTTCTATTGTGGGCGCATCACAGCCTATTTGCCTCGCTGCCTGTTGCACAAATAGTTGCGTGAGCTGAGTGATGTCTTGTTTGCGTTCGCGCAGTGAAGGTAGCGTAAGATTTAAAACATTTAAGCGGTACATAAGGTCTTCTCGAAAACGAGATTGTTTCACTAAAGCATCTAAATCTTGATGCGTGGCGCACACAATTCGTACCTTTACTGTCTTCTCTTCTTTGCCGCCAACACGCCGAAAGGTTCCGTCTTGTATAAAGCGTAGAAGTTTGGCTTGTACGTAGGGTGACATCTCACCAATTTCATCGAGGAAAGCTGTGCCGCCGTCAGCCAGCTCAAATAAGCCGGGCTTGCCGCTGCGGCTGGCGCCAGTGAAGGCGCCCGGTGCATAACCAAAGAGTTCACTTTCCACTAGGTTCTCTGGCAGGCTCGCGCAGTTCAACGCCAAAAAAGCGGCGGCATGCCAGGGGCTCGCCCCGTGTATCGCTCGGGCAAAAAGTTCTTTGCCGGTGCCGGTTTCTCCTTGAATTAAAAGTGGAGCTTGGATAGCGGCAAAGCGCTGCGCGCGTTCCTTTATCTGGGCTAGTGCTGGGGCTTGACCAACGATGGCATTAAAGCCTTCGCCGCCGCGAACATGAACTTGGGATATTTGGTGACCTAAGCGTTTGGTGGCTTGCAAAATAAGTATTTTGTCAGCTGCGTGGCGGCTTGCCTTGTCGTTTGAGTCCAACGCTTGAATGGGCTTGTATTCAAGGCGGTAGGTTTGACCGGCAAGAGTGACCTCTAGGTTTTGACCGATTGGGGTGTCTGGGGTGTTTACGTAGTCTTGGTTGCCGCTCAGGTAGTGCGTTATGGGCTGTGCTATTAAATCGCTTTCTTGGAGGCGGAGCGCTTGTGCCGCCGCGGCATTCGCAGAGAGTATTAAGCCCGCTGCGTTAATGGCAAACACAGGGTCGGGCAGGGCAGACAATAAGGCATTCAGGTGCTGGTGTCTGCGTTCTTTGGGTAGCAGGTCAATCGGGCGAATTTGTTGTACGCCATCGAGGGCCAGCAAAGCGCTGGCCAATTCGGAAAAACTTTCGTGCTTGAGTGCCGGTACGTCGATATAAATGTGTTCACTTTCCACTTCCAGCGCCGCCAAATCGAGGTTTTGCTGAGCAAGGCAGGCAAGCACGTCGTGGGTTATACCAAATCGGTTTTTAGCGATGAGTTCTATGTTCATTATGTAAGATAATCTTTACAGTGGAAGAAATATTTTACGGTTAGTGGCTCGCAAGCGCAAGCCCCGCCAACGCTAAGCCTGCCTGTGAGCTTTCATGGCAAATAATCTGTACTGACCACTCATTGTGTAAGAAATAACTTACAGTAACGAATGGTATTTACGGAAAATCTTCGATAAATCATTGATATATAAGGGCTTTTTATTTTTGGTATAGAGATTGTAAGGAAGTGCTTACCTATTCTAATAATTGAGCGAGATACTATGAGTGAATTCTTTAAATCCGATACCAGTGGCTTTGCAACACGTGCGATTCATAAAGGCTATGACCCCATGAGCCACAATGGCGCCTTGGTTCCTCCGGTTTATATGACTTCAACTTATGCTTTTCCCGATACAGCTTCGGGTGGCGATCGCTTCGCGGGTGATCAGGACGGATATATTTATGGGCGTTTGGGAAACCCTACACAAGCCTTGCTAGAGGAGCGTTTGGCTTCTCTGGAAGGCGGTGAAACAGCGCTGGCTACTGCGTCGGGCATGGGCGCCATTACTTCAGCTATTTGGTCTTTGGTACAACCCGGCGATGAGGTGATTGCCGATAAGACTTTATACGGCTGTACCTTTGCGTTCTTTAAACACGGCTTGAGTAAGTTTGGCGTGACAGTTCGTTATGTAGACTTAACGCGGCCTGAATTGTTGGCCGAGGCCATTTCAGATAAAACTCGAGTGATCTATTTTGAAACACCCTCGAACCCCAACAATCGCTTGGTCGACATTGCGGCTGTTGCCGACATTGCGCATACGCGTGATGTTGTGGTTATTGTTGATAACACTTATTGCACGCCTTATTTACAACAACCGCTGTCGCTAGGTGCCGATTTGGTGGTGCACTCGGCAACCAAATATTTGGGTGGACACGGAGATTTAGTCGCTGGTGCGGTTGTTGGGTCACGTGAACTTATCGATACCATTCGCTATGTGGGTTTGAAAGATATGACCGGTGCGGTAATTGCGCCTATGGATGCCTTTTTAATTATGCGTGGTTTGAAGACGCTGGAATTAAGAATGGACCGTCATTGCAGCAGTGCAATGGCCGTGGCCAAGCAGATAGAGCAGCACTCAGAAGTTGAAGTTATTTATTACCCAGGGCTGGAAAATTTCTCACAACATGAATTGGCGAAACGCCAAATGAAAGATTTCGGTGGAATGATTGCTTTCGAATTAAAAGGTGGTATTGAAGCGGGCATTAAATTTATGGACAAGCTTCAGCTGATTACCCGGGCAGTGAGCCTTGGCGATGCAGAAACCTTAGTGCAGCACCCCGCCAGCATGACACATTCACCCTATACCCCCGAGGAGAGAGCTGAGTTCGGAATTAGTGACGGCTTGGTTCGGCTATCTGTAGGTTTGGAAACGCTCAGTGACATTCAATCTGATATTGAATGTGCACTCGCGAGCGTCAGTAAATAAGCACGGTAAAAAAAGCTCAGTAAAAACCTTAGCGGCGTTTATTCTTGAGCGCAGAAATAGGGCACTTATCGCGGGCACAGCCCAAAGGCCAAGCCCGCGAATTGAATCACTAGCTGCCGGCAATAATTCCGCCGTCTATCACAATCATCTGCCCAGTGACATAGGCCGAGGCGCGAGAAGATAAATAGATCACAGTGCCTGCCGCGTCTTCAGGGCTGCCCAAACGCCCAGCGGGTATTTGTGCGGCCATCTCTGCCTCATAAGGTAAAAGATGAGCGGTCATCTTGCTTGGAAAGAACCCTGGTGCAATGCCGTTAACGTTCACATGTTGTTTAATAAGCTCAGCGCCTAAGTGCCTTGTTAAATGGTGCACAGCCGCCTTGCTCGCTGAGTAAGAGTAGTTGGTGGCTTTTGGGTTGGTGAAGCCATTTATAGAGCCAATGTTGATCACTCTGGCTGGGTCTTCTGCATTGCCGGCTGCGCGCATTGCGGGCAGTAATTGTTGCGTTAGAAAAAATAAAGACTTCACATTCAGGTCCATCACTTTGTCCCAGCCATCTTCAGGGAAGTCATCAATATCGGCGCCCCATGTTGCCCCGGCATTATTGACTAAAATGTGGATCTCTTTTTCGCGAGAGTTCAGCTCAGCTGAAAATTGCTTGATGCCCTCCATGCTCGACAAGTCACTAGTGATGGCGATGCATTCGCCAAACTCACTTAAGGCTTTGGCGGTCGTGTTTAGCTCTTCTTCTTTTCGAGCTGTTATGTAGGTTTTCACCCCATTTTCTACCAGGCCGCGAGCGATCATCGCACCAATGCCGCGTGAACCACCGGTAACAACGGCGACCTTACCTTCTACTGAAAATAAATTTCTCATGCTCTACCTTTACTGTTTATAAATGTCACTTAAATTTAGGGGCTCATATTGGCATCGCGAAGGGCATTCGCGAGCCAGGGGAATGCGTCGCCCAGCCGCGCCGAATAATACCAGTACCAGTAGCGAATTTGATCCCACCAACTGTATTCTTCTTCCTCTAACGACACGGCAGCACGGTGATTAATGTAAGCGTGTACAGCTTCGGTTTGTGCGAAGTCCATGGTTTCATAGAAACCCACCATGCCCGAATGTCGTTTCGAGCCGCCCAAGACAATACCCACAAATTCACTTTGGGTTTTGGTGCTCATCATTCTCAGGTCGGGTATTACACCGCTGCCATTGGCACTGCCACCATGACAAGTGGCGCAATTGCGCTCATAGAGTTTGTCCCCTTGCGCAATAAGCTCGTGACTGGCTGAGTTCAAGGGTTCGTAGGTGTTACGTACGGCGGCTTTACTCGCCGACACCGGAGGTAAGGTTTGTGTGCCATTCAGTTTAAACACCAATAATCGGTTGGGATTATTGGTGTTTTGAGGGCGAGGTCGGCCTACGGCCAGCACGATAGCGCCACCAGACCCTTGGCTAACGGCCACATATTGCTCACCGTCAATAGCGTAGGTCATTGGTGAGGCGAGTACGCTGCTGTCAGTGCCAAAAGACCATAATTGCTTGCCATTGTCAGCTCGATAAGCCCTGAACTCGCCGCGCCCTGTGCCCTGGAACACCAGACCACCTTGAGTGGACAATACTCCGCCATTGCTGGCTTCTGGGTGTTCAACTTCCCATTCCTTTTCTTTGGTGATGGGGTTCCAAGCGGTGAGGTAGCCGCGAACAATGGCGTCCATAGTGGCTTTGGCAATCACTGGGTCGGCGTGACTGCGCATTCCCCATAGATCAACGCCCGTATTCCAGCGATGTTTAGTGAAGGAGAATTTCTCGTCTTTACTGTAATAACCTGCGGCGTGCTGGGCGGGAATATACACAAGGCCTGTTTGCTGGCTGTATGACATGGGTTGCCAGTTGTGAGCCCCAAAAGGCGCTGGCCAAATGAGGCTGCCACCGGTTTTGTTGTAGTCCGCTACAGGGTTTTCAACGGGTCTGCCTGTCTCCAAATCAATGTGGCTGGCCCAGTTTACCTGTGCGTAGGCGTCGGCCGAGAGAAGTTTTCCGTCGCGGCGATCCAGCACATAGAAGAAGCCATTCTTGGGGGCTTGCATAATGACAGGTCGCTGCTGTCCGTCAATATTCAGCTCGGCCAAAATAAGATGCTGCGTGGCGGTGTAGTCCCAGCTGTCTTTGGGGGTTACTTGGTAGTGCCAAACATAGTCGCCACTTGAGGGGCGCAGCGCGACAATTGAGCTCAGATACAGATTGTCGCCGCCACCTGGGCTGCGAATGTCACGGTTCCATGGTGAGCCATTGCCGGTGCCTATGTAGAGGAGGTCGAGTTCGGGGTCATAAGCCATGGCGTCCCAAACAGTGCCGCCTCCGCCACCCACGGTCCACCATTCTCCGCCCCAAGTGCTTAGAGCCTTTTCGAGAGCCGGTGATTCTTGAGCTTGCGCGGGATCACCAGGAACGGTGTAAAAGCGCCAGACTAGCTCGCCATTTTCGGCGCTATAGGCCGAAACATAGCCTCGGGCACCCAATTCGGCGCCTCCATTGCCAATGATGATATTACCGTCTACCACTCGTGGCGCACCGGTAATGGTGTAGTGCGAGTTTTCGGGAGTGGTACGAACAGACCAGCGTTGTTCGCCTGTCTCGGCGTCCAAGGCAATCAGACGCCCATCAAAGCTGCCGACAAACACACTGGTTTCATCGTCTTGTGTCCATAGCGCCACCCCTCTGTTAACGGGCCCGCAGCAACTGTTGATTAAATGTTCTTTGGGAACCTCAGGGTTAAACTCCCAAAGGGCTTCGCCGGTTTTAGCGTTAAACGCGAAGACTCGGCTCCAGCTGGTAGTAAGGTACATCACGCCTTTGTGGACCAAGGGCGTGGACTCCATCACACGGTTAGTAGGAAAGGTGTAGGACCAGGCTAAGCCAAGCTTGTCGACATTGTTGGTGTCTATTTTTTCAAGGGGGCTGTAGCGCTGTTCCGTGTAATCGCGCCCATAATTCAGCCATTCATCGCCAGGCTCGGTAAGGCCGGCGGTGTCAGCCTGCATTGCTGCAAGGGCCATGTGGCTTGCCAAGCCGAACATTACGTAGAGACAGGCACGTAAACAGTGGTTTCTTGCCACGATTAGATTTCCCTTTATTGTTATAGCTTACAAGTCAGTGATTGAATTGACTTTGTGGTATGTTTAAACCTTGAGACATTAGCATAGCCACAAGCCGACGTCAGGCCATTGGCCAAGCTTGGCGCGAATGGGTAAGTTTTTACCAGATTTAGTGTTAATAGGGGCAAATTTTCCGTTTAAGGCTAAACTTAAGAGGCAGGATTCAGTTTGTTGAAAGGCCGTGAAGGCTTGCGACAGAGTGCATTCGAAAATCTGGAGCCGAGTGTTATGGATTACTTACACGCTCATAATACGCGCCTTGTTTTGCGCCTTGCTTCCCGTATTGTCTCCCACTTGCCGAAACTGGTTTTGTCATGCCTTTCAGCGCTGCTGTTATCGGCATGCTCGCAGCAGCCGGTCAGCTCACTTAATACCGCTTCGACGGCCATCAATGAATTGCTCGACGGCAAGAGTCTTATTCGCACCGGCTATACCACGGGCTATATTCCGCCCCAAGAGAATATCCTAGCCTTAAGTGAGGAAATGCATGCGTTCCTTGAGCATTACGTACCCAGTAATGGCACTCGGCAACAAAAACTCGATGCCTTACTTTATGCCTTGATGCACAAAGGCACTCTTGGAATTGACTACAACCCAGCCTCTACCTACACGGCTCGCGATACTTTTGAAAATCAATCGGGGAATTGTGTCGGTTTCAGTGTGTTATTTGTGGCAATGGCTCGAGAGCTTGGTTTGAGTGTTAAATTTAATAATGTAGAGATCCCGCCAGTCTGGGGTTTTCAAGGAAAATCTACCTTTCTCTTTTACAAGCACATAAACAGTATCGTGAGATTGGGTCCTGGTGTTGATAAGGTGGTAGACATCAACATCCAGAGGTACCAACACCATTACCGTCAAAAAAGGTTGAGCGACAATGAAGCCATGGCGCAATACTTTAACAATCGCGGCGTAGATTTTTTGTTGGCCAAAGATTACGCTTCGGCCTTTAATTACTTTCGAAAAGGGCTCAGCTTAGACCCCGAAGCCGAATATATTTGGAGCAGTTTAGGTACACTCTATCGCCGTGCGGGCCTTCTATCAGACGCTGAAACGGCTTACCTTCAAGGTTTAACGTTTGGCTCTAGGAACTTGGTCATTCTAAATAACCTGAGCCATCTGTACAAAGCCCAGGGTCGTTATGATGTGGCAGAAAAATATCGCCAAAGAGTTCAATCTGCGCGGGAAAACAACCCCTATTATCGATTCGCCTTGGCTCAACAAGCATTTGCTAATAACAACTATGATGAGGCTATGCGTGAGATCGAAGTCGCACTGAAAAAGAAGAAGAGAGAGCACCAATTTTGGTATTTAGCCGCACGCATTAGTGATCGCCTAGATGGCAGTGAAATGGCCGATACGTATTTACAGCGCGCAATGGAATTGGTTGAAGACCAAGACATTCTTGACCGCTATCGCGAAACCAAGGTTCAATTTTTGGGGCGGGGGGCAGGGTAGGTTCGGTCAGGCTCGTTGCCGTTTTCAGCACCTGCGGCAGCTACTCAGATCTTAACCCGAGGTCCAATTCTTTCGGGGTCAGAGCAACCTTTCGCGACAGTACGTCTCGTGCTGCAATATCCAGCGGCGAAACGTTGGTCTGACCCCACCGGTGCCGCCCACAGAGGCGCTGCAAAGTAGCTGGGCGCCCACTCTGGATTTGATGCCCCAAATTACTAAGCTTCGTTTGCCAGATTTGCTAAACTAGCGTCTCTTCTCCATCGGCAGTGCTCAACATGACAGACACAGACACAGACACAGACACAGACACAGACACAGACACAGACACTAGCTCCAACAACGGTCACACTAGTGACTATATTCTCAACCGTGAGTGCTTCAGCGAGTGCTTTGACGAATCGGCCA
>Ga0105358_10002257_pt1 | contig 10298 bp, 9 predicted proteins | sample GOMGulsemesocosm_5_FD_83509 | JGI IMG/M metagenome (GOLD analysis project Ga0105358, IMG submission 83509) | Methane-oxidizing microbial communities from mesocosms in the Gulf of Mexico - GOM15C Gulf of Mexico | ecosystem: Environmental > Aquatic > Marine > Cold seeps | place: Gulf of Mexico...
ATAAAGGAGTTTGGATAATGATATTTGTCTCGATTAAGCTAATTAATATTTGACGATGGAAAACGATGATGTTTTTATAGTGGTTGAACGTGAGGCTATTAATTAGGTAGCTTGATTTTTTTATAATTTAAAAGTGATTCAGGAGAGCGTGTATGAAGATTGAAGCAGCGGTGGTTCGAGAAGGTAAAGGTGATTTTAAGATTGAAACCCTTGAGTTAGCAGAGCCATCTGATGATCAAATTTTAATTAAAATAGTGGGTGTTGGCTTATGCCATACCGACTTAACCTGTCGTGATCAGCTTTATCCAGTGCCACTTCCAATGGTATTTGGTCATGAAGGTTCAGGTATTGTAGAAAAGATTGGAAAAAATGTGACCAAAGTTGAACCAGGTGATCACGTGGTTTTAACTTTCTACACCTGTGGTACATGTGATGCGTGTTTAACAGGTGATCCTACAAGTTGTGCAAACTCGTTTGGCCCTAACTTTATGGGTCGTGCTGTTGATGGTAGCTGCACAATTCATGATCATGCTGGTGCTGAAATAGGCTGTAGCTTCTTTGGGCAATCATCATTTGCAAGCCATGCCTTAGCATACGAGCGTAATACCGTTAAAGTAACAAAAGATGCGCCGCTTGATTTGCTAGGTCCATTAGGTTGCGGCGTTCAAACGGGTGCAGGTTCTGTACTTAATGCTTTGAATCCTCCTGCAGGAAGCGCAATTGCTGTGTATGGCGCTGGTGCAGTTGGCCTTTCAGCGGTTATGGGTGCGGTGGTTGCAAATTGCACAACGATTATTTCAATTGATGTTAAAGAAAATCGTCTAGAGTTAGCTAAAGAATTAGGAGCAACGCATACTATTAATGCTGCAGAGGTTGACCCTGTTGAAGAAATACAAAAGCTAACAGGTGGAGCAGGTATTGCTTATGTGCTTGAAACCAGTGGCGTTGCGCCAGTGTTAAGCCAAGCAATTATGTCTTCTTGTGTGGGTGGTGAGATTGGTATTGTGGGTGCGCCAGCAATGGGTACTACAGTGCCATTAGATGTTAACTTCATGCTGTTTAACCGTAAATTACGCGGTATTGTTGAAGGTGAGTCAAATTCTGATATCTTTATTCCAAGGCTGATCAGCCTTTACCAGCAAGGTAAATTTCCATTTGATAAATTGGTTAAATTCTATGACCTTGATCAAATTAATGAAGCGGCAGCTGATTCTGAAAAAGGAACGACACTTAAGGCGATTTTACGTCTTAAATAGTCAGTTTTAAGTTGTTTTGAGGCCGGAATCATTTATTGATTCCGGTTTTTTTATGCGTGTTTATTAATAAGTAGAAGCAAAAATTAAAATCAGTTATTCTAACTAACGACTGATAAAAACTATTCAAGATAACCCCAGCTAATTTGCCTATATACCTAATAGAGAGCTTATTGCTGAGAAAATAACCGCAAGGAGAAGAGACTATGTCAATCAGTAAAGGGGCAAACAGAGCGATAAAGTGGCCTGCTAAAACAAATCATGTGCCGAAAGAAGTTTTCGAAATGGAAAGCTTGTGGGAAAAAGAGTTAGAGGCTATTTTTTATGGGGAGGAGTGGCACCCCATTGTCCATCGTGCAGAGATTCCCAACCCAGGGGATTATAAGGCGGCTCAACTAGGTGAGATTAATATTTTTGCTGTCCATGGTGATGATGGAGAAATTAGAGTTTTCCAAAATACATGTACTCATCGGGGTACATCTCTAGTCACTGAGAGCTCGGGTAATAAAAAAGAGTTTGAGTGCCCTTATCATCGCTGGCTGTTTAGTTTAGAAGGCAATTTAGTGGGTTGTCCAAATAGCCGTGATTTTTCACCAGATTTTGATAAAAAAGACTTTGGTTTGCTGGCACTACGCGTTGAAGAGTTTTACGGGCTTTATTTTGCCACCATGAGTGATAAAACTCCGCCCTTAAAGGAATACTTTGGTGAAAAGTTTTATGAGCCTTTGCAGCGTCTGTTGGGGGGCGATGGCCGTTTAAATTTAATTGGTTATCAAAAGGTTACCTACGATTGTAATTGGAAGGCCTATTGCGATAATGATGGTTATCATGGTGCTTTGTTGCACAAAGCTTTTGCAATGTTAAATTGGCAAGGCGGTAAAGGTACACAAATTGTAACTAAAAATGGACACTTAAGTTTTGATTCAGAACTGACTATCCCTGACCATGTGGATGCGTTAGAGGATGGGTCTATTCTTGATTTCAAAGGCACTGAAACGAGTAATGGCTCTATTGTTTTGATGTCATTCCCAATCACTGTTTATACCAAGCACCTAGATATGTTAAATATCCGCTATTCTTTCCCTAAAGGGCCTAAAGGTGTGGAAGTGCATTATGCTTATTTTTCACATGAGGATGACGATGATGAGATGGTTAAGCATCGCATCCGCCAGTCCAGTAATTTGCTCGGGCCTTGTGGCTTGATCAGCATGGAAGATGCGTCAGTTTTTTCACGTATTGATAAAGGAAACAAGACACAAGGTAATGCTATTTTCCAGAAAGGAGTGAAGGATGAATATGCTATTCCGCTGGAAGTTGGGCAAACGGATGAGACTGGTAATTTAGCGCGTTGGGAGCGTTATAGAGAGCTAATGGGTTTTGAAAGGAGCGAGTCATGAGAGGAATTTCAGCTGCAAATAGAGAGCTTATTGAAGACTTAAATAGTGAGTATATTTCCGCTCTAAATGATTTTAATATGGATAACTGGTTGGCCTGTTTTACTCAGCAAGGGCAGTATATTCTGACTTCGGAGGAAAATATACGTAGAGGACTACCCATAGCCTTCATGTTAGATGATTGCTATGCCCGATTAAAAGATCGAGTAAAGCAAGTCATGGAGATTCAAGGTGACTCAACTGAACATTATCAGATGCGTCATTTTACTCAGTTAATATCTGCTACGGAGTCAGAGACCGGGGTAATTCAAACGAATTTTAATTTCTCAATTTACTACACGCCACGCGATACCAACCAGACGGAAACACTTTGTGTGGGCAAGTATGAAGACACGATTGCGATAAAAGATGGAGAAGCTCGATTCCAAAAAAGAGTGGCGATTGTTGATACCAATGTACTGCCGCGTTATGTGGCGTACCCGGTTTAACTAAATCAGATTATTTTAAGATATTAAAAAACCGAACAGGCTGATGTCTGTTCGGTTTTTTTTGAGCCATCGGGACTGTTAGGCGTTAGCTACCTCATCAGCAGGCTCACCAAGCCAATCTGGCCAACCGGCTTTTTTATTGGCCTCTCTTGCCAGTATTTTTTCTTCAGGCGTAGCACGGGTAAGGTCCCATTCCTTCAGTTTTGGTTGAGCGTAAAATTTGAACCAAATAGGCGGAATGAGAGCGGCATTGAAAGATAAAAACATACTCGGTCCTTGTGGCCCATCTGGATTTGGTTTTAGCTCATAAAAAGGGATATATGAATCTAAGTGGTGATCATTATGGTTTGAAATCTCATAAGCTAGAGGGCGGATAATGTATGACAAATGGTTCCAAATATGGCGTTCCTCATAAGGCTTGCCAATAACTCTGACTAAACCGTTATGTTGAAAATAGTTAAAACCTTCGGCGAATAATTTGGCTAATATTAAGGCGAAAATAGTGATCCCCATGGCATAAATACCGCCAAACCAAGTGACTACTCCAATAAGTATAGCGACTTGAACGATAGCTCTAACTAAACGCCCCGTGGGTGACCATATGCTTTTATTGGTTTTCTCACACATTTTACGCTCTGCATGAATAAAGTCTTTATAGCTGCCAAAAGAGGCCCTAAACATGTAGGTGTAAATTATTTCACCGCGTCTTGCTGTATCAGAGTCTAGAGGTGTAGCAAGGTTAACGTGGTGGTTATGGATATGAGCGACATCTCGTGTTGGGTCTAAGAAAAAAGTACCCAGTAACGTTGCAAAATATCGCCCAAAATCTCTGCGATGCAATAACTCATGGGTGACGGGCACATTTGGCATGGCACCTAATAAACCCAATGAGAATACAGCACCAATTATATCTATAACAGGAATGGTGCCAGTGGCTTGAACAGTAATATTCACCCATTGTACAAAAGCGGCATACAAGGCAATCATAATAAATAAGTGCAGGTAAAGCGGAATGTTGACGATAAAAGGGTGGTTAATTTTTCGCATCTTAAGGTCGGGTTTTGCCAATACATCTAACAAGGTGATTGGCATTAGTAATCCAATGCCTGTCCAAACCCAGTGGCCGCCTTGGGTAAACCCCCAAATAGCAATACAAACAATGATTGTTCCAAAGTAATACCGCAAATAATCCATATTAACGCTCCGTTATAAAGTGATACTTGTCATTTTGATCGATGATTAAGCTATCACAATGTTTTAAAAAAAACTAACATTTGTTTTAATGAAAATGAGCAATGGCATTACACATAAAATGTGCGTTTACTTTTGATGTAGATGATGTGCTAAAAAAGGGAATCAGTCACTATTATTGAAGGGGAATAAATGATCAGATATAAAAAATTAGGTTACGTGGCTCTTGGGGTTACCGACCTTGAAAAATCTATTCGTTATTATCGAGACCTAGTAGGCTTACAGCTTAATTTGCAAGAAGAGGGGGTTGCTTATTTTTCTTGCAGTGATGATCACCATAATCTGGTGCTATATCAGAATGATGTTGCGGGTTTAAAGCGTATTTCATGGGAAGTGGAGAGTGATGCCGAATTGGATAATGCGGCTGATACGTTTAAAAAACACGGACTTGATGTTTATGAACTGCCAATCGAAGAGAGCAAAGCGATATGTCAGGGGCGCACCTTACGGTTTACAGAACCAAATGATGGTATTTGTTTCGAGCTGTATAGTCAGCAATATAAACGTAGCCTAAGTTATAAAGTGACGGTGAGTAAAATCGCCCGTTTGGGTCATGTAGTGGTGAGTTTTACTGATTGGGATGCGTCAATTAAGTTCTTTAGAGATGTTATGAATTTTGATACATCTGATTCTATAGACGGGTTTATCAATTTCATGCGTTGTTTTCCTAACCCGTACCACCATACCTTTGGCGTGAGTAGTGCTAAATTAAGGGGTGATAGACCTGGTTTGCATCATGTTAACTTTATGGTGACAGACATGGATGATATTGGTCGTGCACTTAATAGAATGCCCGAAAATGATATCCCTATTGTTTTTGGTCCGGGGCGTCACCCACCTTCAGGTAGTATTTTTTATTATTTCCTTGACCCTGATGGTATGACGGTTGAATACAGTTTCGGCATGGAAGAATTCCCCGAACATAATCCACGTAAACCACGATCATTAGAGCCTCGTCCAGATTCTGGTGACTATTGGGGTGGCTTGCCTAAAGAAGATTGGGCTAAAAAAGGCGATATATTGCCTGCAAAGCCACAGTTATTGGGTAAATTGCTTTAGCCACTATTAAGAAAATAATCGTTTAAAGTGATTATTGATGTACATACGCACGTAGTGCCTGAAAACTTCCCACGCTATGCGGGAAAGAATTCAGCAACAGCGTGGCCATCAATGGGTTGCTGTGATCAGCCTCATCACCGTGCTGTTTTAATTAAAGGAAAAACATTCCGAGAGGTAAGCCATCATTGTTGGGATGTAACTCAACGTTTGCTAGATATGCAAGCAGAAGGGGTCAGCCGACAAGTATTGTCGCCGATGCCTGAGTTGTTGTCTTATTGGTTTGATGTTGATGATGCAGTTCGTATGTCTGAACACATCAATGCCTGCATTGCTAAGATGATGAGTAGTTCACCTGAAAGCTTTTATGGCTTGGGGATGGTGCCTTTGCAAGACCCTGAACGTGCGGTAAAGCTAATGTCGCGTTTGCGCGAAGACTATGGTCTCGTTGGAATTGAAGTAGGGACAAATATTAATGGTCGGCCAATAGGCGACCCTTTTTTTGAGCCAATTTTTGCCGCCGCTGTACAGTATGACTTATCAATTTTTATCCATCCGCTTCACCCTGCAGGTGTTGAGCGTATTATCGGCCCACCTGCAATGTCTGCACTAGTCGCGTTTCCAAATGAAACTGCCTTTGCTGCTGCCTCTTTAGTCAGTGGCGGAATGTTAACTAAATACCCAGAATTACGTGTTGGGCTAAGCCATGGTGGCGGTAGTTTCGCTTTAATGTTGCCACGTATGATGCAAGGTTGGCGGACTATGGGCAATCATTTGTTTACAGAGTCACCGATAGATATTGCTAAACGACTTTATTATGACACTTTGGTGTATGACAACGAGGCGCTGGAATACCTAATCAAGTCATTTGGTATTAAGCAGTTAATGTTGGGGTCCGATTACCCCTTTGTTATTCGCGAGGAGTCACCGGGTGAACGAATACAGTCATTAAAATTGACTGAATCAGAGAAAGTACTACTTTTATCGAAGAATGCCTTGCACTTTTTGGGGTTCGCTAACTAGAAAACACTCAATTTATATTAAATCAACTTAGGAGTTTGTAGATGGAAATTAAAGCGGCAATTGTACGGGAAAGTAAAAGTGAATTTAAATTTGAGTCGCTTGAGTTAGCAGAGCCATCAGACGAACAGATTTTAGTAAAAATAGTTGCTGTAGGACTTTGCCACACAGATTTAACCTGTCGAGACCAGGCTTACCCGGTTCCTTTACCGATGGTATTTGGCCATGAAGGGGCAGGCATTGTTGAAAAGGTTGGTAAAAATGTGACGAAGGTTGAACCGGGTGATCACGTGGTGCTCACATTTTATACATGTGGTCACTGTGAAGCTTGTTTGAATGGTGAGCCTGCTCGGTGCGAGGCGGCTTTTGAGCCAAACTTTTTGGGTCGAGCAGTCGATGGTAGCTGTACGATTCATGATCATTCTGGTGGGGAAATTGGATCGAGTTTCTTTGGTCAATCATCGTTTGCTAACTACGCGCTTTCTTATGAACGAAATACGGTAAAAGTACCAAAAGATGTGCCTTTGGAATTACTGGGGCCCTTAGGTTGTGGGGTTCAAACAGGCGCGGGCTCGGTATTAAATGCACTCAATCCATCGGCAGGTAGTGCAATTGCTATTTTTGGAGCCGGTGCTGTTGGGCTGTCGGCAGTGATGGGCGCTGTTGTAGCTAACTGCACAACAATTATTGCCATAGATGTGAAAGAGAATCGTTTAAAGTTGGCCAAGGAGCTTGGTGCAACGCACGTCATTAACGCTTCTGAACTTGACCCAGTTGAAGAGATCAAGAAGTTAACGGGTGCTGGAATTGCGTATGTGCTTGAAACAAGTGGTGTGCCAGATGTATTGGTTCAGGCAATTAATAGCTCAAAACCTGGCGGTGAGATAGGTATTATTGGTTCGCCAGCACTAGGCGTTACGATTCCAGTGGATGTTAGCTTTATGCTAGATAACCGCACCTTGCGGGGAATCATTCAGGGGCATTCAAATTTTGATATCTTTATTCCACGCTTAATCGAACTGTATAAACAAGGTAAATTTCCATTTGATAAACTAGTGACGTTTTATGAGTTTGATCAAATAAACCAAGCGGCAAAGGATTCTGAAAATGGAACAACGCTTAAAGCGGTTATGCGACTTAAATAACGTTTAGTTTATAGCCGTTCCCGCAGTTAGGAGGTGCTTCTTTTTTATATCCTTAATAGCTTTTTTTGAAAGAACTAAATGCTTCATTAAAATCGCAGGGTTGTTGAACGCGTCACTGCAATTTTGCAGAGCATAGATGTTTTAATGCAGGCTTTTGCGTTTACGGACTCTGTTAGAATTCCTTACATAAAATAAAAAAATGTAAAAGAGGAGGGTATATGCGATTGTTAACTTTTTCATCGCCACGTGTATTAACGACTGCTATTTCTTTAGTCTGTGTTTTTTCAAGCAATGTATTTGCAGGTGGAGGCTATTTTTCTTTGGGCTATGGGCATGTTGCAAAACAAACCGCCGGTGCCGTTACTGCCGTTGCTGAAGACGCCTATGCTGGTGCATCTAATCCAGCTAAGTTAACGGCAGCTAGCGATCAGTTTGAAGTTGGGGTGGAATTTTTTAACCCGCATAGAAAAGCAAAGCGTACAGGTGCAACAGGTGGGGACGCTATCTATAATTTTCCAAGTAATAGCAGAAACTCTTTTTTTCTAATCCCAGGATTTGCCTATTCTCACCGATTGAATGATGAAATGACGGTGGGTGTTACAGCGTATGCTAATGGTGGTCTGAATAGTGAATATACAGATACGACAGGCATTCCTGGAACGAATGGAAATCCTGCTGAGTGTGGTGCAAAACCGGGTAATTTTTTTACCGGCTGTGATGAAGCTGGGTTCGATTTGGCCCAGCTAATTATCGCACCAACAATTGCTTGGAAGGTGTCAGCCAACAATAGTATTGGTGTTTCTCCTTTGTTTGCAATACAGCGGTTTGAGGCTTTTGGCTTGCAGGGGGTTGCTCCTTTGTCTAAGTATCCAAGCAAATTCTCAAATAATGGTCATGATGTTGCTTTAGGGGTTGGTGTTCGCGTAGGTTGGTACGCTGAAGTGATGCCCTGGTTATCATTGGGTGCAGCCTATTCATCGAAAGTATATATGCAAGAATTTGACGATTATAAGGGCTTATTCGCAGAAGGCAGTTTTGATATACCCGCGAACTACAGTATTGGTGCTGCAATAAGGCCAGATGACGATTGGATTATTGCGTTAGATGTTCAACGAATTGAGTTTGCTGAAGTGAAAGCATTAGGTAATAGCGTGGTGAATTCACTATCTCCCGGTGCGCCACCTATAGGCAGCGCTTCTGGCAGTGCTTTTGGCTGGGACAGGAACCAAACAAATTATAAACTAGGCGTGACCTACTTTGCGTCCGAGAAACTCACCTTAAGAGCTGGTTATGCCTATGGAAAGAGAGCAAACGATAATGACATCGATGCTACAACGCTCAGTGTGCTCACGCCGAACCCAATTCATCAACTCGCATTAGGGTTGAGTTGGAAAACTCAGCAGGGTAATGAGTTGCACGTTGGTTTTGAACACTTCATTAAGGAAACCTATCGTGGTCCTTCGGCACTTTTTCCGGGCGCACGTGAGTCGGTTACACCTTATGTGAATGCATTACATGTTGCTTACACATGGGCGCTATAACATCAAAATAGGGTGCTGAAACGTTGACAGTTTTCGCTGGTGTTGTCAGCACTAAATATTTGCTCGACAACGGCAAGATAGTCCGCACCATTATTGATTAAAGGCTTTGCGTTACTGTGTTGAATGCCACCTATAGCAACAATAGGGATGGATAAGATTGCTTTTGCGTCGCTTAAGGTTTTAAGTGTTGCTAACGGTGTGCCGGGCTTAGTGGATGAATTAAAAAACCGTCCAAATGCAACATAGTCAGCTCCCTGTTGCTCGGCACTGATTGCGAGCGATAAAGTATGGTGACAAGTGACTCCTATGAGTACATTTTTTCCTAAAAGTTGTCTTGCCTGCTGAATACTAGTGTCAGATTGGCCAAGGTGGACGCCCTCTGCCTGACACGCCAAAGCAAGTGTCGGGTCATCGTTAATGATCAACGGAACCTTATATTTTAAGCAAAGTTGATGGATGGCATTTGCTCTCAGCAGAGCTTCTTCAGGATTGCTGATTTTATCTCGATATTGTAAAAGGGCAATCCCTCCTTGAAGGGCTTGCTCTACTTTTTCCAGTAATAAGTCCGTTTTAGTTATGTTTGGCGTAATGGCATACAAGCCCTTTTTAAGTAAAGGCTTCATTGTTGAGTACGGTTAGGGAACCGTTGTCCCTTACCAAATTGGCTAGCCTGTTTAATGGCATTATTGACATACGTTTGTGCTAACTCAACGGCGTCGGGTATTGATAGACCTTTAGCTATTAAGGCGGCTATGGCCGAAGCTAATGTACAACCTGTACCATGAAAATGACCGGTTTGTCGCTCCCATTCGAAATCAGCTAGTTTTTTATTACTAGTAAATAACTGGTTACGAAGTACAGGGCCATCTGTGTGCCCTCCCGTTACCAAGACATATTCTGCACCTTGCTTGAGTAGTGCCAAACCAAGTTGTTCAGATTCGCTATTATCTTGCAAGCCTATTAGTTGATTAGCTTCGATCGTATTAGGGGTTAATACAGTTGTTAGCGGTAGAAGCTTATTTCGTATGTCATTAATTAGTTCAGTACTAGACAGTGGCGTACCATCGCCACAAGCAAGGACAGGGTCGAAAATTACAGGGATACTGGGATGTGATGCGAGGATGTCGACGATAGCGTTAACGGCTTTTAC
>Ga0105358_10002259_pt1 | contig 10296 bp, 8 predicted proteins | sample GOMGulsemesocosm_5_FD_83509 | JGI IMG/M metagenome (GOLD analysis project Ga0105358, IMG submission 83509) | Methane-oxidizing microbial communities from mesocosms in the Gulf of Mexico - GOM15C Gulf of Mexico | ecosystem: Environmental > Aquatic > Marine > Cold seeps | place: Gulf of Mexico...
GCACCACTATCGGCTTTCTTCGCAGACAGCTTTCCCTATTGGGAGCAATACAGGCTTACCGTGTTCCGTATGGAACGCAATGTCAGTTTAGATGCCCACTCTAATGCGGAGGGATCCTCGATCACGAAAGAGTATATGCCAACCTCTTTCCTACCCTCGTTGCCATTTTGGCCACAGCGTATTAACCACTTCCGCTGCTTCTCACATTACGCATCTTACATGGGTTCACTTTCATTCATCATACTGACTCCCTAGCCCTTACCCGACTTGTGGTTATCAGTCAGCTATTCTAAAGTCCATGAAAGTGGCGTGGGAACCCTCAAGATAGTAATTTAACTTTGACAATCAATTACTATACCGTTGGAGGTATTCCCACTATGAAGAAGCGTACTTATAAAACAAAAAAAGTCAACCAAATTAACTGGGGTCAATTAAAAGAAAGGATCGCTGGTGAAGCAGTAGCGCTGGCTATTGATATCGCAAAAGTGAAGCAATATGCCAAGTTATGCAATGAAAATAATGATGTCTCTGAGTTGTTTCGCTGGAAGCATCCAGAAGAAACACCAGCCGTTTTAGAAGCCATAAAAAGTTTGTCATGTCCTGTGGTTGTGATTGTCGAATCAACAAGTACTTATGGCGATGCGATACGTTATCAGTTTAGTCAACTTGGATTTGATATTCACCAGGCGAGTGCTAAGCGCGTGCATGATGCTAAAGAAGTCTATGACGGTGTGCCCAGTTTACATGACGCGAAAGCGGCAACGATAATAGCCAGGTTCTATCAAGATGGATTGACGACACCCTGGAGAGAATTGTCAGAATCAGAGCGTAGATTGAATGCATTACGGCGGGAATTCGATATGCATCAAGGTCAATATCAGCGTAATCAAGGTCGCCTGGAAGCTTTTTTAAGTCGCCACTGGCCTGAAGTGACTTATCTATTGGATTTAAACTCGGTAGCACTTGAGCACTTATTAATAAAATACGGCTCTGTTAGACAGATAGCCAGCCATGCCAAGGAGGCTGCGTTAGAAATGAAAAAAAGCAGCCGAAGCTTGTTAAATACACAGAAAATAAACCAAGTGATTGAAAGTGCAAAAACTACGCTTGGTGTACCTTGTATAGAAGCAGAACGGCTGAATTTCCAGGCACTTGCTAGAGAAATGTCGCATAGTAGAGTACAAGGAAAGAAAGCGAAAAAAGCCCTTGAAGCGGAAATAGATAGTGATAGTGAACTTTTTGAAATGGGCCGTTTGATTGGTCGAGTAACAACGGCCGTATTGCTTAGTTTTCATTTAGATCCGAGAAACTTTAGTTGTGCTCAAGCTTTTCAAAAAGCAATGGGATTAAATTTAAAAGAAAAAAGCAGTGGGCGTTATGTTGGTCAGCTGAAACTAACGAAACGAGGCAGTGCCAAAGCCCGTCAATATTTCTACTTTGCCGCACTGCGCTTACTGCAAAAAGATCCGGTAGTGAAAGAATGGTATTTAAAGAAAATGAACCCAAAAGCTAAGAATAAGACCGTCATAGCGTTAATGCGTAAGTTGTCAAAGGCACTATGGCATATTGCACGTGGTCAAGCGTTTGACCCTACTAAGTTATTAAGTGTACCGAAGAAGGCAGCATAAATCATGAAGTCATCACCTAATAACAAGAAAAATGCTATGGAAATAAAGTTTTATCAAAAGGTCAAACCGCCTTAATCAAAAGGGTTAAATAGTTGTCAGAATTTCCGACAGAGTGACCTTCGCTTCCTCGTGAGCTCCTATTAATAGAGAGCCGTTATCAGTCTTTGAGGCACTCTGGCGGACCCCTAAGAAATTAAATACTCAATGCAGCTGAACTGATGCCACCTAAGTGAGTGGACATCCAATATTGACAGGTTTAGTTAATCTTCTTAGGTTCTTTTCCGGAAATGTTTGATAATATTGTAAATAACTACGACCACATTAATGAGTTCACTGAATGAAGTTATTCAGCCAGAAGAACTGTGTGTGGAAAGTAGCCATAAATAAACCTATAAATTACTCTTTGACTTTCCTATGACAGGTGTCGTCTATCCGGCCCAGACCAAGATAGAGCCAACGATCACTATCACACCACATTACAGACATTAACTATTAGTGCACGAGCAGTAATTCGATTAGGTTTTGTATCGATAATAAACAGAGTATTTGCAAAGTAAACTTGCTATTAGCATTAATTGCGTTACCACAAAAATAAAATGATCTATTAATAATATCATTATAAAATGCACTGGCTATACTATGTGATAAAGCTTACGAATGTACAGGGGATGTAGTCATGCCAATAGCAATGTGCCAGCATTCTTTATATGTAAAACAAATGTTCGATAGAGGTAGTTGTACGTATACTTATCTGTTGGTTGACCCAAAAACTCATCAAGGCGCGATTATTGATGCGGTTAAAGAACAACTAGAACGTGATCTTCGATTTATTGAAGAACTGGGTATTGAGCTTCTATATATCATTGAAACACATATTCATGCCGACCATATTAGCTCCGCTGGCTATATACGGCAAAAAACCGGTGCACAGATTGTGTATAGTCAATCTGCAGCCGTTAAGTCTATTGATGTTGAACTTAAAGACGGTGATGAACTTCCTCTTGGACACTACCACATCAAGGCAATAAGCACACCTGGTCATACGAACGGCTGTATGAGTTATTATGTCGATGGTATGGTTTTCACTGGTGATACCTTATTAATAAGAGGCTGTGGCCGCACAGATTTTCAACAGGGTAGCTCAAAAGATTTGTACAATAGCATAACCAAAAAACTTTTTCGTTTAGCGGATGACACGGCCATTTATCCTGGTCATGATTATAATGGCAACGCTTGTTCAACTATTGCCGAGGAGAAACAGTGGAACCCCCGAGTTGGAATGGATAAATCAAGGGATGACTTTTTGAAAATAATGCGTAACCTGAACCTGGATCTACCCAAAAAAATAAATGAAGCTGTACCCGCTAATGAAGGCTGTGGTATCAACTTTAATCCGCACCTTTATATCCATGATGACTTCCCAATGTCTGAACTATATAAGGTCTGGCAACAAAAAAATCCGGATAATCTAATTATTGATAACCGCACAAAAGAAGACTTTATTGATGGGCATATCCCTCACAGTAAAAACATACCATTTGGGACAGAATTAAAACACTTACAAGAGCTTAAAAGCTTTAAACATATTTATATTTACTGCCATTCAGGACGTAGAGCGCAAACCGCGTTAACCAATCTAACTATAATGGGGCTGGAGAATATCACCTGTGTGAGCCATTCAGGTTTACCACAATGGATAGCGATGGGTTACCCTGTCGAGCGCTGATAGTATTGATCAACTACGATATGCCCCAAGCAAGATAGATCTAAACGCACATAGTTTCCATAAAATTCGGTGGCGTTAAGTGCTCCGAAGCGCCATAGAAATATGAATCTAATGTCAAAGGTATGCTCGAGAAGTTGACCTTCATATTCAGGGAGGCTTTATGTCGACTATAGTGCGCACTAAGAGATCATTAATAATATGTTGTTTAGGAAGGTTTTCAGTTAAAAAATTAACACTATTTTATGGCGCTAGTATAAGAAACTACTCGTAACTATTTATGTCATATAGAGTGGCTTTTTAGCCATTATTTTGAGTCACGGGAAAATAAATTATTAATTATTGTTCTACGTGGTAATCGTTTGCTTTAAGTATATTAACGGCAGTACTTACAGTGTCTTTTTTAACTAAAATATAGTCAGTATCAAAGGTGGAAATTGCAAAAATACTAATTTTTTCATCAGCGAGTACACTTGCAATTTTCGACAAAATACCTGTTAAAGCAAAGTCTAAAGGGCCAACCACTTGCAAAGCTTGCCAGTTCGGTTCAGATTTATCACTGTCTACTACTACATTTTGTGGTAATACGATTGAAACTTCATCGAAAGTTTTGGCAATAAAATAAATAGGTGCACTAAAAACTTGCGGTGGAATTTCAGTGTGCTTTAGGAAGCGATGAACAGTAAAACATTCACTTAAAAGTTTTAATGTTAATTTCATTATTATTCCTTGGTTGTAATGCAATACGAAAATTAAAGGCACTATAACTATTATTATCACCTAACTCTAGCTAATACCAATTTGATTAAATTATTGCTCACTTGTACTGGTTAAAATAGTCCATGTCGGCGTTGCTCTCAATTCTAATAGCCAGCTATTACTAAATCGAGAGCCTTGCCCTGAAATATTTTTCCTACGTACAACAAGATCACAAACTTAATGAAACTGGTATAAGTAGAAAATATAAGAAGTGTAATGATATCCACAAAAGCTGTGGATATCATTGTTAATAATCGTTGGGTATAACTTTAAGTTATTGTTTTTAAATGTGATTAAGTGGTGTGTAAAATTTAACACTTTGTTTTTTTATTGTGTTGCTTGAATTGCTGTTAACGCTATTGTATAAACAATATCATCAACTAATGCACCGCGAGAGAGATCATTAACGGGTTTGTTCATACCTTGTAGCATTGGCCCGATACTGACTAAATCAGCTGATCGTTGAACGGCTTTATAGGTTGTATTACCTGTATTTAGATCTGGAAAAACAAATACCGTTGCTTTTCCTGCAACTGGGCTGTTCGGTGCTTTTTTCTTAGCGACATTTTCCATAATAGCGGCGTCATATTGTAGTGGCCCGTCTATTATCAAATCAGGTCGTTTCGCTTTCGCTAACTGAGTGGCTTTCGTTACTTTTTCTACATCAGCGCCTTGGCCTGAACTGCCAGTACTATAGCTAATCATGGCAACACGTGGGGGTATTCCAAAAGCAGCAGCAGAGTCCGCTGATTGAATAGCTATATCGGCTAATTGCTCAGCATTTGGGTCCGGATTGATTGCACAATCACCATAAACAAGCACTTGTTCAGGTAATAACATAAAGAATACTGATGAAACCAAAGAGTTATTCGGCGCGGTTTTTATTAATTGTAAAGCAGGTCTAATAGTATTTGCAGTCGTGTTAATTGCGCCAGAGACTAAGCCATCCACTTGGCCCATTTGCAGCATCATCGTTGATAATACAACGTTATCCTGTAAATTTTCTCTAGCAATTACGTCGTTAAGGCCTTTGCTTTTTCTCAGTTCAACTAAAGGCTTAATATAATTTTCACGAATGAGATCGGGATCCGTAATCAATAGGCCATTTGGTAAATGAATGCCTTGTTGTTCTGCTATGCGTAAAATCTCTTCTTTATTACCAATTAATTGGCAACGGGCAATATTACGTTCACAACATATTGCTGCTGCTTTTATAGTGCGAATATCAGTACCTTCAGGCAATACTATTAATTTGTTTGCCTGTCGGGCAAGCTCAGTTAACTTGTGTCTAAAGGCCGGTGGTGATAATAAATAATTTGATTCTACTTTATCAGATAAATGAGTGATCCAACCTTTTGATAAATTATCAGCGATGTGTTGTTTTACTTTTTCTTGGCGTTGAATATCATCTTGAGGAATTTCTGGATTAAAGTTCATGATATGACGAGAGGTTTGCCAAGTATCCCATGGCACAGAAAGCACAGGTAAACCTGCATTGAGTGCTTGCTGGCAAAGTTCCCAAACCTCTTTTGATGGCTCAAAACCATTAGTTAAAATTAATGCGCCAAGTTTCGTACCATTTAATGCTGACAAACAGGTAGCAATAATAATGTCAGTACGATCACCTGGGGTAACAATTAAGCGACCGGGCACGAAGTCGCTTACTAGGTTACTAACACTGCGGGCACAAAAAGCGACACTACGAAAACGTCGATGCTCCATTTCACCGGCATTAATAATGGTAGCCTCAAGATAATTACTAATATCCATGATACGTGGTGCAATAAGATCCATTTCCCAAGTAATTGATCCGAGTAGATCAAAGCGCCGATTTTTGAAAATATTTAAATTCTGCCATGGAGTAATATCAAAATCAGTGTCGATTTCTTCTTCCCTAGGAAGTAAGCCATATGCCTCTTGATCTGGTGCATTTAACTTATTAATAATACAGCCTAATAAGTGCTTATTCTTAGTGCCGCCATAGGTTTCAGCTGTTACTTCAATTCTATTTTCAAAAGCCTCAGTGTTATCATTACCCGGTGCGGCAACCAATACTATATCCGCGCAGAGTGCTTGGGCTACATCACGATTAATCCGCCCAGCATATGGCTGACGAGTGGTTGGAATTAATCCTTCGATGATTACCACTTCTTGATCTTGGTTGAAATTATCAAAATTTTCGACAATTTCTTCAAGGACGATATCATGTAAACCATCAGCCATTTTTTCTTCAAAATAGCTGAGTGATATACAACGACTATTTTGTGAAAGGCTGACAGCTTCTATTGTTTTATTTTTTTTTGCTAACGAATTTCGTGACGGTTGGCTAATCGGTTTAAAATGACCTACTTTAATGCCTTTTTGTTCGCAAGTATGCAGTAAACCAAGCGCAACACTGGTTAAGCCAACACCAAAACCAACTGGAATTAACATTATTCTGTGAGAATCTGATTTAGCCGCCATTATAATTCTCCAGTCAAGTTTGATTTTAATAATTGTGCTGATTGCTCAGCGATTACCCATTCTTCATTGGTGGCGATTACCCAACAGGGTCTTGATGTGTTAGTAGCAATATTACCATTAGTACCAAAGCGAGTAGCTTGGTTATTTTCTTCGCGAAGGTGGAAGTTCAATAAGCCTAATTGATTGACAATTTCTTGCCTCACCCAAGAAGAGTTTTCGCCAATGCCGCCGGTAAAAATCAAACCATCTAATTCGCTAAGGCTAGCGCTAAATGATGCTATGCTTTTAGCTATTCGATAACAGAATACAGTTAACGCTAATTTGGCTTGTGCTGATTGTGGATGGCTTTTATCTAGCATGGCATTTTCTAGTGTACGACAATCATTACTTATCTCTGATATACCAAGCAAACCGCTTTTTTTATTTAATAAAGTATCCACTTGTTCAAGACTAAAACCGAGTTGCTCAACTAAGTGAAAAATAATACTCGCATCAATATCACCACTACGAGTTCCCATCATTACGCCTTCAAGAGGAGTCATACCCATACTGGTATCAACACTTTGACCATTTTTTATTACCGTTACACTACAGCCATTACCTAAATGCGCGCTGATCAAGTTACATTGTTTAAGTGGCTTATTCATAAGTTTTGCTGCTTGATTAGCAACAAAATAGTGGCTAGTACCGTGAAAACCATAACGCCTAATACTATGTTCTTGATATAGCTTAAAGGGTAATCCGTAAAGGAATGCTTTCTCAGGCATGCTTTGATGAAAAGCTGTGTCGAATATTGCCACTTGCGGTAGTTTGGTGAATGCTTGCTGGCAAGCGTTTATACCAATAAGATTCGCTGGATTGTGTAAAGGTGCCAGTTTCGCGAGTTTTTCTATAGTTGTTTTAACGTTAGCATTAATTAGGGTGGGTTGCGCGTAATGTTCACCACCATGAACAACACGGTGGCCAACAGCAATGATGTTGCCAACCAAACTCAATTGCACAAGTTTATTGACTAGCGCGTTAAGTGCGACTTGATGATTAAAAGGGGCGGTAAGTTCATTATTTTCTGACTCTTCTTTATTATCGTTCCCAGCTTTATACTTAAAGTTAATACAAGCTTGTGGTGTAGTTAAACATTCAGCTAAACCTGATAATATGGTTTTGCCACAATCAGGTTGTATCAATGAAAATTTTAATGATGAGCTACCACAATTGATTACTAATATGGCTTCAACACTTGCGTGTGTCGAAACGGGTTGTTGTTTTGTCATAGTTGCTTGAACGAAAGGAAAAAGATATAACGATATTATAGCTGTTAGGGAGAAAACAATCTTGATATAAGGCAATAAACCCGAGTTTTGTTAACATTTATTTAACGAGAGTTAACAATTCATTACAAGAATATTATAGGTAAAATTTGCCTATTACTTTTGCTATTAAGAGCTAACTGCTATAGTAGATGTAAGACGGTGATGGTATTTATTTATGAATTTATCTGTAGTACAAATTATTAAATTAGGTCAGAAATATATAAACTTTTGGCCAGAAAAGGCTGAATTAGCTCGTTACTTTACTGAGTATCGCGCGGTGCAAAGTGCTCGCTTTGTTTGCCGAACTTTTCCTGCTTTAGCATTATTTATTTTTACTATGCAGCTTTATTTTTCATCAGGTTTTTTTCTTGGCTCAGGTAGTATCAATAATGTATTCGATGCCTTACCTCAAGCGTTGGTTTATGGATTATTTTTCTTATCTATACCGGTACAAGCCTTAGTTATTTTAGGTGTTAAAGCAGATAAGCTTTTACCACCATCGTTAGCTTCTTGGTATCGCAGCGGTTTAGAGAAAGCGAAAGAGCAGGGCAGCCAAAATAAACTGACTGACTTGGCCATTGCTAAACCAAGGTATATTGATTTAGCACAATTATTACAGCTAACTTATGCTTCTAGGAATAGTTAGTAACGCTTAAGCCTAAAAGCTAATTGCGGGTATTATGATTTTATTTTTTATAAAGTCTTATAATAAAATCAGCCTGACAGGTAAATTTATTCATCATTTTTATTTCTTCTATTAACTCCTTTGATGCTTTAAAGGCAAAAGGTGTCATCGCTAATAAATTAAGCACATCATCACTGTGTTCAAAGTTCATTGAATAAGTTAGCTTTCTTTCTTCAACTAGCGTTAAGTGAGTAATGGGTGTTTTAGTTGTATCGTGTTTATTCGCCTGTGTATAAATCAATTCTTTTAATTCAAATAAATGCTGCTCAGCAGGTGTTACTGTTAATAAATAACCATCTGGCTGCAAAATTCGAGTAAATTCATTTTCCAAAATAGGCGCGTAAACAGAAACTAGCCAACCAAAATAGTTATCACTAAAACTTAACTTAGATAAAGTACCAACGCTAAAGTGACAGTTTTGATAACGCTTAGCGGCAATTTTTATTGTCTCTTTTGCTATATCGACCCCATAAACTTGATTATCAAAAGTTTTGTGTTGGTGAGTATAAAAGCCCTCACCACAACCAGCATCAAGTAATGGGGCGTTGCTTTGACCATATTGTTGATAAAGTTCAAGCATTTTATCAACCAAGGGCTGATAAAAGCGTTTATCAAGAAAAGCACGTCTAGCAATAACCATATCTTTATTATCACCGGGTGCTTTTGAGTGCTTAAATTGAACGGGCAATAAATTTACATAACCTTGCTTAGCTTGATCAAAACTATGATTATTTGAACAAGCATATGTTTTGTCAGTAAGCGTTAATGCTTGCTGACAAAGTGGACAAAGGTAACTAGCTGGTAATAATGACATGAGTTAATTTTATTCTTAGTAGGTAAGTATTAGTCGGTAAATGTTGACCAAATTGGCGCGTGATCTGATGGTTTTTCTATGCCACGAAGCTCATAGTCAATATCCGAATCTACACATTGTTCACTTAAAGTTTTTGTTGCCAAAACAACATCTATGCGTAAGCCACGGTTATCATCAAAGCCACGAGAGCGGTAATCAAACCAAGAGTAACGTTCAGTGCGTGTTGGGTGAAGTTGACGGAAGGTATCAACAAAGCCCCAATCCATTAGTATTTTAAGCCATTCACGTTCTTCTGGTTGAAATGAACATTTACCCGTTTTAAACCAACGTTTACGGTTAACTTCGCCGATGCCAATATCTAAATCTAGGGGAGAAATATTAATATCGCCCATCACCACGATTTGTTCATCGTTAGTATGATATTCATTTAAATATGTCATCAAATCTTGATAGAACTTGCGTTTGTATGGGTATTTAGTTTCATGGGAGATATTTTCACCTTGTGGAAAATAGCCATTAAGTACCGTGATTTTTTCGCCTTTGTTATTGGTTGTTTCTACCATTATCATGCGGCGTTGAGCTTCATCATCGTCAGTAGGGAAACCTTTTTGTACCTTTATCGCTTCTTTTTTACATAGCATAGCAACGCCATAATGCGCTTTCTGTCCATGAAAATAAACGTGATAGCCCATGGCTTCAACGGCTTCTAATGGAAATGCTTCATCATGCACTTTAATTTCTTGTAAACCGATAATATCAGGTTGATGTTTATCTATAATAGCTTGTAGTTGGTGTAAACGAGCACGTAGGCCATTAATGTTGAAACTGATAATTTTCATATTATTTAAGTACTGAAGTAAAATATTGTTGAGATCTTGCTTGTTTGATAACTTACTCGCAAGTTATTTTTAGTA